>Ga0073936_10005807_pt1 | contig 16533 bp, 9 predicted proteins | sample AliMusrvi5mmetaG_FD_87041 | JGI IMG/M metagenome (GOLD analysis project Ga0073936, IMG submission 87041) | Freshwater lake bacterial and archeal communities from Alinen Mustajarvi, Finland, to study Microbial Dark Matter (Phase II) - Alinen... | ecosystem: Environmental > Aquatic > Freshwater >... | reverse complement strand
GGGCATTCGCGCTATCCGGTGGTCCTGGAAGATATCGACAGCGTCATCGGCTTCGTGCACACCAAGGATCTCTATGCGCTGTTCCAGCGCGACCCGCACGCGGAGGTGCGCACGATCGTGCGCGAGGCGCTGCTGGTGCCGGAATCGATCCGCGTCGACCTCCTGTTGCGGCAGATGCAGCGCAAACGTCAGCACATGGCCATACTGGTCGATGAATACGGCGGCACCGCAGGTCTGGTGACGCTGGCCGATTTGCTCGAAGAATTAGTGGGCGACATGCCCGACGAATTCGAGACGCCGGAAGAAGCGGAAGTCGTGCGCGTCGACGCCCACACCTGGCAGATCGACGGCCGCCTGTCGCTCCACGATCTGGAGGACGCTCTGGGTCGCGAGATCTCCTGCGAAGAAGCCTGCGACACCGTCGGCGGCTTCGCCTTCTGGGCCTTCGGGCGCATCCCGGAGGTGGGCGACGCCGTCACGACCGACCACATCACCCTGCGCGTGCTGGCCATGGATCAACGCCGGGTAAGCCGCGTAGAAATCTCCACCATCCCCATCGCGGAGCACGAAGAAGACGACAACGGCGTGTCCACGCGCAACGGATTCTAATGTGCCACATCATCTCGGAACCATCTGTTAACGTCTCCCTTTTCCAACGAACAGGATTTTTCTACGCACATAAGGAAAGGGAAATAGAGACGAATTGAGGGAGGCGAGTTGGTGGGGGAGCAGACGGCGGGTCCGGTGATTGGCGTTTTTGATTCCGGAGTGGGGGGCTTAACGGTAGCGCGGGCGATATTGCGGCGGGCGCCCGCGGCGCGCTTACTCTACCTCGGTGATACCGCGCATGTGCCGTATGGGCCGCGTCCGCTGCCGCAAATTCGCGATTTTGCACTGCAGATTATCGACTTCCTCTTCTCCCAGGGTGCGGATGTCGTGGTCATGGGGTGCAATATGTCCGCCGCGGCCGGCGCGCACGAGGCGGCACTCACCCGGTTTCCGCAACCGGTATTCGCCGTCGTGCAGCCAGGCAGTCGGGCGGCCGCCGCCCGCACCCGCGGTTGTGTCGGGGTCATTGCCACCCAGGGGACCGTGGCCAGCGGGATCTATGGCCGCACGCTGCGCGGCCTGGGGGTCGCGACGGTGTATGAGCAGGCGTGCCCGGCGTTTGTGCCGCTGGTGGAACGCGGTCTGGCGGAGGGTCCCGAGGTGGACGCCGCCGTGACGGAGTACCTGGAACCGTTGCGCGATGCGGGTATCGACACGCTCATCTTCGGTTGCACGCACTACCCCTACCTGCGCGCGCCTATCGCCCGCCTGTTGGGTGCGGGTGTCACCCTGATCGACCCCGGCGAATATGTGGCGGAGGAAGTGGCCGCGCACTTTGCCGCATCCGCCCAGGCCGTCGCTCTTGATCCCCGACAGCACCGCTTTTTCAGCAGTGGCGACCCCAACAGCCTGCGTCGCGAAGGTGAGCGCTTTCTGGGACTCCCCCTTATGCACGTAGCACACGTCAACGTGCCCCTGGAGGTGGGGTGAATTCACGGCGTCACACCGCCGGGACGAGTTGCGTACCGGATGAACCGACGCGGATGAAGGACCACGGGTTCAGCGCTCTGCTGCACTCTCCGCACGAAACGCCTGCCGTAGTACTGTTTTCAATTTCTCCGGGGCGGTGCGCTGGAAATTGGACAGGTAAATCTCATGGTGTTTGCCGCTGCGGACGGCGCCGGCCGCAGCAATCGCCTGATGCAGGCGCACGATGGTGGGGCCTTCCGCGGCAAAGGGACCGATGTGCAGGATTTGCACCGCCGACCCCTCGTGCCAAACGGCAAACCGCAACTCGGGCAGCAAGGGTAATGCTTTCTTGCCCGCCGCTTTCTCCAGCGCGCGTTGCAGCAATGCGGGGGTCACATAGTCGGGTTGCATGATCATCGCCGTCCATTGCCAGCGGTCGCGGGCGGCGACATCGAAACCGTCCTGCCCGTCCATCCACCACAATCCCTCCAACGGCATCACGCCATAGTCAACCCCCACCGCGTCGCGCACCAAAAATTTGACGGTATACGACACGGTGAACAGCGTTTCCACGGCCTGTTGAAAACGCATGGAGGTGTTCGGATCGCCCGCGCCGTCCACCATCAAAAAGGACATCGCCGGCACGTCAACCACCGCCACGGCGGATGCCGACGGCGCATAGAGCGCACGCAATTCTTTCTTGACGTCAACTTTTTCCATAGAAACCTCCAGTATCGGGGAATGCGCGGTGGCGTGCAAGTCATCGCCATGCCCTGCAGGACATGGCTCCCAACCGGCAAGTACGCTGAAGCACGCTTCTTCTCCGAGTCTTTATGTGACAGACCATCGCTTGCGCTTGCTTCTGCAAGCGCAATTTCAGTATCCTTGATTCGTTCTCGTTATCGGAATTCCTACTCAAATGAGCGCGTCACGTCGGCAAACGAAGGATGCGCGGGCATGGTTCCATGGCGGTGCGCCACACCACGACCCAGTAACGCAACACCTCCCTTGACAAACAAGGTGTGTTGTTCTACCTTTTACCGATAAACATTACGCGAGGTGTGAGCATGATTCGAGGCCTGTGGGTGCTGTTCTTCTTTGTGATGCTGGCGCTGTGTGCCGGTATGGCGTGGGCCACGGAAACGGAAAATTACGGCATTTCCGTGCTGCCGGCGACGGGGAAAGTCGTCGTCGATGGCAAATTCGATGACTGGGACCTGTCCGGGGGGGTCTTTGCCTGCGGCGACGTCGAACGTTTTCGCGATAAATACGCCTGCTGGATTCACGCGATGTCCGATGCGCAACACCTCTACCTGCTGGTGCGCTGGTTGGACACGACCCCGCTCAATAATCCCGGACAGACCATTGCGAATTATGGGTGGGATGGCGATTGCCTGCAGGTGCGCATCATTATGCATGACGGCACGCCGGCCCGCCAATTGTCGGTAGCGAACTGCTGGAAGGGCAAAGACGGCGGCGATGTCATTGACCTGGACGTCGAAGGTAAAGGAAACGGGCCGAAAGGCATCGATGTCAAGCCGCGAGGCGCGCAACAGGCCTTCGCCGTCAACGCGGACGGCAAAGGTTATACCCAGGAGATCGCGTTACCCTGGAAGTTGCTCACGAAAGACGGGCTGGCGCCGGCAGCCGGCGAGAACTTCACCCTGACCGTGGAACCGAATTTTACCGCCGACCAGGGATTCCGCGTGAGTATCAAGGATATCTTCCGCCCCAATGTGACCATCGATCGCATCTTTACCTTTATGGCCGCCAATTGCTGGGGGGTGGCGACGTGTGAAAAACACGGCAACCTGAAACTGCGTCCGGTGCGCCTGAGCGATGGCCGTGAATTCGCCGTCCATCTCGACAACGGCCTGCCGGCGATCGACTGGACGGGGTTGTATAAAGAAAAAGTCATGCGCGGCTTCAAGCCGATCACGTTCACCATGCCCCGCGACGGATATGTCTCGCTTAATATCAAGGATCGCGACGGCAGCGTGGTGCGCCAGTTGTTGAATAGCATGTTTTTTACCAAAGGAGCCCACACCGTTCCCTGGGACGGCCTGACCACGACGAATTTCCGAACGCCGGGTCAGCCGGTCGCTGAGGGAAATTACACCTGGACGGGCATCTGGCACCAGGGGATTGGCGTACGCTTCCGCGGCTGGGCGTGTAACGCCGGCAGCGCACCATGGGACGCCACGGCGACGACGAACTGGGGCGGCGATCATGGCGTGCCGACGACGGTCGCTGCCGACGACCATGGCGTCTACCTGGGCTGGAACTTCGCCGAAGCCGGGAAATCACTCGTCGCCTGTGATGTCCTGGGCAATGTGCGCTGGCGCAGCAGTCGGAATGCCATGGCCGGGACCAACCTGCTGACTGTCGACCACGGGATTGTCTACGGGCTGAACGGCACGGTGCTGTATCGCCAGCAGGGCGATGATAGCCTGTTTTCCCCCTGGGCGGGCACAACCAGTCCGGATTTGCCGATCAACTCGTTGTGGGGCGATGAAAAAGGGATGCCGGAGGCGGCGGATGCCATGAGCGCCCGCAATGGCGTGCTCTATCTGGTGTTCACCGGCGCCAACCTGATTGTCGCGTTGGATGACAATACGGGGAAACTGCTCCAGCGCTATACCGTGCCGGCCCCCACTGATCTCCAATTCGCGAAGGACGGAACTCCCTACATTGTGAGTGCGGGTACACAAGTGCTGGCACTGGAGACGAAAAGTGGTCAGACCACCCCGGTCATTACCGGCCTGGCACAGGCTCGCGCGCTGGCCCTTGATGCGGACGGCAATTTTTACGTGGGGTTGCGAGAACCAGCGAATCAAGTGAAAGTGTTCGACCACGCCGGCGCCGTGCGGGCCACCATCGGCCGTCCCAGGGGGCGGGCACTGCTCGGTCCCTGGACACCGGGGGGTATGGCATTCATTCATGCGCTGGCGATTGATAGCGCCGGCAAATTGTGGGTGGCGGAATACGATGGAACCCCCAAACGCTTCAGTTGCTGGGATACCCACACCGGCGCGCTGGTCAAAGAATTTTTCGGACCCAGCAACTACGGGGCCACTGGCGGCGCCATTAACCCCCGCGACCCCAATCTGATGGTGGGTCAGGGGTGCGAGTGGCGACTGGACCCGAAGACCGGGCGCGATACCTGTCTGGGCGTTATCACTCGTGGGCCGTCAAATAACGCGCGGTTCGGCATCGGCGCCAATGGGCGGCTCTATCTGGCGTTGTCCGAGTGGATATCGGGACCGGTCTCGATCTTCGAACGTCTGGGGGATGGCGCGTATGCGCTGCGCACAATTATTTCTCCACCGGACAAGGGCAACAACACGGTGACGGTGTGGGCGGACCGCAACGGCGACCAGCAGGAACAACCGGACGAAGTGCAGCATTATCCGATCGATCTGCACGGGTGGATCACCGGGTGGCATATGCCGATGGCCGCGGACCTGAGTTTCTACGGCACCACCTACCATGTCTTCTCCACGGCCTTCACGGCCTGCGGCGCACCGGAATATGACTTGACGAAGGCGAAAAAACTGCCCGCGCCGGCTGATATTGACGCACGCGGCGGCATGGGGGCGACTCGCGGCATGGGCACGGTGGATGGACGCTACATGCTGTATAACGGCATATATATGGCCAATGAAGGGACGCTGCCCTGTTACGACCAGCTCACCGGCAAGTGCCTCTGGTGGTACCCCGACAACTTTGTGGGCGTGCATGGCTCGCACAACGCCTGCCCCCCGGAACCGGCAATGATTCGCGGCGCGTTCGATATCGTGGGTACGGCAAAATTCCCCGCGCCGGTGGGCAACGTGTGGGTGATTTCGACCAATTTTGGCGAATGGCATATTTTGACTCAGGACGGCTATTACCTGACACGACTCTTTGAACCGGACCCGATGAAATACCAGTGGCCGAAGGCGGTACCCGGCGCCAGTCTGGACAGTGCACCGTGCGGCATGGGCGGCGAAGATTTCGGCGGGTCGCTCACGCAAGGCGTTGATGGTCATCTGTATCTGCAGAGCGGAAAAACCGGATTTTGGAATGAGGAAGTCGTCGGGTTGGACACCGTCAAGGCGCTGCCCGGCGGCAAACTGACCATTGCCGCGGCGGATATCCGCCAGGCCCGGGTGCTGCGGGAGAGTTACCTGCAAGAAGTCGTCGGCCAGCGACGAACCACCATCGCCCGCCTGACGCCGACATTCACCGGCAACCTGGATGCCGACTTCAAAGGCGCTCAGCTCTTCGCATACCAGAAACAAGACGATGCGGCAGTGCGCTCAGCACTCGCGTATGACGAGGCCAACCTGTATCTGGCCTGGGCGGTGAAGGACAATACCCCGTGGGTGAACGGCGCCACCGATGTCGCGCAACTGTATACCGGCGGCGACACGGTGGATTTCCAACTCGGCGCCGACCCCAAAGCCCCGGCCGGACGCGCTGAAGCGGTGGAAGGCGACTTGCGCCTGTCTGTCGGCAACTTCCAGGGAAAAACGACCGCTGTCCTCTACCGAAAAGTCGCGGCCGTGAAGAAACCGCGCACCTTCAGTTCCGGCATCGTCCACGCCTATACCATGGACTATGTGGATGTTATTCCCGAGGCGCGCATCAGCGTAGTGAAGTCGGCGACCGGCTATCTGGTGGAAGCAGCTATCCCCTGGGCAACCCTGGCGGTAACCCCCGTTGCTGATCTCACGCTGCGTGGCGATATCGGCGTGACCCACGGCGACCCCGCCGGTCAACGCACGCGACTGCGCAGTTACTGGAGCAATCAGCACACCGGCATCGTCGACGACGGTGTGTTTGAGCTGCAAATGGAACCGAAGAACTGGGGTGAGATGACCTTTGGCAAATAGACTGGAGTATAGCCCGCGTTATTCGCAAAGCGAATAAAGCTTCGGCTAGCTGTAGCATTATTCATGTGTTCATGAATAATGCAGGATAGCCCTTACACTCATGCTATTACAGATGTATATTAGCACACATCTGGCGCGCGAGCGCGCCTAATGCGTGCCGGTGTAGGTTGCAGCACGACAAAAGGGCTAAACTCCAGGGCTAATTATCCGACCAGCGGCAAACTGGCGTTCACATCCAGATCCATCCCGGCGAAGTCGTCGCGCAGGTAGTGGTAGTAACCGGCGGCGGCGATCATGGCCGCGTTATCCGTGCAAAGCATGCGCGGGGGCAGCGACAGCGGAATACCGTCCACGGCCGCGCGGGCTTCCGCCAGGATGCGCAAGCGGCTATTGGCCGCCACCCCGCCGGCCAGCACCACCTGGGCCGGCTCCAACCGTTCCGCCGCGCGGAAGAGCTTGTCGACCAGCACGCTCATGATGGCCTCCTGATAACTGGCAGCAATATCCGCCACCGGTGCGCGTCCGCCGGTCTCCGTTTTTCGCCAGTAATGCCCCAACGACGTCTTCAAGCCGCTGAAGCTGAAGTCGTCGGTGCCAGGCAGTAAGGCGCGGGGAAATTCCACGGCGCGCGGGTTGCCGTCGCGTCCGAGTTTATCGATGATCGGGCCGCCTGGATACCCCAGCCCCAGCAGACGCGCGGCCTTGTCCAATGCCTCGCCAGGAGCGTCGTCGCGCGTACGTCCCAGGATGCGATAAACACCATGGTGCTCCATCCAGACCAGATGCGCGTGCCCCCCGGAGACTACCAGCACCAGCGCGGGTAGCGCCGGCTCCGGACGCATCTCCTCCGGCAGGCGAATCCAGTTGGCGTAGAGATGACCCTCCAGGTGATTCACCCCGATCAGACGCAGGTCATGTGTGTAGGCAAAGGCTTTCGCGCCCATCAGACCGACTACTAGAGAACCGATCAAGCCCGGCCCGTGGGTCACCGCCACCGCTGCTAAATCCGCGGGGGTCACCCCGGCCTCGCGCATCGCCGCTATCAGCACGGGTTCTAAATATTCGAGTTGCTTACGCGACGCGATCTCTGGGACAATGCCACCATAGGCCGCATGGAACTGCTCGGAGGAACTCACGGCATTCGACAGCACCGTCCGTCCATCCGCCACGACGGCGGCGGCGGTTTCATCGCAACTACTCTCAATACCCAAGATGAGCACAGGCTTCATGGGGTTATTGTAACATGAATTGCGGCCCTCACCAAAGCGGTCAGGAGCGGTGCAGCGACGTGACGACATATTCAAAAATGTCACTTCTTCTTATTATTATTATAGATAATAAAATTACCAACATGTTTGCGAAATTGTGCCGATGGTATATTGCATAAAGACAACCTTTTATGGTGTAATAGTAGTTGGATGGACAGCAATCGCAGGGAAGCAGGTCTGCCTGTTTCAGGCAAGAGGAGTTTCACGATGGGTACCCCGCGCTGGCAACAGCAGTGGCGAGTCGCCGTAACGGCTATCGTCGCGCTTTTTGTTGTGTTGGTCGTTGCGATGATTCCAGCAGCCGGTGCTGCCACGGGACCTGTCGGCGGACAAGGGCGACTGGCTTATGGCGCAACGGGGTTGCTCCCACCCACTCCGGAAGAGAAAGCCTGGATGGCCACACATGTAATTCCCACCACGAACGTCGCCTTGAACGATATCGGCTTGCAGCGTTTGAATGCCGAACGCCATGCGAAAATGTTGCCGATGATGCCCTCCATACTGGCAGTGCCGCGTGGTCTGGAAGTGACCGGGGCCACGGCGATCAATAAAGCCGTGGCGTTGCCCACCAAGGTCGACAACAGCCAGCTCAAATATTTCCCCCCCATCGGGAGCCAGGGAGGGATCGGCTCCTGCGCCTGTTATTCCACCACCTACTACACGATGACCCACATGGTGGCCATGGCACGCGATATTGATGCCGCGCATGGGGGCGACGACACGCATTATTCCACCAAGTGGACCTACAACCTGATCAATGGCGGTCAGGATAAAGGCTCTTCCGCGGGAGGGGCCTATCGAGTAATGCTCGACCATGGCGCCGCTACCGAAAAGGACTTCCCCTATATCGGTTCCACCAGCCCGCCGTCCAATTATTTGCAATGGTGTACTGACGCCGCGGTGTGGCGAAAAGCGATCAATGTGCGCATGGCGACCACCGGGTATGTGGGGAGCTTGAACTCCGATAGTGGCCTGGCGGCCGCCAAAGCGTTGCTCGCCAGTGGCTATTTGATGAATTACGCCACGAACATCTTCAACTGGCAATTCACGTATGTCAAACGCGACCCCACGCTTCGCGACAACGACAACTGCACTGGTGCGGCGGCCTGCCACTGGGCGGCGTATCACTATGACGCTGACGGAAAAATCGCCGACGGCGGTGCGCACGAGATGACCATCGTGGGGTATAACGACACGTTGTGGATCGATGTCAATAACAACGGCCGGGTTGACCCGGGCGAACGGGGCGCCTTTCTGATCTGCAACAGTTGGGGTACAGGATGGGGCAACTCCGGCGGAGCCGGCCAAACCGGCGGTTTTATGTGGGTCTCTTATGACGCGTTAAAATCGACGCCTGCGGTCACCAACGGCCCCGTCAAAGTCACCACCAATGGCATTACCTATTATCGCGAGACGGTATTCTCTGGCGCGGAATGGATCACGGCGCGTGCCTCCTATACGCCAACCTATACCGTCAAGGTCACGCTCACCAGCGCCATTCGATCAAAAATCCGCGCCGGCATCGGCACTTCAGACCTGAGCGGCACCAAACCCAATAACACCTGGACCCCCTTTGCCGTTTCCGGCGTCGGTGGCGGGTATAACTTCAGCGGTTTCACGGGAGCGGCAAGCGGATCCTTTACGCTGGATTTCACGGACCAGGCGAAGGGTGTGGCACTCCCCGCCCGCTGGTTTGTCGAAGTGTCGAGTTCCGATACCAAGAATCCCACCACGATTACGGCTTTGCAACTGACAGATGAGTCAAACGGCCTGACAAGTACGGCGCAGGATCTGCCGCAGACCGTGGAATCCGGTTCGTCGACCTATCCGAGCGTGATCGACCCGTTTGTCGATTATCCCTCCATGCATATGTATGTCGCCAGCCACGTCGAACCGCGCAGTGCACCGACGAACGCGACGGTGGATTACACCATCAATTATGCCAATATCGGCGTTGGTGATGCCTCGAATGTCACCATCGTCGACACGCTGCCCAATACCCTCAGTTATGTCCCGGACAGCGCCAGCGATGGCGGCGTGTATGACGTCTTCACCAATACCATCACCTGGACGTTGCCCACAGTGCCGGTGAATACGCTGGGGCAACTCACCTTCCAAATGAGCGTGGACCAGCAGAGCAGCGGCTATCTCACCGATGCGCCAACTCTGTCCGCCACCGAATTAGCGGCGCCCATCTCCGGCATTTCTTCCCGTCTCTATGTACAAGGGCTAACGGATGCCGACGGGTATATGTTCCGGCATGACCAGTTCCATACCGGCCGCAGTCCCAACACCGGCATCGGTCCCGGTTATAAGAAATGGGTCTATACTACCGGCGATGCTATCCATTCCTCGCCGGTCATCGGCGCGGACGGCACCATCTATGTCGGGTCACAGGACGGTACGTTCTACGCCGTGAATCCGGATGGCACACAACAGTGGGCCTTCCCGACCGCGTTGCCGGTGGTCTCCTCGCCGGCGCTGGCGCCGGACGGCACGATCTATATCGGCTCCGGGAATACGTTCCTCTACGCCTTGAAAGCGAATGGCGATAAACTCTGGGAATTCCAGGCCGGCGATCAGATCAACACTGCGCCGGTGCTCGGGGCGGATGGTACCGTCTACGTGGGCTCGGAAGACGGGTCGCTATACGCTGTCTCGGCCGATGGCGTGCAGGAATGGGCGTTCGACGCGGGTGGACCGGTAGAATCCTCACCAGCGGTTGGCATCGACGGGGTCATCTATTTTGGCGCACGAGACCTGCAGAACACCCTCTATGCCCTCAATGCCGACGGTTCGCAGCGCTGGGCCCTTTCAACCGGTGGGGCTATCGTCTCCGCGCCGACTATCGGGTCTGACGGCACCGTCTATGTCGCCGCGGGAGCAACTCTCTACGCCGTAGACCGCACCGGATCGATTCTCTGGTCGACCGCGCTGGGCGACGTCATTCTTTCGTCGCCGGCGCTGGGCACGGACGGCACGATCTACATCGGGTAATGATCGGAAGCTCTATGCCATCGCACCGGACGGCACGATCGTCTGGACCTATAAAACGGGACGTGAGTTGTACGCGTCGCCCACCGTCGGCGCCGATGGGATGATTTACATCGGCTCCTGGGATAACAAGCTCTATGCCATCACGCCCGACGGACAACTCAGCTGGTTGTATACCACCGGAAAAGGCATAGTCTCCTCCGCGAACATCGGGACCGACGGCACGATCTATGTGGGATCAAATGACGGCAACCTGTATGCACTGTTCCCGGGCAATGTCGTGACGCCATCCGCGGGGCCGAACGGCGACATCTCCCCGAACACGCCGCAAACTGTCGACAATCAGGCGTCGTTACTCTTCACCGCCACCCCGTTAACCGGGTTTAGTGTGGATACCTGGTCGGTCGATGACAATCCCGTACAGACCGGCGGTCTGACTTACACGCTGTCCAACATCACCGCCGGTCATACCGTCAGCGTCACCTTTACCGTCCAAACGTTCACGGTGACCCCGTCCGCGGGTCCGCATGGCGCCGTGGCGCCGAATACCGGACAGACCGTCAACTATAACGACAGCATCACCTTCAACGCCACTCCGGACCCCAATTATGCCGTAGCCGTGTGGAAACTGGATAACGCGGTCGTACAAACCGGTGGTCTCTCCTACCAGTTGAGCAATGTGACGGCCAACCATACCGTCGATGTCTCGTTCCTCCCCACGTTCACCATTACCCCATCGACCGGTGGAAACGGGACGATTGCACCGAATCTCCCGCAAGTCATGGCTCAAGGTGACCAGATACTCTTCACAGCTTCACCGGACACCGGTTTTGTGGTCGATACCTGGTATCTGGACACCACACAAACCGTGCAGACCGGCGGGACGACCTATACCCTCACGAATATCCAGGCGGATCATGCCGTGAAGGTGACTTTTAAAGTCGCGACATTCAAAGTCACCCCCTCCGCGGGCCTGAACGGTACGGTATCGCCCAGCACCCAGCAGACGGTCAACTATAACGATAGTCTGGTCTTCACCGCGAAACCGGCCACCGGATATGCCGTTGATACCTGGTGTGTGGACAATGTAGTCGCACAGACCGGAAACAACTCCTTCACCCTGGCGACAATCACCGCGGATCATGCGGTGAAAGTCACCTTCGTGCGCGTATTCACTATCACACCATCCGCGGATAACACCGGATCGATCTCGCCCAATACAGTGCAGCAAGTTACTCGCGGTGGAAGCGTGACATTCAACGCCTCGCCGAATACCGGCTACCTGGTGAATACCTGGGTTGTTGACAATCTCGTGCGACAGACCGGCGGCGCCAGTTATACCCTGACGAACATCGTCGTCGATCATAAGGTGCGTGTCACCTTTGTCAAGGCCGCGGTAGTCACGCCGGTAGCCGGACCGAACGGTTCGATCACCCCCAATACAGTCCAATCCGTGAAACCGAATACCGCTGTGACATTGACGGCAACGCCGGATACCGGCTATCGTGTCGATACCTGGTACGTTAATGGGATCCGCCGGCAGATCGGCGGTTTGTCGTTGCGTATCGTCGCCAGCGCTGTTCCGCAGACCGTACGCGTCACCTTTAAGAAGTAACCTGGCTTCTGCAGCCTGACTGGCGCCCGCGCGGAGTTCTCCGTGCGGGCGTCGTGGCATGTAAGAGGATGCTCCGGCACGTGATACAGGAGGATACTCATGACTTCGGTGCGTGAAATTCAGCAGCAGCTTGATCGACTGGCCCCGCCAGCGCTGGCGGAGAGTTGGGACAATGTAGGATTGCTCATCGGCGATCCGGCCCAACCTGTACGCACTATTGTCGTCGCGTTGGATGCAACCGCCGGGGTGTGTTGGAGCAGGCGAGTCAGCGACAAGCGGAGCTCTTGGTAGTGCATCATCCGTTGATCTTCACCGGCCTGAAGCGTCTGATCGAGGATGAGGGCGTCGCCATGCTGGTGCGCCGGCTGGTGCGCGAGGAACGCAGTCTGCTTGCGGCGCACACGAATCTTGACAGCGCCCCCGCGGGGTTGAACCATGCAGTCGGCGCGCTGCTCGGACTCACACACCTTCGCCCGTTAGTGCCATCGGAAGCGCATTTGCTGTATAAGCTGGTGGTTTATGTGCCGGAAAGCGCGGTGGAAAGCGTGCGCGACGCCATCTGCACCGCCGGTGCCGGGCATATCGGGAAATATGATCAGTGTACCTTTGCCGCCGCCGGTACGGGAACCTTCCGTCCAGGCGAGGGTACGCGCCCCTTTTCCGGCACACCGGGTGTCCTGGCACAGGTCGCGGAGATACGCCTGGAAACCGTGGTGCCGCGTCCGCAGTTGCGCAGCGTGCTGCACGCGTTGCACACGAACCATCCCTATGAAGAAATCGCCTATGACTTGCTGCCCTTGGAGAACGCCTGGCCGGGAGCCGGCTTGGGATGTCTGGGCGTGTTGCCTGCACCGCTGACCGCCGGCGACTTCTTTACCCATGTGCGCAAGACATTGCCGGCGCCGCGCGCCGGATTCATTGGCGATTGCAACCAACCGATCCGTACCGTGGCGCTCTGCACTGGCGCCGGTGGGGACTTTCTCGAGCATGCCCGGCGTGCCGGAGCCGATCTCTATCTTTCCGGCGAAATCAAACATCATCAGGCGCTGTTGGCGCGTCAATATGGCCTTGCTGTCATCGACGCCGGCCACTTTCCTACCGAACGTCCCGCCGTCCCCTTGCTGGCCACCCACCTGCGTACCGCGTTTCCTGATCTCCAAATTGTCGAAGCTGATGAAGCCGACCCCTTTCAAACGATGGCAATCTTGCCCAATACCCCGGACTTCGGTAGTATTACACTCGGTTGACAGGAAAGGAACTGTGGCATGGTAGAAACCGGCAACCTGTATCCCTTCATCAGCGAGCAGGCGCAACGCGGCATCCGGCCGTTGTCCTTTCTCTCCGAACGATTCACCGATGTCGAAGCCTGGCGCGTCGAAACGCGGGAGTATCTGCATTCGTTGCTGCTCTTCCATCCCGAACCGGTGGAGCTCAGTCCGGAATTAGTGGATGAAGTCGATTTCCCTGAGTATATCCAGCAAAAATGGTACATCACCACCTCGCCGGGTGAACGCATGCCCATCATGCTGCTGATTCCACGCGGACTGGACGCCCCCGCACCGGGGATCGTTGCCCTGCATGACCATAGCGGCTTGTATTATTTCGGTAAGAAAAAGCTGGTACAAGAAGATAATGAACCGGGCATTCTGACTGAGTTGCGTCAGCAGGCGTATGACGGCATAGCCATCGCCAATGCGTTGGTGGGACTCGGGTATGTGGTGGCGGTTGCCGATAGTTTTTACTTCGGCGAACGTCGGCTGGTGGCGCCGATTCCCCCTGAGATGCAACAGCAGTTTTTGTTGGTCGCGGAAGGCTCGGACCAGTGGATCGCGCTGCTGAATCGTATCTCGGCGCTGAAGGAGAGTGTCGTCGCCAAATCACTCTTCTGGGCCGGGGTCACCTGGCCCGGTATTCTCGCCTGGGATGACAGACGCACCGTCGATTTTTTACTCACCAGACCGGAAGTGGATGCCGAACGACTGGGCTGTGTGGGGTTATCGATGGGCGGACAGCGTGCGGCGCTCCTCGGCGCCCTCGACCCGCGCGTGCGCGCAGTATGCATCGTGGGATGGATGAGTACCCTCGCGGAGATGCTGGTCGACCATCCTGATCATTCATGGTGCAATTTCATCCCCGGCCTGACCCGTGTACTCGATTGGCCGGATGTCGCCGCGCTCCACGCACCGGATTCACTGCTGGTGATGCAGGGCAGCCAGGACCCCCTGTTCCCCCTGGACGGCTTCCTGCGCGCAACCGAGCACCTGCGCGCCGTGTATGGAAAAGCCGGCGCCCCGGGCAACCTGCACATCGACCAGTTTGACTTACCACACACTTTCAGCCGTGAAATGCAGCAGCACGCCTGGGCGTTCTTTGATCGGGCGTTCGGGATCATGCGCGATGAAGCGGCGGAGGAAGAGCGTGAGTAGCCCTGATTATTCATAAACGATTTGACTGCCGGGCTGCTTGTGGCATTAATCGAAATGTTATGACTAATGCGGGATAGGCGCTGCACGCTGTACCACTTTGTGGAAAAGCGAGTGACCTCACCAGCCGTGCGCAGGGTATCAGTCACTACAACGCAAGAATGGTTTATGCGGGAGAATAACCCGGCAGGATATCCTGGACATTCTGCTGCCGCAAATCATCGCTGGCGCAACAGGCCATTTGTTGTGCGCAACTCGATATTCTCCGGGAGGTTTCATGCACGTCACGAAAGCAGTCATCACCGCGGCGGCGCGCGGGGTGCGCTTGTACCCGGCCGTTGATTCCGTGCAATACGCCATGTTCCCACTGGTTGACCGCGACGGCATTGCCAAGCCGGTCATTCAAATCATCGCCGAAGAAGCACTGGACAGCGGTATTGAGGATGTCTGCATTGTCTGTACGCCCGGCGATGAGGCGCAATACCTTCATCATTTTCGTGTGTTGCGCGAAAGCCTGCTCGCCTTTAGCGGCATCGCCTGGGCGCAGCAGCAAGCGGAACGGTTGGATACATTGCTCAATTGCCTGCACTTCGCCGTGCAAACCGAACCGTTGGGCTATGGCCACGCCGTCTCCTGCGCGCGGGAGTTCACCGCCGGCGCACCCTTCCTGCTGCTGTTGGGCGACCACCTGTACCTGTCGACCCGCCGTGGTCAACGCTGTGCAGAGCAACTGCTGGCGTTTGCCCAGCAAGAAGCGTGCGCCGTTTCCGCGGTGCGCGCTACGCACGAATCACTTATCGGCAACTACGGCACCCTCACCGGTCAGCATGCCGCCAATCAACCCGGCGTGTATCGCATCGAACGCTTGCTGGAAAAACCCTCGGTAAGTATCGCTGAGCTCTCGTTGATGACGCCGGGCTTGCGTGCCGGTTTCTACCTGTGCTTCTTTGGTATGCACGTATTGACCCCGTCGATCTTCGAACAACTCGATGTCCTGATGGCGGCCTCCCCGGTCGGCGACATCGCGCTAACCCCGGCGTTGCAGGCACTGGCAGAGCGCGAGCGCTACCTGGCGCTGGAACTCAGCGGCGTGCGCTATGACATCGGTCGAAAATTCGGCATGCTCCGTGCACAGATTCCCTTCGCGCTGGCCGGCGATGACCGGGAAGCAATGCTGACGACGCTGGTCGAACTGATGGCGGAAACACAGCAGGCACAATTGCTGGGGAACACGGATGGGTCGACATGACCAATCCCTTCATCCAGACGATCACCAGTTCACATAATAACGAACGCGATCGCGCCTTTCTTTCGCTGACGCAGGGGCGTCGGCCCGCGGAGCTGCTCCCGGAATTGCGCGAGCTTGATGCGTTTCGCCGCGCCACGCCCAACCTGTACGCACGCGTACGGTCCGCGCTCTTTCTTCATGCCGCCTACCGCTACTGCCTGATGGATACTCCCACGCTGATTGCAACGGGACTTATCCCGTATGCCGGAGTTGAGGCCGTGCGTGCACGGCGCTTTGAAGAAGCCATTACCCTTTTCCAGGAGGCTGTAGGGTCCGCTGCACCCGACTCCGCGTTGTGCAGTGCGTTGGCGGATACTTATCACCAGCTCGCGTTTCAGAGCCTCTATGATCAGGTGCGCCGGAGTGTACGCGACGCGCGGGGCAATCAGTGGATGTTCCGCATTGGCCACGCCGACGACCACCCCATTCGTTTGCATCCTGCGATGCTCGCGCGTCCCGCCGGTGCGCTCTTTTACCCCATACTGGAAGAAACGACGCCGGTGCGGCTGGACCTCAGCCACAGCGGGTGGTCGGATATCTTCTTTCTCGG
>Ga0073936_10005801_pt1 | contig 16540 bp, 17 predicted proteins | sample AliMusrvi5mmetaG_FD_87041 | JGI IMG/M metagenome (GOLD analysis project Ga0073936, IMG submission 87041) | Freshwater lake bacterial and archeal communities from Alinen Mustajarvi, Finland, to study Microbial Dark Matter (Phase II) - Alinen... | ecosystem: Environmental > Aquatic > Freshwater >... | reverse complement strand
GTGAGCGCATACTTCGGGGCGAAGCCCTGAAGTTAAGCGTGAGCGCATACTTCGGGGCGAAGCGGATGGTAAAGAATTCTTCCGGAATGCGCCAGGGCATTTTCCAGTTTCCAAATCAAACCGGTTCATGGCATGGAGCCCTCTTCTGGGTGGCAGTTTCAATATTGAGCGGCCAAATCAGCGGCGTGAATAATCTTATAGAAATAGCCGGATTTGAGCACCTCACGGGAGGGCTCACCATGAACAACCAGTACGCGTTGAATGGTCTTGGAAGGAAATTCCAGCTGACGTTGCCAAACTTTCCGCTCCACCTCCCCAACCACATCCATCCCGAGCGGAACGGGTGTGCAAATGTTTTCGATTTGGAAGAATTTTGTCGGCCACCCGGCCAGGTTGGGCGCATAGTGCCATGCGCCCGTTTAGATGCGTCCACTCTGATACAAATTGCAATCGCCCCCCCCTTTCGCTAGTGTTCCCGGCATGATTCAACCTTTACCCAGACTCCCGCTTGGGATCAGCGACTTCTCGGTACTCCGTGAAGAGGGTATGAACTATCTCTATGTGGACAAGACCTTGCGGCTGCTTGACCTGCTTAATGCCGGTAAATATCTCTTCCTCGCCCGCCCGCGCCGGTTCGGCAAATCCCTGCTCTGCTCGACCATCAAATACCTCTATGAAGGCCGCTGCGAACTCTACACAGGCCTCGGGATCACCCCCCTCTGGGACTGGAGAAAAACCAATCCGGTCGTGCATCTCAGCCTGGCAACAGCCGAAAGCATCTCGGTAGACTCTTTACGGGAGTCGCTCCTGACCATGCTGGCCAACCACGCGCGCCCCTATGGCATCGCGCTGACGGGACGACTCTTAACGGACGATTTCGCCGCATTGCTTACGGGAATTCACGCCCAAACCGGCCGCCGCGTTGTGGTCATCGTGGATGAATACGAGAAGCCCGTCCACGATCACATCAGCGATCCACCGATGGCAAATAAGATGCGCGATGTCCTTTCCGCCTTCTACGGCTCGCTCAAGGGATGCGACGCGCAACTGGAAAAGCTCTTCATCACCGGCATCGGGCGCATGGTGCGCACCAGCATCTTCTCCGAACTGAACCAGATGCTGGATGTAACGCTCGCCCCGGAGGCGGCGGAAGTCTGCGGGTACACCGAGGAGGAGTTACACCGCGACTTTGCACCCTTCATCTCCAATCTGGCACAAACCAACACCATGACGCAGGAACAGGCATGGTTGACCCTGCGCCATCGCTACAATGGCTACTGGTGGGGAAAGGGCGAAAAGGTCTATAATCCCTGGGCGATCCTCAACTGTCTCCGCAGCGGCGAATTTGGCAGTTACTGGTGGGCCAGTGGCACGCCGGGAATGCTGGTCGATCTGGCCGCCACCCTGCAACGACCGGATGGCGACTTGGATGGCGTTAAAGCCACGGATTTATCATTGCTGTTCGATATCACACAACCCAAAGCGGAACCCCTGCTCTGGCAATCCGGTTATCTCACCGTCAAGGCCGTCAGCGGCCAAGTCTACACCCTGGGTTTCCCGAACGCCGAGGTGCGCGAGGCCTGGTTCGGGATGATGCTGGGACACTTCTGCGGCGCAAACCAATCCGCCGGGCAAACTACCGCAGCCGTAATGCTGGATGCGTTGCGCACGGGAAACCGGCCTCAATTTGAGCAATCGCTCACGGCTCTCTTTGCCGCCATTCGCTTCGAGTTGCAGGTCAACCGCGAAGCCTACTACCACTCGGTCTTTTTTGCCTCACTCCAAGCGGCGGGCGGAGAAATCATCGCCGAATCGCACTCCGACAAGGGCCGCGTTGACGCCGTGATCAAGACCCCGAAAACCATTTACGTACTCGAGTTCAAACTCGGTGCCGCCGCCGATGCCCTGGTCCAGATCAAGGCGCGGCGTTATTACGAGCCCTACCTCGCCGATCCGCGCCCCATCATCCTGCTTGGCGCAGGAGGCTTTGCGGATCGAACCATCCAATGCCTCTGGGAGCCGGTGGTAAAGCCTTCGATTTCCGCCTCCGCGTCCACGCCTTCCACATAGACGAAGGTGCAAGGTCTTCAATTCCCCGGAAAACCGTTTTGCGATTTTTTCGGCTGGTGTACCCGCCAGACGGAATAATCGCAAAACATTCTCTTTCCGAATGGGATTTCTTCATTTCTTTATCAGTGGTATAAAACTCTTCTCTTGCCCTGGCTCCGGGAGGCTGGATAGCGGCAGCGCTTTCCCACCAACCGGGTTAACCCGCGCTGATCCGAGTTAGGCACCACCAGCCTTCGCTCGCTACGCGAGATTACGGCTTGGCAAGCTGACGGGGAAATGAAGAAATTAAGAGAAGAGTTTTCATATCACGGCTGAACGGGACAACTGCAGTATCTGTTTTGGCAAAAATGCTTTGGCCGTTTTGGGAATGATAATCTTGAATCGTTGCATCTGTCCCGCCAGATAAGGCAGGTCAATCTCAAGATTTGCCGCAAAGACTGACTGAAGGTCGTCCAGATCTTTTGCGCGCACGGGCAACGCCATCAGGCAGTACAGTTTGGATAGAATGACATCCTCCAATGTCAGGGCCGGCACGGATCCGAACCCGAAGTCCACCTGATTGACTTGCGCCCGGCCGACGGCATCCTTGGCCCAAGGGAGTGATGGAAGTAGGATATCCACTCCTTCCGGGGATGATATTCCCGCCGCACGTCCGACAACGATGCACGGGGCGGTATCGCGCCGGCGGATGGCAAAGAGCGGCCCGCCTGCCAGGTCCGCTGCACGAGCAACACCCGCTTGGAGTCCCAGCGTCTTGAGCACGGAAACCGCTATTTCAACTCCATTTCCCCCGGTCAGAATGACCAGGTCAACATCCATGGTCAGCCTCGGTTCAGACCTGTAGAGGTCGGCCGCCAGACCACCCGCCACGGCAAAGAGGATGTTGCGTTCCCTCAACTCCCGCACCGCAGCTTTGAAGAGTTGTTCAAGCGACATGTCGGCTCTTTCGTGCCCGGGTAATCATCGTGCGGGCCTGTTTAATGAAGGGGAAAATGCTTTTTGCCCGATCATTGAGCGTGAGGCTCCGTGCCTTGGTAAACCCGTTGGCTGCCGCGGTGAAGACGGCCTCCAGTACGTCGGCCACCTCATGACTCCGTTCCAGTTCGAAGAGGGCGCGGTTCCCGACGTTTCTGCGTTTGACCAGGCCGTCGCGAGTCAATCCTGCCAAGGCAAGTTCCGCCGAATGAGGGTGAACACTGGCAATACGCGCCACCTGACGCAATCCAACCGGCCCTGATTGATACACCAAGGCCCGGAGGATTTCTGTTTTCCCCGCTGAATTCAACAACATGCCCAGCGTTTTCATGTAATTAATGTACAACACATTAGACGTTTATGGAAGCGAAAAGATGCGCACTTTTCCCTGGGGTGTAGTCCACGCCAGAAAAAATACTGCCATTCCTGTCCGGGAATTCAGGGAAATAAGGCCATGGTTGTTTTGCGATTATTTCGCCTGGCGTCCACCCTCTTCTTCAATCCCCCGAAAACCGTTTTTCGATTTGTGACCGGAGCGTATTTACCCTGAGCTTGCTTGCAGTGAGCCTGCCGAACCCGTCGAAGGGCCCGCCACGGACATGTATCGCAAAACATTCTCTTTCCGATTGGATTTCTGGCTTAGACAGAATCTGTGGGTGAGCGATGACATTTTCACATGAGTTTCGACAGGTGTGGCTGGCCGAGTCAACGCGCGGAAGGGGCGTGGTGAGTTCAGATTGAGCGCAAACCCGCGCTCTATCCCTGCGGGAAGAAGATGCTTTGAAGGTAAACTCCATGAAGTCTGTAGAGATTCGTCAATTCATGCGTCAATGGCACTCAATTTCGATAGGTAACCAATCGAATACTGCATTGAAAGTGCCATTCCAAGGCCATTTGGCGCGGCTTTCCTTGTTCTTTGTAGGGGTTGGTTACCCACAGATTCTAACGAGCAGGCCTGGCATAGAAGAGGCTGAATGAATTGATGGGGTTACCGGCAAGAGCGGCGAAGGTCATGGCCACGAAAATCCAACGATAATAGGGATTGGCGTAACATTCCCTGATATAGGCCTTGAAACCACTCCCGATCTTGCCACCATGCTTCGTCACCGGAAGAGATTCCACGGGAGGATATTCTCCTTCCTTGACCCGGAAACACATCATGCTGAAGCCGAGACCGTAGAACGCGGCAATCACAACAAATATCGCCACATAGTGCATCTCCGCTTTTCCCAGAAGCCAGAAGTTGAACACGATGCCGGCGAAAAGACTGACAGCTCTGAACAGGCCGAAGAAACGGCCGATAATCTCCTCAGGCACAACATCGTTGATGAGTCCGCCCAGAATGGTGTTGGCGACCGTGGTTGCAACCTCAAAAAGTGACCAAAATAATGAAAACACAATAAGGACACAGGCATTGGCTCCAGGGGAGTTGGCGCCCAGAAATGCGTGAAGGTGCTGCCCAAGCGGGGGCGAGAAGGCGATCATCATCATCGAGACCGCGGCAAAGGGCGTGGGGATCAGTAGATAGGGAATGCGCCGCCCCCAGCGTCCGCGATGCCGATCGGAATGCACGCTGATCACCGGCCCCATAATCATCGCCAAACCCATCGGGATCGAACCCAGAAGAAGGCCGACCAGCATATCTCTGGCTCCATATTGCTTCAGGAGCATCTGGGCTACCGGGTAAATCGCCCGGTCTTTTATATTCCATGCAAAATCGCCCCAGAGCAGCCAGAAGAACAGCACCATCAAGCCGCCCGCCGTGTAGACCAGAGTGCCACGCCGCCATGTTTTGGGCGCTTTACCGGCGGGCGGTGGAGCCGCTATCGAATCGTTGGCCATCATGGTATTTTAAGCATCGTGATCATTCACATCCCACTATCCTTGACCGCCTTGAACATGGCAACCATGTTTCCCGTCGGCGTTGTGGCCTGGATATTGTGAACGGGATCGAAAATGAACCCACCGTCACGGTTGAAAATCTCAATCCTTTCGCGCACCTCGCGGTAGACCTGATCAGGTGTCCCGAACTGGAGTGTCTGCTGGGTATTGGCACCACCACCCCAAAAGGTAAGTTGACGGCCAAACCGCTCCTTGAGCATCCGTGCCTCCATACCCTCGGCAGAGCACTGAACGGGATTCAGGATATCAAATCCTGCCTCAATGAGATCGGGCAACAACTCGACAATGCCACCGCAGGAATGGATGAATGTTTTCCACCCGCATCTTTCGTGAATGAGCTTGTTCACCTTGACATGGAAAGGTTTGAACAGCTCACGGTAAGCATTCACGGAAATGAACAAGCCGCGCTGGGTGCCAAAATCCGTGCCGGTAAGAAAAACCGCCTGCACACGATTGCCCAAGATGCCGATGAGCGTCTCAATGTTTTGAAGGGCGATTTCGCACTGTTTCTCGAAAATGGACAGCACGTAATCCTGGCGGGCTGCCGTGGAGACATACCATTCTTCAATGTCGCGGATACCTTTCGGGTGCTTCATCCACGGGGCAGGTACAAGGGCGATGTCGCCAAACGCTGTGCCGGGCATGGTCATTGCCACAGCCAGATCCGGCTGACGATCGAGTTTCACAGCTTGGGCGCGGTACCAGGCTAAATCCTCCTCACCCAGAAGATCGAACTCCTCGGTGTTATCATCAGGATTGAGCCGATCCTCATCAATCGGCGATTGGCGGATGATGGAATCAAAAAAGTGGGCTCCTTTGGGCATAAGTCAACTGGGAGGAACTGACGTATCGCCCTCGGGATACAGCAGGTAATCACCATTGGTTTCCACAGTGATGTTGAACTGACCGGGCACCAATACTTCGGTGCCATCGAACAGGGTAAAGGGCTTCCAATCGCGGTTTTCGAACCCAAACATCGTCTTGCGGGTCATGAGACCGACAACATCAATGCCCAACGCCGCACGCAATTCCGCATCCACTTCACCCAGCATCTGGTAGGGTTCGATGACCTTGACCGGGCCACGCCCGCCCCCAAGAACGGCATCACGCAACCGCGTGAGAGCCGACACATGGATGCCAGTTACCGCCGTGGAACCAATGTCCATGGGAACATGATCGGGTTGTTCATGGGCAAGGGCTTTTGCAACGCGTTCTCGACTCGTCATGGCACTCTCCTCCTTTTTGAACTTGCTTACCGTGAGGCCCAAACCATGCCGCGGAGCATAATTTCGAGCGCTTCGGGCACTTGGAAGTCCTTGACGGTGTGACCCCAGCTGGCAACAAAGACCCGGCCCTTGCCATACGTCTTGGTGTAGGCATAAGGCATCACCGTGCCCGCCTGATAGCGGTCACGCTCGCCATATTCACCACTGAAGATGGTGCGACACAGGATATGCACACTCGGGTCGACGTGGATGAAATACTGCTCGGTGTCAGGCATAGTGAAATCCTTGAGCCCCTTCACAATGGGATTCCGGGCGTCAACAATCTCCACCTTGTAGGACGGAATGCAGTTGCCTGGGTGCGCCACCCACTGGCCTCCGGTCATCCACTGGTACTCCGTGTTCTCGCGGAACGAATCAATGATGCCGCCATGCCAACCGGCGATACCCGCCCCGGCCCGCACCGCCGCGAGTAATCCGTCCGACTCGGCCCTCTCGATCTTTCCCATGGTCCAGCAGGGGACGATCAAGTCCTGGGCCGCCATCAGTTCCGGGTCGGTGTAGCTGGCCAGGCTGTCGGAGATCTTGACCTCAAACCCGCGGTTGGCGAGCAGAGGCGCGAGCAATTCAACGGAAGCCTTGGGCGTGTGCCCATCCCATCCACCCCACACCATCAGTGCTTTTTTCATGTTGCGTTTTCTTTCGTATCGGCGTTAAGCGTCCAAAGTTCCCGGGAGCAAACCCAAGGGCAGGGCCGCAGGCCGTGCGCAGGTACTCGAGAGCGTGATGGCCTTCCCCTTGGCGGAGGATACCGCAGCGGCTTCCATGGCGTCCAGTACATGGAAAGCCAGATCCCCGCTCGCGCGGTGAGGTCGTCCCGACTGGATGGCATTGGCCATATCGGCAACGCCGATGCTGCGACTGTTCTCCGTGTAGCCGTGAGTCAACGGTACCTCAAGCCAGTCCTTGCCCTTGCCACCGATGCGGACGGGGCCGCCGAAGGTGTTCGGATCCGGCACGCTGAGAGTGCCCTCGGTGCCGTAGATTTCGATGCGTGGCAACTGCGCGCCCTTGCAGTCGAACGACATGATCATCGAGCAGATGGTGCCCTGGGCGAAATCGAGTACCGTAGCGTAATGGGTCAATGCCTTGACTTTCATGATTTTGCCGTACTGGGGCTGGCTGGTGATCATGCGCTCGGAGCGGGTGGTACGGGCGGAGCCGCTCACGCGTTTGATGGGACCCAGCAAATTGACGAGAGCCGTCAAGTAGTAAGGCCCCATGTCCAGCATCGGGCCACCGCCGATGTCGTAGTAGAATTCAGGCTGCGGATGCCAGCTCTCGTGTCCCGCACACACCATGAACGCCGAGGCGGCGACCGGTTTGCCGATCCAGCCGTCGTCAATCAGTTTGCGGCAGGTCTGGATACCGCCGCCGAAAAAGGTGTCGGGGGCGGAACCGACACGAAGTTTGGCCTTCTTGGCCGCTGCGAGGATTTTTGCGCCATCTTTGCGGGTCACGGCCAGCGGTTTTTCACCGTAAACATGCTTGCCGGCGGCGAGAGCCGCGAGCGCGACTTCCGCGTGGGCCTTGGGGATGGTGAGGTTGACCACGATCTCAATGCCGGGGTCGGCCAGCAATTCTTTGACGGTGCAGGCTCTGGGTATCTTGAATTCCTCCGCCTTGGACTTGGCCCGTTCCAGATCCAAGTCGGCACAGGCTACGATTTCAAGATTCTTAAAGGTGAGTCCGGCCTTGAAGTAGGCCCCGCTGATGTTGCCGCACCCAATCACACCAATTTTTACTTGCCTCATACTGATGCTCCTTGCCTTGTCCTCATCTTTTAGCAACCCGACATCTTGGAAAGCCACACATAAACTGCGCAACGTTGATATGGATTTACGAAATATGATTAAAACCACACATAAACTGTCAGGAATGTGGCCACAACGTCCTATTCTCGTTACAACCTACAGCAAGAAAATGCAAAGAGATTTGCACACCCGCTGCGCTCAAGTCGCGAAGCGCGCAAAGAGTGCGGTTTCTTGAAGCAATATGAAGAGAAGGGTATCGGGTTGGCGTCTTCTCACCGAATTGGTTGAATGATGCACCATGTTCCTCCTTTGCCCTGAGCCTGCCGAAGGGCCTTTTGCGATCTTCGCGACTTGAGCGAAGCGGGTGTGCAAATGTTTTCGATTTGGAAGAATTTTGTCGGCCACCCGAAGACCATTTTTTCTGATTCGCCCTCTTGACATCACCCGCGGGAAGAGCACAATCCAGTCGGCAGTTAAATGAGATTAAGAGCGTAGCGGCAAAGATTTCGCTTCAGGGAGTCCGGCATCCGGAAGCTCTAGAGAAAACGGACAAGCTCTAACCAGTAAATCAAAGGAGAATAAGACCATGACAATGAATGTACGAGGTTACGCAACACAGTCCGCCAAGGATGACTTGGCGCCATTTCGCTTTGAACGCCGCGATCAGCGGCCTGACGATGTGGTTATCCAGATACTCTACTGCGGTGTGTGTCATTCGGATTTGCATATGGCTCGCAATGATTGGGGCAACACCATTTACCCAGTCGTGCCGGGGCACGAGATCATTGGCCGAGTGACTGGCGTCGGCACTGAGGTTACCAAGTTCAAGTCGGGTGACCTTGTCGGGGTCGGTTGTATGGTCGACTCCTGCCAGCACTGCGAACCTTGCAAGCACGGGCTGGAACAGTATTGCGATGAGTTTCCGACGCTGACCTACAACGCCAATGACCGTCACGACCATAGGCCCACTTATGGCGGCTATTCGGAAAAGATCGTCGTTTCGGACAAGTTCGTGCTGAAAGTGCCCAATGGCCTCGATCCGGCAGGCGTAGCGCCACTATTGTGCGCAGGGATAACCACTTGGTCGCCGCTACAGCATTGGAAGGTTGGTCAAGGAAGCCGGGTCGCCGTGGTCGGCCTCGGGGGTTTGGGTCACATGGCGCTGAAACTTGCTCACGCGCTGGGGGCGGACGTCACCCTGTTTACCCGCTCTCCAGGCAAGGAACAGGATGCGCGCCGACTCGGTGCTGACCGCGTGGTGCTGTCGGTCGATGCAGAACACATGGCATCAGTCAAAGGCCACTTCGACTTGATCATCGACACCGTGCCCTACGCGCATGACATTAATCCCTATCTGCCGACCATGAACATTGACGGCACGCTGGTTCTCGTAGGCTATCTGGGTCCGCTGGACCCCTTCCTAAATTCCGTACCGATGATTATGGGGCGGAAGTCGGTCGCAGGCTCCTTGATCGGCGGCATCGCCGAGACCCAGAAGATGCTCAACTTCTGCGGCAAGCACGGGATTACTTCGGATATCGAGGTGATCAAGATGCAAAACATCAACAAAGCTTACGAACGTATGCTCAAGAGCGATGTGAAGTACCGCTTCGTAATCGACATGGCATCGCTGAAAACTTAAGCCGGCGAATCATCACACTCAACTTGCCCAGCGGCTCACCCAGCCGTCAAAATCGCATCCTTGGCCGCCTTGGCGACCTTGAACTTCAGGACGGTCTTGGCGGGAATCTGGATCGTCGCGCCGGTGGCGGGATTGCGGCCCGTCCGCGCTGCCCGCTCAACCTTGACGAGTTTGCCAAGGCCGGGGATGACGAACCCATTGGAGGCTTCCCTGTACGCCATCCCGACCAGGGTCTCCACCAGCTCCGCCGCCTGTTTTTTTTCGACACCGACTGTTAACGCCAACTCCGCAATGATCTCACTCTTGGTCTTCATGCCGACTCCTCCATTGGTTGATCAACACCAGTTGACTGTATGCCTGTCGGATGGGCGGGACAAGAGAATATTTGTGACGCAGCCACCCCTACTGACATCCCCCCGGATGTTCAAAAACCTTGCGCATCCTGTCACAGTAGTAGCGGACGTTGTCCCACTTGGCATCGGGAGCAATCCTGTGATCGGGACAGGGAATGTAGCCCCCCAACTCCACTAGCGGCTTAAGCCGTTCTATCTCCGCATCAACCGCCGCCCTATCATAGGCAAAGACGGTCTTATTCATTCCCCCGACCCCCCGCAATCCCTTGCCAAACTGTTTGCGCCAGGGCTCAATCGAAGCATTCCATGTACCCACCTCGATCGGGAACATCGTATTGACTCCGTTTTCGAACCAGGTCGGTATCAACGCATCGATCCAGCCGTCGCAATCCAGGGATACAATGTCAATTCCATGCTTCTTGACCAGGTCCGTAATGCGCTTGTAATGGGGGCCAACACATTCGTGGAAAACAGCGGGATTGATCAAGGGCCCATTCTTGAAACAGATATCCTCCCAGAAATGGGCAAAGTCAAAACCGACATCGGCGCCCAAAGACAAGGCTAATTCAACATTGGAATAGCAGATCGCGCCGACAGTATCGATGATTTCACGGAACAGCGGTTCATCGTCAACATAGAGGTAGCTGACCCCCTCGATTCCCAACACGTCGCGGATGTGCCCGAACAGACTTCCGCAGTGGAGCGCCAGCGGGACATCCCGTTGCGTCTTCCCGAGTTGTTCCAGGAGTTTACGATCCACCCGTTTATCCGACCACGTGTAGCGCTGCTTGAAATGCTCTTTCCACGAAGCCCGATCCTTCATGAGGTGGTCGATTTCCGCCGGTATGCTTCGCATATCGTCGTACTGCACAATGACGACACCCTGTTCATTCAGGACGTGCCGGCTGCCATCAGGAAATTCCTTGATCACTTTGCTCTCAAACGCCGGATCAAGCCCTCCGTTTGTATAGAACATGGATTGCCAATTGAAGTCGAACCCCAGCTTAACGGCAATGTTGACATCACTTGCATTCCCGTCGGCATATCCAGTCACCTCGTCCTGGCGCAAATGGCCTTCATGCACCCACTTCGCCAGGGTTTCCCCCCAATACCCGAAATGAACAATAGGCAGCCTGTCATAGGGTTGATACCTCAACACCGCCAGAGTTCGTTCCCGATGCGTCATCGTCTTCATGGCTTCTCTCCTTTAAGGCTCTTGCTAAACCACCCTTCAGATGTCGTAGCACGGGCATCTTGCCCGTGTTTCATGGGCGGGACGCCCATGCTACGAAGGGGGCTGAATTGTTCCCCATACTGCTGCTTGAACGGATTCACCGCGGGCGCAGTTTTGAATGCATCTTCATTCACCAAATACGGCTGAATATGCTCCCACCAACGATCATATGCAACCTTCAACTGCTTGACAATATCCGGGTGCCGGGCGGCGATGTTGTGGCTCTGGCCGGGATCGGTTTTGATGTCGAATAGTTCCCAGTCTTGATTGCTCCGCACCAAACTATATTGACTATCGCGGAGGCTGCACTGTGCGGGACCTTTTCCATATTTCTCAGGCGGGGCACCGGGTCTGCGGCGCGGCGGTGTTGGCCATCTTGTAGATCGCCCTCTTTTTTGCTTCTTCAGGCCAGGCGAGCGTGGCGGTTGCGCTGCACGGCCACCAACACCCGCTCCGTCCCGACTTCTTCACCAGCCAAAGCGGCACCCGTTGCTTACGCCTGAGTCGAGTCGTAATCTTCGGCTTCCCCTGTCTGTTATTGTACGGCAGGCTTAAGCATAAAATGATGCGTTTTGGGGATGCGGGCGGCATTGATTTCGGACTCAAGGCTGCTGATTTGCTTGTCGAGTTCACCAAGGCGGATTTCTGAACCGCCTTTCAATTGAACAGAGCGCCAGCGTTCAAAAAAGACCTTGTTCTTCTTGAATACAAGGGCAAGAACCTGTTGGGCCTGTTTATCGATGGGGCCAGAGCGGCTTGCGAGATTGCACCCGTTCAGCAACTCTCCTTTTGTCACCGTGCCGCCCGATTCACCGTCTATGACCAGTTCATAACGGTCGGCGGAAAGTCCTTTCACCCTTAATTCGTAGCGGTTCAGATCATTCAGGACGGGCGCGAGTTTGAGCGCCACCATGGCAGGCGGATCGACCGGCATGGGGAGCGCCGCGTCGAGACGGTCAAAGCTCAACACGCCTTGATCATAGCGCAGATTGGAGATGCGGCATTTTTCGGCATGCGCCACCTTGCTTCGCAGGATTCGGGTAAGATCAAGATCGGCCCGTGATACAAGCGAGGGGGCGTTCAGGCCTTTCAGGATCGCCCAGGCCATCAAGGAATGGCCTGCCGGACCAGGGTGAACGGCATCCCCTCCGCCAATAAACGCCATGGGATCTGATGCACGCGCCTTTATCATTATGGCCATGTAGGGATCAAACTGATCGACAAACGCACACGACTCCTTGGAACAAACCCCCTTGAGCCCGTCCGAGAACAGTCTGAGTGATTGGTTGCGTTCATCCTGGTTCGGATCCGGTCGCCGGTCTTCAATCGGTTGGGGCGTCAACAGTGCCACACGGGCGCCGTTCTTGTTGAGAACCTTGACGATTTCAGTTTGACTTCGCACATACGCCTGGAAAATATCCGGGCGGAATTTCTGATAGGCATGGTCATTCATCCCGAAGTCAACCGTCACCACGCTGGGCTTGAGCGGCAGAACATCACGGGCCAGACCCGCGCCCACGGAGGTTTCGACCATTTTCTGCTGTTCGGCATCCTTGGCGGCGAACAGTTTACCCTCGTTGGGATGGGCACGCTGACGAAGCCATGCCGTATCCCCACCCCAGCCGACGTTCCTGAACGTGAATTTCTGGCAGGGAAAACGCGTCAAGACATAAGCTTCGATGTAAGTGGTATACAGTTTCTGTTCGGTGATGCTGTCCCCCAGAAACACAACGGAATCGCCGTCATGAATAAAAAAGCCAGCGTCCTTCGCACAGGCGCCCGTCATCATTACCGCCCAAACCATACAACCCGCCAGAATTCTCCCAAACATTTCAATCTCCTATTTTGCGTATTCTTCTTGTTGCAAGGTCTCTGACTTTACTCTCTTGCATTCACCATTCACACTCTTTTTCTTCACGACTGACGGGGATTTGCTTATTTTCCCGCCGCCAATTCCCCAAGATAATTGCCCGTTGTCAGCATCAGCACCGCACCCACGAGCAAAGCAAGGGACACCGCAACCGCTACCCACGTCCTGGGCTTGCAACCACGCCATTCCCTCAACGCCAGCCCCATCATATTGCTGATGAGCACCAGCATGATCATATGGATGGCCCAACTGGTGAACTTGAAGGTCCCCATCCTCACATGCCCGAGATTGTAGAAGAAGAACTGCCCATACCACAGACACCCAGTGAGAATGGCCATCGCGAAATTCATTGGCAGGGAGGCCTTCTCCTCGCCTGCGGGGAGCTCAACCAATTCGCCTAAGGTACTGTGCTTGGCGCTCAGGAACAGGCAATAGATCAGCGTCGTAACAAACGCACCGGAATTCGAGAAAATATAGGTGACATTCCCGTTGAAATACCCCGCCCCATGCGCCTCGGCAATGGCTGCAATCGGAGCACCCGCCTCCAGCGCAAACCCATACACCGCTGACAATACACCCGCCAGCAGGCACAACGGCAACCCCTTGGCGATCGAAAACCCCTGTCGATCCTTATCGGAGGCAATGTCCAGTTCCTTCATCCGGCCTGAAAGCCCGCACATGAAAATACCCACTGTTCCGATAACAATCCCCGCCAGCACCCAGCCCGAACCAGCCTTCGCAAATATCGCGAGAAACTCACCGCGGACCAGTGGTGGAATCAAGGTTCCCAATACACTGGAAAGACCGACGGCCAGGGCATAGGTCAGAGAGAACCCAACATACCGGATGGCCAACCCGAAGGCCGTTCCGCCAATTCCATACGCCGCTCCCAGAAGGAAGGATTTGACCATGGCATCGCGAGGTGCCTCTTGAAGAACTTGTGCCAATTGGGGGATCGTCAGATAAGCCCCCAAAATAGGCAGAAGCAACCAGCAAAACGCAGCCTGGGTCATCCAATAGGTCTGCCAGGACCACCCTTTGACCTTTTTCTGGGGGGTGTAGCAGGCGGCGGCCGATGTGGCGCCTACGGCGTGAAGCAAGGTTCCGAGTAACGGATTGGCAACAATCATGACATCTCCTCAGGTTATTTCTTCATCAAATTCGCCCAGATTTAATGGGTACTGGCCGTACTGGCGGACCAGTTTCACAATGTAGTCATAGGTGGCGCCCGACACATCGCTGGCAACCGAATGGTCGGACTGGAAGATCATACCCCCACCCTTCGCTGCGTTCAGTTTCCTCAGCACCTCCCGGCGGATCGCCGCCCGATCGCCTTTCTCCCAGATCATCACATCGCTGTTCCCGCAGAACGCCAGAGTATGTCCGATGCGGCGCCGGAGTTCAACCGCATCCATCCCCGCCTTCACCTCCAGCGGGTTATAGGCGTCCACGCCCATCTCCGCGAAATCCCCGATGACGGCATTGACGTTACCGCATCCGTGGTAGATCACCATCAACCCTTTGGAGTGGGCGTGATCAGCAATCGCCTTGACCCACGGTTTGTAATGTTCCCGCCAGAAGTCCGGATTCATAAACGTGCCGCACTTGTAGGCAAAGTCGCCCCAGATCACGAACCCGTCCAGTTTACCGGCGGCGGCCTCAATCGCGGCCTTGGTGCAATCAAGGTAGAATTGCCCGATCTTGGCGACCACCACCGCCATACGCTCGGGTTCCAGACCGGCCCACATCATGTGGTTCTCCGGACCAATCAGGCGCGTCAGGCATTCGTTCACCTCTCCCATGCTCCCAAAGACCGGGAAATCGGGCCAGAGGGAGTTGACCGTGCCCACCCAGGGCGGACTGTTGCGTTCAAAGCCGTCGCCAACACCGGCGATCTGATTGTCCCCCGCGCTGAAATAACGGCGGGGATCATAGGGATTGTCGAACGTGTCCACCGCAGCTTCCAACTTCTCCAGGGTATCGAGTTCCCAACTGACAAATTCGGGCATAGGGAAATCAAACACCTTCCGCATAATGGCGCCATACCCGGTTTTGACAACCACCTCCTGGGGCGTTTCCCTCAGCGTCACGAAGGAGCGAATCCAGGGATCCATGTTAGGAACGGTGCAAATCCAGTCGAGGTCATAGTAGTAATAGGGATTGGCATCAGCAGGCAGACCCAACTCCTCGCGCCACCGGCGGATAAACCCGCCCCAGAAGAAGTCACTGATCGGAACCCTGTCAGGCTCCTGGTGCTGTAAAGTCAGGCGCATCCGCCGCACCTTCGCTAGTGTGTTTTCAGAACGCAAGGTGATATCTGGAACTTTCCCCGTTGTGTCGAACATCCCCATGGCTGGCCTCCTGAGATTTACGATACATTACCCATGTTTTCCGAAATCTCGCAATATGACTCTGCTTGATTATCATCAGATAATACTGGATAATTCACAGGTTGAACAAAATGTTTGCCATGAAAGCCCCTGAACTTTTACATAATCTGGAGATCAAGCTTTATGCATTCAGCCGGGTTGTCTGCGGGCGCGAGTGGAACTACCCTTGCGTAAACAGCCCGTTTGCCCGGATGATTTACACCCTCTCGGGAAAAGCCTTTGTCCGGCACCGGGGACGTCGCTACACCCTTGCTCCAGGAACGATTACGCTGACGCCTCCCTTTATTCCTGTTGACTATAGCTGCCCGGACCGCTTTGAAAGTTACTACGCCATCTTCACCTGCAAAACCCATTCCGGACTGGATTTTTTCGGGTTTGGCCAGATGACCTACGAGATGCCTGAAGACGAACTGACGCTTGCCCTATTCCGGAGACTGCACGCCGCCAACCCGCACATGGCGCTCCGACAAGTTGATCCGGCGGCTCCAGACTACAACGACTTTATCTGGAAATCTGATCCCGACCGGCAATTACCCCCTGAAGACCTGATGGCAACAGACGGATGCCTCAGGCTACTCTTGTCCCGATTCATCAATTCGTTCAGGCTCACTACTGAGGACGGCACTCCTGAAGTTCGTTTCCTGCATCTCATTCATTATATCGGAGAGCATCTCCATGAACCCCTCTCCCTCCTGACTTTAGCCAAGGAAGCCGGTCTGCAGCCGACCTATTTTTCAGACGCCTTTAAGAAAGAGATTGGACAACGCCCCATCGCCTACCTTACGAGCAAACGCATGGAACGTGCCCAATTACTGCTTCAATCCACCCGGCAAACCATCAAAGAGATTGCCGGGAATTGTGGATTTCCTGACCCGAACTATTTTTGTCGGGTGTTTCAGGCTGAGTTGGGCATGACTCCTTCCGATTACAGATCAGAAGCCGAACTCGGCCAAGACCGGCATTCTTAGCCGGACTTTCGCTATTCGCGGCGGAAAACGACTATTTTCGCCCTCTCTACCGCTAAAAACCCCAATGATATTGGTGTTTTCGAGTTGAAAAAGGTGTTG
>Ga0073936_10005798_pt1 | contig 16543 bp, 15 predicted proteins | sample AliMusrvi5mmetaG_FD_87041 | JGI IMG/M metagenome (GOLD analysis project Ga0073936, IMG submission 87041) | Freshwater lake bacterial and archeal communities from Alinen Mustajarvi, Finland, to study Microbial Dark Matter (Phase II) - Alinen... | ecosystem: Environmental > Aquatic > Freshwater >... | reverse complement strand
GTGCTGGTCTCCGAGGAACTGCTCACGCCCGAGCATGCCGCCGAAATCCGGGAAGGAAAATCGGAAATTCCCCGCGCGATCGCGCCGTCCCGGTGGATGTATTGGAACGTCCACCTCGACAGCACCGAGCGCACGCACGACCTGATCGTCGAGCGCGAGGGCGTTTTCAAAGAATGCATCGCCGCGATCCGCATGGCCAAGGTCCTCGGCTACCAGGTCGCCACAAACACCACGGTTTACCGCGAGACCGACATGCGCGAGGTCGGGCGGATGTTCGACTACCTCTCGTGGCTCGGCGTGGACGGGCACACGATCTCGCCCGGCTACGACTACGACGCCGCCAAGGAGGACATGCGGAAACGCCTCGGCCTCGATCCCGAAAACTTCTTCCTCACCCGCGAGATGACGAAGGAGAAGTTCAAAAACATCCGCGCCTGGGGCGAAAAATACAACCTGTTCGGAACCCCGATCTATCTCGATTTCCTCGCCGGGCGGCGCGACCTGACGTGCTCGGCCTGGGCGATCCCGACGCGGAACATCGGCGGCTGGAAAGGCCCCTGCTACCTGATGACCGACGCCCACCACGCCAGCTACCGCGACCTGCTGGACAAGACGCCGTGGGACAACTACGGGGTCGCCGACGGCAAGGCCCGCGACCCGCGCTGCGAGAACTGCATGGTCCACTGCGGCTACGAACCCAGCGCCACCCTCGGCCGCGACGCCCAACCCGGCGACACCTGGGCGAACATCGCCTTCAATTTCGGAAAAAAACCCGCCCCCAGAATCGAGGGCGCGTCAGTCGATCCTTTCAACGGCGTTTCCGCCGGGAACGGCCACAAGACCGGCCGCCCGGCCAAACTGCCGGTCGGGAAATAGAAGCCGCGTTGCTGCGCAAAAATGCCGGCTGCCGGTCCAGTCGCCCGCTTCAGGGTTGACGGGAATAGAACGCGACTTTTGCGATGAACGCTTTCCATTTCGGCCCGAGCTGCCCGTGGTCGAGCAGGATGCGCGGGCATTGTTTGTGCCCGAGATCGCGGCGGTCGCTGTAGCGGATCATCCGCCAATACATGTGCGGGACAACATGGCTGAGCGGGATGTGGTACTGGCGCATCAGCCTCGCTGTGAGCCACGCCGTTCGGTCGATGGTCTTGGCGATGTCGTTGGTCCGGTTCACGCACATTTCAATGCCGACCGACGACCGGTTCCCGGGGCCCTCGTAGTCGGCGTGCTCGCCGGTCTCGGTCGTCGGCAGGCTCTGGTAGATCGAATGGTCGTCCACCGTGAAATGCCACGTGAGAAAATGCGAGCGGTTGTGCCGGGCGCGGAGCCCGTTCCTCATCGCCTGCGCGTGGTGCATGGCGTCCGCGCTGCGGGCGGTGTTGTCGGTGGAATGGATGGTGATGAATGACGGCGCCATCGGCCGGTGCAGCGGACGCCCGCACTGCCCCGGCGGGATGATGTCCGGCGTGACCGCCAGCGGGGCGGCGAAGGAACACACGGCAGAAAACACGAAAAAAAACAGGGTGCAAACTCTCATGGGTGATCTGGCCATCGGATGAAAATTCCAGCGGCGTCAGCATAGCCCACATCCGTCCGCACGTCTATCTCCTAGGCCGGGCTTGATTCCGGCTGGCCGCATCCATATCAAAGGCGGATGCGCACATTTTATTCCCGGGAGAAAATCCGGTGAGCGCATGGCGCTTTCAATCCGGTGTCTGGGAGCCGTGCGAGGGAGTTCCGATCGAGGACCGCGGGTTCCGGTATGGGATGAGCGTTTTTGAGACGGTCGCGATCCATCGCGGGCGGGCGGTATTTTTGGAGGCCCACATGGAGCGGCTGGCGCGCGCCGCGCATGCGGTGGGATGGGGGGCGATTGTGGTGTCCGGGATTCCGGAAGCATGTGTGGCAAACCCGGGCTCCATGGGGGTTGTCCGGCTCTATGTCACTGCCGGTGCAGGGCGGCCGGGCGATGCGTTTTGCGGATCGGTCTATGCGCTGTTCGAGGAGTGCGAGGTGGGGACGGATTTTCCCGCCGTGCGGGCGGCTTCCTCGTCGGCTCCGTATTTCCCGCGGCCGGGCGGATGGAAGACCGGCAACTACTGGCGGACCGTCGATGCGCTGGCGGGCGCCCGGGCCATGGGCGTCGATGAGGTCTTGCTGTTCAATCCATCCGGTTGCCTCGTTTGCGCGGGCATGGCGAATGTGTTTTTGGAGATCGGCGGTGTCTGGAAAACCCCTGCGCTTGAGACCGGGGCGCGCGATGGTGTCGTCAGGGCCTGGGTCAACGGGCAGATGCCGGTCGAGGAGACGCTGCTCGGGGCGGAAGACGTCGCGCGATCCACCGCCTGCTTCCTGACCAACAGCCGGATCGGCGTGCGGGCGGTTTCGGAAATCGACGCCCGCCCGCTGAGCGCCGACACGGCCTCGCTGCAGAGAACTTACCGCGAACTTTTCCTGCCCTCGTTCCGAATCAACGGCCCGCCGCAAACGGGATGGCCGTGATCTCCTGCTCGGCGCCACACCGGAATCCCATCTTTTGAATTTCTGCGGAGATTCCCGGCATGTGGGCGGCCCCCCAAGGAACAATGATCGTTTCGGTGTTGGGGAGCCGGGAGGCAATTTCTGCGACCAATTTCCGGTTGCGCTTCGCGAGCAAGTCATCCCAGCACTGCCTCATGGCCTCCTCGGTCGGCTTGAACTGCACCAGTTTCAGCAGCGTTTCGAAGGTCAGGCCCTTCGCGTGAGGAAGCATGAGCACATTGACGATGTCGATGGTGCCGGGAGCGAACTGATCCACATCCAGATCGGCGGGCACGATTTTCCCGGGGATCTGGAATTTTTTCCTCTGCTCGGCGAGCCCCAGAACCGTTGCGGCCCGGGCATAGCTGATCGGATTCGTCAGCAGCTTTTTCCGGTCGCTCACGCCTTCCATAAGGACGACCGACCCATGAGGGAGAGCTTTCGACAGGGCTTCGTAATACCTGGCCCCGCCGATATGCGACATGGGCACGAGCCAGACGGTCTTTTTGTCGTCGCGGATAAATTTCTTGATCCGGACATTCAGCCCGTCCGGCCGCAGGGAAACAAACCCTCCGGAGAAGTGGTCCACCGCCAAAGCCGAAAAAATCGCGAGGTAGAGGATTGTCGCCGCCAGCAGCACGAGATTCGCGAAGGCGAATACCGACGAATTGCCCCAGCTAAAATTCCTTTGGCCGAGCCGGCCCGCCGGGACGAGCTGCCAGCGGGAGGCCTTGCCGTCTCTCAGGCAAAAGGCCACCGCCATCCCGAGCGCAGCCTGGCAGAACGATACGGCCAGCAGAACCCCGTTCATGTGCTCCGGAAAGAAAATCGATGCCGGAACCAGCAGAAGCCAGGTCGCGGGATAGATCAGCACAATCGGCAGGAAGTAGCGCTTGGGAACCAGCGGAGTGATCCCCATTAAACAGTAAACCGCGAATGCCAGGCCCAGCACGGCCAACGCGAACAGGGACAGTGCCCCGTCCAGCAACCCAGGAATCCTGACGCCGAGAAACCCGACCAGAAAATACAGGATCACCGAGAGGATGCCATCCGCAATAAACACGCCGAGACAGAGACTCAGAAAGACCGCGACCTGCTCCCTTGTTTCCCCCGTGCTTCCTCGCCCGGGCGAGCATTGGGAAGAGGGAATATCCAGAGGGTTGCTCATGCGTGTTTCGTCGCCTGCCAGGAAAGCCAAAGCGGATGAGAGAGTCGGGCAGGGGTAGGGCAAACGCAAGCCATGAAGCCCACCGGAAATCCGCGTGAACTCGAGTCCCAGCGCTGCGCGGAACTCACCGGCGGCGGAAATTTCTCTGCCGGCCGAACCGGTTCCGGCCATCCATGCGCGGCTCGACTTTCGGTGCCTGCGGGCGCGGAGGCTCGCTGTTTGGCGGGACCTGGAACCCTTCGAGTTTGAGGCGCGGGATTTTCTGGCCGATGAAGCGCTCGATCGCGGCGAGCTTTTTCATTTCCTCGTGTGTGATGAGGGTGAAAGCGTCGCCGGTCTGGAGCGCGCGTCCGGTCCGGCCGATCCGGTGGACGTAATCCTCCGGGTGCTGGGGGATGTCGTAGTTGATGACGTGGCTGACGCCGGCGACATCGATGCCGCGCGCGGCGATATCGGTGGCGACCATCACCTCGTATTTGCCCGATTTGAACCCGTGGAGCGCCTCGATCCGCTGGTTCTGTGAGCGGTTTGCATGGAGGACGGCGACCGAGTGGTTGTTCGCGCGGAGCTTCTTGGCGATCTTGTCCGCGCCGTGCTTGGTGCGGGAAAAAATAATCACGCTCTGGTAGTCTGTCGCCGTGAGCAGCGCGAGTAGCAGATCGAATTTTCTTGTGGGCTCGACGGTGTAAATCCCGTGCTTCACGGTCGAGACGACCGAACTCGAGGCCCCGATCTCGATGCGCACCGGATCGCGCAGCGCGAAGGAAGCCAGGTCGGCAATCTCCGGCGGCAGCGTCGCGGAAAAAAATAATGTCTGCCGGTCTTTCGGGCATTTGGCGATGATCCGGCGCATCGGCGGAAGGAACCCCACGTCGAGCATCCGGTCCACCTCGTCGAGCACGAGGATCTCGATTTCGTTCAGTCGCAATGTCCCCTGTTGAAGGTGGTCTTCGAGGCGCCCGGGCGTCGCCACCACAATGTCCAGCCCCTCCTTGAGAGCCGTGCGCTGTGCGCCGTATCCCACGCCCCCGTAAATCGAAGCGACCCGGACGTTGGTGAAGCGCGCAAAATCGCGGATCGCGGTTTCGACCTGCATCGCGAGCTCGCGCGTGGGCTCGAGGATCAGGCACCGGCAGCGGCCGTGCGATCCCAGTTTTTGGAGGATCGGAAGGCCGAAGGCGGCGGTCTTGCCGGTTCCGGTCTGAGCGGATGCGATGACATCCTTGCCGTCGAGGGCCGGGGGAATCGCCCGGAGCTGGATGGGGGTCGGATCCCCGTAACCCATCGCCTGGACGCCTTGCAGAAGTGGCTTGGTCAGTCCAAGCGTTGAAAATGGCATAAGGTGGGGAATTTGGGGCCGCCCGGCCCCAATGTCAACCGGCGCGAGGCGCAGGTGCTCCGCTAGCCCGGGAGAACGCCGTCGGGATCCGTGACTTCCTTGTCCCAGTCCGCATCGACGGCCGTGTAGCTCAGGCAGCTAATTTCTTCGAGAGAGGTGTTGCCGTTGAGGACCTGCTGGAGCCCCTCCTGATACAGTGTCAACACCCCCTTTTTGAAGGCCAGCTTGCGCATCTCGCTCTGAGGGGCATTTCTGGCGATCATGTCGGAAAGGGCGTTGTCCGAAGGGCACATCTCCATGAGCGCCATGCGGCCTTTGTAGCCGGCCTCATGGCATTCCGAGCACCCTTGCTTTTCGTAGATAAACTGCGTCTCCGGCGGAACGGCCACCCGGTTGAGCGCGAAAATCGCGCGGACTTCCGGCGTGATCGGCACGGCATGCTTGCAGTAGGTGCAGAGGCGGCGGACCAGGCGCTGAGCCTGCGAGAGCGCGAGCGAGTCGGCCAACAAATACGGCGCGATGCCCATGGAAATCAGGCGGCTGACCGCGCGCAGCGAGTCGTTCGCGTGCAGGGTGGTCAAAACCAAATGGCCGGTCAGCGCGGCGTTGACCGCCGAGTTGGCGGTCTCCTGGTCGCGGCACTCCCCGATGAGAATGACGTCCGGATCCGCGCGCATCAGCCCCCGCAGGCCCGCGGCAAAAGTGATGCCGTTCGTCGGATCGGTCTGCGTCTGGTTGAGGCCCTCGACCTCGTATTCGATGGGGTCCTCGATCGTCTGGATATTGATGTTGTCGGCATTGATGCTGTTGAGGAGCGCGTAGAGGGTGGACGTTTTTCCGCTTCCGGTGGGGCCTGTCACCAGGATCAACCCCTGATCGCGCCCCATCGCATCGCCCAGCGTCGCGATCTGCCGGGGGGAAAGGTTCAGCTCGCTCAATTTTCTGACGCCATCCTGGCGGTCCAGAAACCGGATGGTGATTTTTTGGAGGTCCTTCCGGCAGGGGATAGCGGCGACGCGGCAATCCACCCGCCGCTTGCCGAGCGTGAGCGAGAACCTTCCGTCCTGCGCGTCCTGCCGCCGTTGGCTCATGTTCGAATAGTTTTTGATGAGGCTGACGAACCGGACGAGCTGCTCCTCCGGGCAGGAGTGGATGACTTTCAACTCGCCGTCGATCCGGGCGCGGAAGCGGGCGGTGTTGAAATATTTTTCCACGTGGAGATCGCTCGCGCGCCCGGTGATCGCCCGGTAGATCACCCAGTGGACGACTTGTTCCGGCGTGGCGTTGATGCTCGACGGGTTGATGCGCTGGATTTCCTGCACGTCGATATCGACGATGTTGGCGACATCCGAATAGGTGAGCTCCTGGTCGCTGGCGGCCGCGCTGGTCGCCACCGAACTGCTCCGGTCGCGGTTGATCGCGGCGACGATCGCCTCCTTCTCCGCAAGAACTGTCCGGAAAACCATCGGGTCGTTCCCGCTGGAAAGCCATTCGTCCTCGAAGCCGAAATTTTCCTTTTCCGCGGAGAGCAGGAACACGGTTTTGAGCCCGCAATACATGGGATACACCGCGTGTTTCTCCAAGAGCGATTCCGGAAAGAGATGCTGGGGAGGCGCATGCTCGGCATTGAAGCAAGCCTCCCCGGTCGAGAGGTAGCGCAGGGCGAGCGCGTAATGGCTCGGAAGAGATTTGATCGAGTTCAGGTTGTCCACCGTAACCCCCGAGATCTCGCCCTCCGCTCGCTCCAGCTTCGATCGGGCGTCGCCCTCCAGCGGGTATTCCTGCAGAAGCCAGCCCAGAGCCGAGTCCGGATGGCTGTCCTTGGGCAGCGGGGTCGAAAAAACCAGCGGGGGCTTGTCTTCCAGCGGCTGGATCTCGAGCCGGCCCATGAAATCCCTGTGCAGGATCACATACTTGGACTGGGGGATCAAAACCGGGATCACCAGCTCGACCGGAATTTCCCAAAGCTGCGTGCAGGCCGGGTTGTAGTGCGCGCACAGGACGAGCGGGCCGAGCGTCCCGAACGGAATCCAGCGCTCGACTTCGGGGTCGCCTGGTTGCGGGGCGAGGCGGCGAAAAGCGGTCTCGGCGCGGGTCGAACAATTCGCCCTGACGGGATTGAGGGGCAGAATCCCAAAATTTCTGGCGAACCACTCGAGCGCTTCATCCTGGGAAACTCCGTTGAGGTGCGCGAGATGCTGGTGAACATCCATCGCCTCGTCGGGCATCGAAGCGGCTTCGATGCCGCCTTCCTTGAGGACGGCGCAAAGTTCCTCCCAGACTTGCGGCGTCATTGCGAGCGGGGGACCGGGGTGTTGGTCGGAGCGGCTTGAACGGAACTGCCCATGATCTTCATCAGGTCCAATCCTGTGCCATTGCTGCCAGGAACAACAATAACAAACATTCTTCCGTTCCACATCGCGCGATAGGTGGACCTGTCGCTGGTCGGCGCAAACGCAGCAGTCGAGGGAAGGTAAGGCGAACCGGGCGCCGGGTTCGTGGGGCCGCGGTACCGGAGCGAATTGAAGATCGCCTGCTCGTCGTCGCTCCCGGACGACGCGGCCAGGACGAGCTCCCAGTTGGCTTCGTTGAAGCCGATCACGGCCCCGTTGAGGTAGTTGAGATTCCGCTTCGCCGTCTCATAGCTCGAACCGGAAATGAGGCTTGAAATACTCGGGATGGATATGGCGGCGATAATCGCGAGGAACGCAATCACAACAAGAACCTCGGTCAGGGACATGCCGCAGGTTGCGCGGCCCGAGACCGGTTTCCTCCCGGTCCGCAGGCGGCTCCGGGTGTGCTCCGTGCTCGCGATCACGTCAGTAGAAAATGTTTGTGCCGTTCGGGCCAGTGATGCCCGCCTTGCCTGTCAGCGGGCTGATACTGGAAGGAAGGGTGTTGGTGTATCCGCTCGGTGTGAAGCTTGCGAGGTTCGTTTCTGAAAAGGCGATGTATTGCCTGATGAGGAGGTAGCGCGCGGCGTCGCCGCCGGCGTTGGACCAGGCGATTTGGGCGGCGTTTGTGCCGTTGGCCTGCACGTAGGCGGCCATCGCCATGTTCAGCGCCTCTGCCCGTGCTCGCGCCAAGTTGTCTTCGCTGTCCTGCTTCACCCGCACGATGTTGGGCACGGCAAGAAACGTGATGATGCCGATGATGGTGATGGCCGCCAGGACTTCGACCAGCGAGAACGCCCGCCCCGGTCCTGTGGCGGGATGGTTTGTAGGGTGGGATTCCATGATCATCGCTTGGTTTGGTGTGTGTCGGAAAATCTCAATTGGCAACCTGGTTCACGATGGGATAGTTCGTCGTCCACGTGGAAAATTCGAGATGAACCCCGATCTTGTTCATCGCGTCGCTCTTGACCTGTGTCGATGTCGAGACGGAGTAGTTGGTCAGGTGGTTATATGTCGAGGGATCCAGGTAATTCGAGAGCAGGGCGAGCTTCGGGCTGGCATTGGAATACGCCGTCCGGGCGGTTTGAAGCGTGTTCGGCGGGCTGTTGGAGTCGGCCCTCCCGCTGGAGTTCGCGGCGACCCACGCGTTCAGGGCATCCTGCAAAGTGATCTGCTGCTGCCTCGCCACCACCGTGCGGGCATCTTGCGAGGCATTCGAAACCGTGGTGATGATCAGCGTGCTCAAAATGCCGATGATGGCAATGACGAGAAGCAACTCGATCAGCGTAAACCCCCCTCCCGTTGCACGGGCGGGCGGACCGCATCGGCGATCGCAAAGCTTCATGACTGAATCTAGCATGCATTTGAGGAATTGCTCAAATGAAAAACTCAGTTTCTCGATCTGCAGGCGTGTTTGGGAAACGAAAAAATCCACGAAACGCGCCGGGCCAGGATCGCGCTCGACAAACCGGCCGGATCGCGTTTAACAACTCTCCCTGATGAAAATGCGATTTCTTTTTCTGGCGGCCATCGGCCTTACCCTCCTGCCCGCGACCTCGCGCGCGTTCGACGACGTCCAGATCATGCCCACGCGAACCAAACTGGATTCCTCAAAAAACCGCAACAAGAGCAACACCAACTCCGAGTCCAAGGACATCGCTTACACCGTGAAAGTGAACAGCAGCTCGTTCAAGGAACTCACCAACGTCACCGTGAAATACAAAATTTTCTACCAGGTCGCGGAGCTGGGCAGCAAATCCGACCCGGAGATCAAGCTGAGCGCGGGCTCGCACACGATCCCCAGCCTCCTCACCAACAAGCCGGTGGAATTCGAGACGGATGCCATCAAGCTCGAAAAAGCCTCTCTGGATCCGGGATGGCATTTTGTCAACGGGGCTTCCACGAGCGCGCAGGACAAAGTCGTGGGCCTCTGGTTCAAGGCGTTTGACTCCACCGGCAAACAAATCGGCGAATACTGCAACCTCAGCTCGGCCACAAAAAACAAGAAGTGGGAGGACTGAGCGGGCGGCCCGCTACCTCGCGAGAAACTCCCGGACGAGCTCGTCGATCACCTTTTCGCCCATCGGCCGGACCGCGCCGAGCGGGCGGCTGTTGATGACCGCCTCGGCCGTGGACTCGAGCACCTCCAGCCGGTCGAACGCGTCGAGCAGCGATTTTCCCAGCACCATCACCCCGTCGTTTTCCAGCAGGCTCACCGGGAAGTCCGGACGGGCCAGCTCTGCAAACGCCGCCGGATCGCCATAGACGCTCTCGAACGGGATCGTCCCGACATCGCGGAGGAAGATGTAGCTCTCCGGAATCGTGCGCGTGTCGAGGATCTCGCTCGAGACGGCGAACGCCGTGGCATTGACCGGCGTGGCCATGACAATCGCCTCGACGGTTGGGTGCCGGCGATACAGGGCCTCGTGCAATGGCAGCGCCCGGCTGGCCGTCTTTCCCGCTTCCGTCCCGTCCGGCCCGGCGAGCACGAGGTCGGCGGGCTGGAGGCCGGCGCGGTCGGCACCGGCGGGCGTGATGAGGAACTCCTGTTCGCTCAGGCGCACGGAAAATGTCCCCTCGCTGCTGATCAGCAAGCGCTGCTTGTATCCCCTCCGCACAAAATCGCAGAGCTCCCGCCGCAGGGCGCGTTCGCGGCAGGTGGCGGGTCCGGGATGGAAGGATTTCTCCGGCACCTGGCGCGCCCGCGCGAGGGCGATGCGCGTGGGATCGAGGACTTTCGCCCCGCCGAGCGCTCCCGCTTTGATCAAGGTCTTCGCGGTGAATTCCAGCGTCTCGAACCGCGTGAACGCCTCCTGAAAATTCTCCCCGCCCACCACCACGCCGTGGTTTTCGAGCATCACGCACGACGGGCCGGAGGCGAAGACCGCGGCGATCCGTTCGCCCAGGAGCCGGCTCCCGGGCAGCGCGTAGCCGGCAAACCCGACCTCGCCGCAGATCGCGTGCGACTTCGGAAACAGCCGCGTGTCCGGGGCTTTTCCGCAGATGCTGAACGCCACGAGCGCGACCGGGTGGGCGTGCACAATGCCGCGCAGGTCCGGCCTCGCAGCGTAAATCCCCAGGTGGAACGGCAGCTCGGACGAGGGCTTGTGGCTGCCCTCCACGGTCCCGCACGCCCGCACCGCCACGATGTCCTCGCGCCGCAGCGCGCCTTTGTCCACGCGGGCCGGCGTGATCCACACCGTTCCGTCCCCATCGCGGATGGAAAGGTTTCCGCCGGACGTGGTCGTCATCCGGTAGCTGTAGATCCGCTCCATGGCGGCCACGAGGCGGTCGGCGGGGTGAATGATGTCGCGTTCGGGCATGGCTGAGATTTGCACGGCCATCCCGGGAAAGAAATGCAAAACGGAAATGGACGCGCGGTTTTGCGTCCTGCTATTCAGTGGAGGCGTGAGCACGTCCCTTCTCGCCGCCAAAATCCCGGGCAGGAACGTGCAGGGGATTCTGCGCCGCCTCGTGGCGGGAGTGGCCCGGGACATTGACGCCCTCCCGGAGCGCATGGAAGACCGGGTGCATGCCATCCGGGTCCAGATGAAAAAATTCCGCGCGGTCCTGCGGCTGGCGGAACCCGCCCTCAAGCGCGGCGCGTTCGCGAAATCCGACAAGCTCGCTCGAGGGCTCAAGGACCACTTCGGATCCGCCCGCGACGATGATGTCCAAGCGGAGCTGCTGCTGGATCTTCTCGACAAGGACGAGGCCGCCGCGACCGCCGCAGCCCTCGGCCTCCAGTGCCGGAATCCGGGCCGGGAGCCCGACACCGCGTCCGCCCGCGAAAACTGCTCCGCGCTGGCTTCGCTGGTCGATCAATTTCAGCTCGATGAACTCGCGGGCGGCGAAGTTGTCGAGGCATGGCTGGGCAGCTACCGCGGCTCGCGCCGCGCGATGCGCGCCTGCCGCAAGGAGACCGGGGATGACTTGATTTTTCATGAATGGCGCAAGCGCGTGAAGACGTTCCTGTATCAATCCGCCACGATCGGCCCCCCGCTCGACAGGTTTGTCCCGCAAGCCGACCGGCTCGCCTCCGTGCTCGGCTCCCAGCACGACCTGGCGATCCTGACGGCGAGGCTGGCCGCCCGCCTCGCCGGCTCGAACGCCGAACGCGCCGCGCTCGCGAAAAAAAAGCTCGTCGCCCGGCGCGCGCTCGTCATGGGCGGAAGGCTCTTCGCGGACAAGCCATCCGCCGTGCGCGGAAAGGCAGAGCTTCCATGAACGCCGACATCGAGGTCCGCACGTATTTTGCCCGGCACCGCAACGCCCTCGTGGCGAGAGGTTCGTTCTCCGAGCTCTTCGCGGCCTGGTATCTCCACCGGATGGATTGCGGGATCCAGCTCCCGCCTGAATGCGACAAGAACGGACGCGAGGCGCTCGCCGCGCTCACCCTCCACTGCGCGGGAAGGCCGTGGAAAGAAACCTGCGCGTGGACGGTCCACTTCCGCGACCCGCGCATGAACGTCTTCGCGGCCGGCGACAACGCCGCCGGCACGGTCGTGGCCAATGTTTTCACCGAAAATATCCGCGAGATCGAGAAGGAGGTCTTTTATGCCGATGTGATCGAGGAAGGCCGCCCGCCCCGCCGGAGCGTCACGGAGTTCGATGGGAATGACTTCCTGAGCGCCGCAGAACAATTCTACGCGAAAAGCGAGCAGCGGCCCGCGCGGTTCTTCTGGCATGGCGACGAGGACCTCGTGATGGTCTCCGCCCAGCCGGACTGCGACCTCGCATGGCTCGCGTCGCTCGACGCCGCCGCCATCGAAACCCTCGACGCGGACGTCGAACTCGCGCTCCTCGAAAAGCGGCTCTACCGTTTCGAGTGCGGCTGCACGCAGGCGCGCATGCTCGACTTTCTTGGGCCCGTCTTCCGGAAACAGGGAGACGAGCTCTTTGCGGGCGAGGAAACCATCCGGATCCATTGCCCGCGCTGCGGTGCCCGCCACGCCATCACCCGCGAAGCGCTCGAAGCCCACACGAGAACCGAGAAACCGTGAGCAAGCACTTCAATCTCACGCAAAGGACGCAAGGGCCGCAAAGACAGAACAATCCGTTGAACTAACCCACCACGCACATGAGCAAATCACGCGGAGACTCATTATATAACCGCTCTTTCTTTCTCACTTTGGGCGGGCTGCTGTTGGCGCTGCCCGTTTGGATTTGGGTCGCGCAAGGCCATCAGTCTGGCAGTTGGCCTGCTTCCGCATGGATTTTGCTATTTTGCCTGCCAATTCTTGGCGTTGGTATTCTAGTCTTCGGTGTTATTGCTTCAAACCAGAAGATTGATTCCACCATTTACACACCGCCCACATGGGGTGGTTTGATTATGGCGATTTTAGCATTTCCTCTGTATTTCATTTTGAGGCAATTCCGGCAGAAGAAATGATCGCACGAGCAGTGTGATCGAACGGTGCAATGCGGTTTCATAAACAATTTCGGTTGCAGAGATGTCAGAACTGACATATTTCTTAATGAGTGAGCAAACCCTTGCGATGGCTGGCTGGGGAAGTGAAAACTCCGCCCATGAGCACCGAAGCCCGTCGGGAGATGGGGTTTCTGCTCCGACAAATCCAAGATGGAGAAAACCTTTCACTGCCGCATTCCCGCCCGATGCCATCCATCGGCAAGGATTGTCATGAACTGCGGGTCAACGACGAAACTAAGACTTGGCGATTATTCTACTTTGTAGATTCCGACGCCATTGTGATTTTGGAAATCCTGGAGAAGAAAACACGAAAGACAGCAACGCAGACGATCCAAACCTGCCGAAAAAGACTCAAAAGCTATGAAGAAGCACAAAGCCAATAAACGCTCAGCGCCTCCTGAATCCGGTTGGGTCGAGGGCTCCGTTCAAGATTTCCTGCAGTTGTCCGATGCGGACATGGAGATCATCGAAACCCGGCTCGCGGCCAGCCGGTTACTGAAGGCTACGCGCCATGCGAGGAATTTGACCCAGCAGGTTGCCGCCGTGAAACTGCGCACCAGCCAGTCCCGGCTCGCGAAGATGGAGGCAGGGGATTCCTCGGTTTCTCTCGACCTCATGTTCCGCTCCCTGTTTTCCTTGGGCGTCTCAAGAAAAGAACTGCTCACAGCCCTGCAATAACCTCGCCCGTGCGCGAGAGATCGTAACGGACGGTGCCGGTCCCTCGAAGCCTGCCCCCTAAAGCGAGTAGTCGCCCATGTAGAGCGAGAGGTGCAGTTCGGCGAACTGGCGGCCGAGCGAGAGGATGTCTTCGCCCATCAGCGTGTAGCGCTCGGCGTATCCGGTGACGCGGGCGAGCGAGAGCGGGTGGCTGTTGAGGTGGAGCAACGACTTCCGTGTCTCGAGCGCCCACGCCCGCCAGTCATCGACCGCCTCGCGGATCCCTGCATCGCCGGCCTCGAGCGGCTCCGCGTTTTGAAACGCAGTCTGGATGGCGGCGAGCCGCGCCCCGAAGAGCGCCTCCATGTGCTGGATCCGTTTCCTGCCGGCTTCGGCAGCATCGGGCGGGACGTCGGGCGGAAGCCGGTCGAGCGTGATAGCGAGGTTTCCGCCGAGGCCCGAGATGGCAAGTATCAGGGCCTTGAGTTTGGCGGGTTCGCCTTCCGGGCAGATCGGCGGCCCGAGGTGGTCCAGCCGCACATCCACCTCGCCGGGGATCAGGGCGATCCGGGTCCGCACCCAGAGCGGGAGATTCTCCCGCGCCAGCATCCTGCGGCAGATTCCGACAGCCTCGACAAACCGGTCGCGGATTTCCCACTGCGGGAGCGACGGCCAGAGCAGCCGCTGGAACAACGCCGATAGCACCAGCGCCAGGACGAGCCCGAAGAAAAATTCCACGATTGCCTGGAAGCTGATCGGCTGCTGGCCGTTGAGCCCGAGGATGCCGACAAGAACGAGCATGCCGAGCTGCATCGGGATCGTCACGCCGCGGGTCTTGAACGACAGGAATCCCCAGACAAAAAGCCAGACGAAGAGCACCGTGTTCATCACGGCGTAGCTCGACAGCATCGGCCTCGCGGCGATCAGCACGAGGCTCACAACCGCCAGGGCAGACACGTTGAGCGGGATGAGGTGGAACGCCCGCCGGTCTCCCTGCCCGCCCGGGCTCGCCGCGTTCAGCGCGGTGAAGACCCAGGTTCCCAGAATGAACATCGGCCCGCCGGGCGGATGCAGCCAGTTGTCGATGACAAACGCGGCGATCACCGCCAGCCCGGCCTTGGCCCCGGCCCTGATCCAGAACGGCGGCGGCCAGGGAGAAACCATCGGGACCGGCGTGAACTCCCGCTGCATCGGATCCTCGGGCATCGAGTCCAGCAGCTCGCCGGCTTTTTCGATCTGTGCGCGGATGTCATCCAGCCCGGAGAGATGAAGGCCCACGATTAACGCCTGGTCCACGGGAATGTCTGCGATCAAATCCCGGGCTCTCATTTCGTAGAACCTCGCTTCCAGTTGATCGAACGCCGCCGAGATCGTGGCCCGCGCCGCAGCGCGCGAGGCGCAGGACGAGGCGGTGCCGCTTAAGTCTTCCAGCGCCGCGGCCAGCGCGGCATGGAGGTCGTCGAATGCCTGCCCCGCATTCTGGCGGTAGAGCGAATCCGCCGGAATCACCTCGCGCAAAGTCGCGATCGCGCAGGCTGTTCTTCCGAGACAAACCGTGAGCCCGAAAAATGTTTCCAGCCGCCTGCGGAAATGCAGGCTCTCCCGCGAGCCGAACTCCAGCAGCGTCCGCAACCCGGAAATCCTTCCCGGAAATTCCCTCGCCTGGCGCGCGCCGGACGTTCCTTCCGTTCGCCCGCAAACCCCGGGCGAGTTGAGCAGGCATTCCCGCAGATCGCCGAACGAGGCCCGCAGGTGGGAGAAGAATTCCAGCCGGGCATAGCGCGGCCAGACGACGCTCTGCACGACTAGAGTGACGGCGATTCCCACCACGACCTCCTCGATCCGCGAGAGCATGAATGTCCACGATTGGTCCGGGTTGGCCATCCCGTTGCTCGCGACCACGAGCGCCGTCATCCCGCAGAGCAGGAAGGCGTAGGGATACCGGCTCTGCCCGAAAAGCGCGGTGCAGGCCCCCACGAGCAGACCGATCAACGCGAGAAAAATCACCGGGTCCTGCTCGAATGCCCCGGTGATCAGATACCCGGCCACCCCGCCGACCACGGTTCCGATCAGGCGGAAGATCGATTTCTCAGCGATCGCCCCGACATATTGGGCGGTCATCAGCACGAAAACCGTGAAGAGCGCCCACCCGGGCTTGTCCAGCCGCGCCCACAGGGAAATAAATACCGCGAGGACCCCGGCGAGCCCGAACTTCAACCCGTAGCGGAACGCCGGGTCCCCGAAGAGCGCGCCGACCGGTTCCAGCACGCGGGCAACCGGGGAACCGAGCCCGGCAGACGGACGAATGTGAGCGGCGGTGTCCAAACGACCCATCCTCCTACCACCCGCCACCCACCACGGCAAGCAGCGGATGACAGCCAGCGAAACTCCCCAACCATTACAGTCTAGCGACGCTCTGAAGCGTGACACAGGCTTTCATGCAACCGAACGCCGGTCCGTATTCCTGATCGCATGGGTTGGGGAGGCGCGAAATAATCCAGAATCCTTCTTGCGCCCGCGCCCGGACCGTCCATAGTGGACAGTTCCAGTTTTTCAAGCCATGACCACCATTGAGAAGATCGAAAGCGAACAGTTGAAGAAGGACGTGACGGCCTTCAAAGTCGGCGACACCGTCAAGGTTCACACGCGCGTCGTCGAAGGCGACAAGGAGCGCATCCAAATCTACTCCGGCATCGTGATCGGACGCAAAGGCGCGGGCCTGAACGCCAATTTCACCGTCCGCCGCGTTTCCTATGGCGAGGGTGTCGAGCGGGTGTTCCCGCTCCATTCCCCCCGCATCGCGAAAATCGAAGTCGAGCGCCAGGGCGCCGTCCGCCGCTCGAAGCTGAACTTCCTGCGCGACCGCAAGGGCAAGTCGGCGACGACGGTGAAAGAAAAAGCCGAGAAGGCCTGAAAATGCCCTGCTCGTTCGAGCAGGAGTCCCTCCTCTTGTCGCGCGGGATTTCCCCGGTCGCGGGCATCGACGAAGCCGGTCGCGGGCCATTGGCCGGGCCGGTCGTGGCGGCAGCGGTCGT
>Ga0073936_10005796_pt1 | contig 16545 bp, 8 predicted proteins | sample AliMusrvi5mmetaG_FD_87041 | JGI IMG/M metagenome (GOLD analysis project Ga0073936, IMG submission 87041) | Freshwater lake bacterial and archeal communities from Alinen Mustajarvi, Finland, to study Microbial Dark Matter (Phase II) - Alinen... | ecosystem: Environmental > Aquatic > Freshwater >... | reverse complement strand
TATGAAAACCTTCTGGTAACGCTCAACGCGCCCTTGGACTTCGCCGATCCGGCATTTCCCGGGCGGTCGTACCGGATGTTCCAATCGACGATGAACGGCCCCTACAATCCTGAAGAAGTTGGGCTGAAGTTAGGTGAGTCGGCTTATTTGTCTGGTTTTACGCTCAACTACGACCCAGGGCGCGGATTGACCTATCTTGGTTGCCTGTTGATTTGCGCCGGCATTGTTGTCGCCTATTTCGTCAAGTTAAAAAATCCATGAAACGACAAAACCTTGCACTATTTCTCGGTTTGCTGGCATTCGCTTCCACGGTGCGCGCTGAAGATTCCGGCGGTCTCGATTGGTCGGCGTGGCAGCGGATGCCCGTGTTGCAGGACGGCCGCATCATGCCGCTCGATAGTTACGCCAGGGCGCAAGTCAAGAAGATCTGCGGCGACGTCCACCCGCGGCTGGGAAAACTCGGCGCGAAGACGATTGCCGAAATGAACGAGATTTCCCAGGACGAGATCAAACGCCTGGCGAACGAAGGTCAGCCGCGGCGTTTCCTGGCCGCGGAACTCCTCTACGCGTGGACCGTCGAACCGCAAGCGTGGCACGATGTGCCGTTTCTGTATGCGGAAGACGCAACGCTGCGAACTGAAGTCCTGGGCGTGCCGCTCTTGGGCGAGGATGGCAGCCGGCTGAAACATGTCTCTCCCAATCAGGTCCGCTCCAAGAAGTTCGTCGCCCTTCTGGCAGAGATCGAAAAGGTTCAAGAAGAGGCCCAAAAGAAGAAGCAACGAGCGGAACTCTCGGCCCTTCAAACCAAGGCGCGAGACCTTGACGAGTCGCTCGGATTGTTTATCCAATTGAGCTACGACCCCGGCCGCCCCGGCAATGCCAATCCGTGGTTGGAGAGCGATTTCGTCGGCATGCAGAAATCTTGGGAGCGATTTACCCAAGCCCTCTCGCAACATCCTGCTTTGGCAGTCCAAGCGAAGAATCTCCGTTTGGCCGATGGCAACGAACAGAACATGCGACTTCTCAAGCAGAAACTGCAGCCATGCCTGCGGGCCGACAAACTACAGCAGGAACTTTTCCAACTGGCGGAAAAGACCGACCAGGCAATGCGCGAATTCGTGACCCAGTGGAGTTCGATCCAAACCGACCAAAAAACGGCCAAGAGCATCGAGCACGTGGCTGTCCGGTTGCGGCAATTGATGTCCGACCTGGATGCCAGAACGCGCGACCTTGTCGAATCGGACTTGCCCGACCCGGAAATTCTCGTCGAAGACAACACGGAAGAAATCCGCTCGAATCGGCTGGTGCTTTCCCGTTGGACAAGAGATCTTGCCCTCCAGGCAGCACAAATCCCTTTGGCCTCCTTCAGCGCCGGAGGTGAATCCATCTGTATCGTGCCGGCCTTGGAGGCCACCGCCTTGGAGGCCGATCGCTATCGCAGTGAGATCCATCCCTGGATCAGCCTACATGCCTTGCTACAGGGATCACCCGGATTGCTGCACGGCTACCCCCCTCAGGAAGTTCAGGAAATCCGTGCCGCCTGGGGCGACACCAGAACCGCCTATATCGACCGCGGCGACTCCCAACGCGCGGAGCATTTTGCCCAAGCCATGCGGCAGTTCACGGCCAACCTACGCATCCTGGCCGAGACGGTCGAACCCGATCGCCAGCAACTTCCCATCGTGGAACGCGACCAAGGACTACTAACCAAGACGGCCTATCCGCGCGCGCTCGTCACCGATGCCGAAGTGCTTTACAATCGGGTCGATCCGTTCTTTTGGTCGGGATGTGCGAGCCTGGCCGCGGCTTGCATCCTGGGGTTGTCGTTCCTCGCCCTCCGCAAGCCGCTATTCTGGACGGGCATCGCGGTGATGGTGGTTGCCGTGGTCTTCATCGCGGGCGGATTTTCAGTGCGCATGTATATCACTCGTTGGGCACCGGTCACGAGTATGTTTGAAACCATTGTCTGGGTGGCGATGTGCATGTCCCTCTTGACGCTCTGGGTGACATTCATGCCGCTGCTGGGTCCGACGAGCAAAGCCATCTGGGATTTGACAGCCATGCCCGGCAGTTGGAAGGAACGTGCGTTCGCAGTTCCACCTGAAGGCGGGGCACCAAGTGTCAGCGGGTCGCCCCAGAGTTCCCAAGCCGGCATCCGCTGGCTGGTCCTTGCCGTGCGGCTGGTATTATTCCTCGCCGGATTACTTGCCGGGTTATACTACATGGGCGTTTTTCAGCCAGACTCCGAAGGAACAGAATTTCACCTAGCGTCGATCCTGCCCCAAGCCGATCTGGGATCGTCGATGCCGAACCTGAGTACATGCTTGGTCTGGGCGGCTTCAATGTTCGTTACCGCGATCTTCGTCTGGTATCTTCCGCGGATACTGACCTCGGCCCTCTTCGCCATCCCCATGTCCTTGGCCTTGGCCGGCCGCGCGGAGGCCGCTGAGCGCATGGAAAAGATCTATCGCTGGCGCGGGGTGGCTCTGGCCGGCGCGGTGGCAAGCTTTTTGGCGGCCTTGGCGGCCATCTATGCTCCCTTCCCCAAAGACATCCAAGCCCTCATGCCCGTGCTTCGCAGCAATTTCTGGCTGGGAATTCACGTGCTCACGATCACCACCTCGTATGCCGGCGCACTGGCGGCCTGGAAAATGGGGAATTTGTCATTGGGATATTTTGCCTTTGGACGCTATCGCACGGTAGACGGCAAGCGCTGCCCTCCCGCAGTCTGCGGCACGCTGGCTGCGCGAACTTACCGTGTCCTGCAGGTGACCGTTCTGCTGCTGGCTGCCGGCACGATTCTCGGCGGACTGTGGGGCGACGTCTCCTGGGGACGCTTCTGGGGCTGGGATCCCAAGGAGGTCGGGGCCTTGGTCGCCCTGCTGATCATCATGGCCGCCTTGCACGGCCGCCGGGCGGGCTTGCACGGCGACTTGAGCCTGGCGATCGGCTCAATCCTTGGATTTGGCGGTGTAATCTGGGCCTGGTATGGCGTCAATTTCCTTCTCAATGCCGGAAAGCACTCCTATGGTGCAGGCGAAGGTGGTCAATGGATCTGGCTTGCCGCCTTGGCGGCCATCCAGGCCCTGCTTGTGATCGCTGGCATCGCACGAGTCACGATCGAAACCCAGGCCAGGGCCGCCTCGGGATGATAGAGCGTCTGCCGCACGGCCTTGATCCGTCCGGCGTCACGATCGAAACCCAGGCCAGGGCTAGCCTGATGAAACGCCTAACCCGTTGCCGGTACTTTTCTTGCGCCCTGCCGTTGCGGCACTTGGCCGTCGCGTAGCGACGAATACAGCGGCGAACCTGCGCAACAAACGGCTAACACACCATTGCCCTCAGATTACCGAACTTCTCGGCGTTTCATCAGCCCACCCTACAATTATCAATTACCTGCGTTCCGCACTCATAACCAGAAGAGCCAGAAAGATTCCAGAATTTCGCGTGAACCTTTTTCCATTAGCCGACGTCTATAGGGTACGACATCGCTTGACTTTTTCCAGCGATGACGTGAAACTTGTAGGTGAGCTTGTAGCAAAACACATTTTGGACCAAGTTCTCCAGTTATTTTTGCTTTTGTAGGCTTTTTTGCCCTCTCAACCCGCATACCGTGCATCGAAAGGGTTTGCCATGGGTGCCACGACGAATTCCATTACCGGCTTGTTTGCCAATCTTTGCGGTCGCAACAAGTGCGCTCGCATTATGCGCGAACCAAGTCTAGCCGGCCACGGAACCCGTTCGGCGGCCACCCAGGGCTATCTGTCCCTTTCCTTCGCCTTGCGAAGCCATTTTTCATGGCTCGGACAGGTGCGAGATCAGGCGCGGTGGCTTCTGAAACAGGTGGGTGGACAACTTTCGTCGGCATTCCCGAGTATATCGGGAACATTGCGTCCGGCGTGTTGTCCAGCCCGTCGTCCCAGGTCGCAGGCCGTCGGGCGCCGCAGATAGGCGTCCAGTGATTCCACGGCTAACGTAAGCCCCGAATCGAGCTTGTTTCCGCTTACTGGCCTGATGCGCACCGCTGACGCATGTCGTTGTTTGAGGTTTGCTTTCGCGCATTCCTCTGCCGCGAATGAACTTCCGGCAAAATCCCCACCTCCCCGTCCCTCATCCAAAAGGAGAGAGGGGGGGTTCCGGCGCAGCGTTTCTTACTGGAGAGAATGAGCATGAAAACCTTTGAATTCGAGAATGAAGACCCCCAGACGGTCCAGCTCCGGCTCGTCTCTGCCGCCCAGCAGGGCGATCGGGATGCCTTTGGCCGGCTGTTCGAGCAGTTTCAGCGGGCGGTCCACGCCGTCGCTTTCCGCCGGCTCGGCGATCGCGCCGAGGCGCAGGAGGTCTGCCAGGATGTGTTCATCCAGGCCATGCGAAAGATCGGTCAGCTCCGCGATCCGCGCTGCTTCGCCGGATGGCTGCGCTCGATGGCCAGCCGCATGTCGTTGAACCGGGCGGTACGCGGTTCGCGGATGCCGATCCTGCCGGAGACGTTCGAGGTTGCTTGCCCCAGCCAGCAGACGCCGTTGGGCGACATCCTCGAGGAGGAGTGCCGCGCCCAAGTCCACTCGGGTTTGGATCGGCTCTCGACGTTGGACCGCGAGACGTTAGTCGCTTTTTACTTTGACGGCCGCTCGCTGCTCGAGATGAGCGCTCAGTTTCGCTCGCCGGTCGGCACGATCAAGCGGCGTCTGCACGTCGCCCGCAAGCGGCTCGCCCGCGAGTTGGCAACGACGATGGTGTGAAGTGTGAAGTGCTTAGGGCTTGGAACTTAGGAAACTAAGAACTAAGAACTAAGCACACTTTTTTCCCAAGAAACGGCCATCCCCGGCTCGGGGGGGTGAGCCGGCGATGGTTCCGGGAGGGGATACCACACCGGAGAGATTAAGGAGGGAAGAGTCGACTACGGCTTGGTGCCCACGCCCATCCTGTCTTCTTCCTCTTCCTGAATGATGATTCGCGGCGTGACCATCATCATCAGGCTGGAGGTATCGCGGCCAATGCCAACATTTTTGAACAACCGGTTCAGGTAGGGCACTTTGTCGAGGATCGGCACGCCAAACTCGCTGCGGCCTTCGCTCAATCGCTTGATGCCGCCCAGCAGGACCGTGCCGCCGTCGGGCACGCTCACGGTCGTCGTTACCGTGACGAACGAAAACGTCGGCAACTGGACCGTCACGCCGGAGTGCGTGGTCGTCTGCTGGTTATTGTTGTTATTGAACAGATTCGTGGCCTGATTGACGATCCCGTTGCGCGTGGTATCGGTCGTCGTGGTGTCGGTTCCCTGGAAGGTGAACGTCTTCACGTCGCCGATCTTGCTGAAGAAGGGCACAATCGTCAACCGCACGAAGCGGCGGTCATTGGAGACCACGGCCTGCACGGTCATGAACGTGCCTTCCGAGAGTACGACGATGACGGGCTGTTGTGCGGCGGCGAAGTCGCCCACCACGGGGATCACGCTGATCACGAAGGGCGTTTGCGACGTATCGGAAACGAAAGCTTGCTGGCCGTTGAACAACGTGACCTTGGGTGCCTGGAGGACGTTTGTCCGCTTATCGCCCTGCGCGGCATTGATGAAGAAGAAGGCTTCGATGTCGCTGAGGATCGCAAATCCCACCGTGGCGCCTGCCGCCGCGTCAAACCCGCCAAATTGCGGCACCGCCAGGGCATAGTTGCCCTGCGTTAAGTTAATGGCGTTGTTCTGCGTGAAAATTCCGCCCTGGGCCGGATTCGTGCCGGCCGTCTGGAGACCGGAGACCGCCACTCCCGTGCCGTTACCCGAAAAGGTTGGGGCGATGAAATTCTGGCCACCGATGTTGACCGACTGCGGGGCCGAGAAGCCGGCCGCTTGCGGATTGGAAATGTTCTTGGCAATGGTAAAATCGAAGTCGACACCCATCCGCTCAAAAAAGTTGTCGTTAAGCGTGATGAAGCGGACCTCGATGGTGACCTGCAAGTCCTGCATCCGCCGCAACTGTTCCAAGAGATCGACGATCTGCTCGTGGACTTCTTGCGTCTGGCTGACCACCAGACTTAAATTTGTCGGCGAGGCGGCGATATTGCCCTTGCCGCCGTTATGCTCCCATGTCGCGGGCGAGACGGTCTGCGTGATCAGGTCGATCAGCGTATCGAAATCGGCGCCGGTCCCACCACCGGCTCCGCCAGGCCCACCCGCCGCCTGATTGCCGGCGCCGCCAGGCAGACGCGGAGCCATGTTGGCCATCACCGCCGGGTTGATCGAGCCATTGTTCTGCCGACCCTCCCTGCTCGCCACGACTGCCGTCGGGGTTGGCGACGTGCCGAACCCGCCGCTGGTGCCCACGGCATTGCCCATGGCGTCGTGCAATGCGCCGGCCAGTCCCATCCGCGGGCTGGCCACGAAGTTCGGAATCGGCATCACCAAGTCTCCCACCGGAAGAACCTGCTGATAGAAGTTAGCGTGACTCTCTTTCTTGGTCTCGCTGGTGATATTCAACACTTCATTCTTGATGATGTAACAGAGGTGGTGCTGCTCCAAGATCAAGTTGAGACAGCTCTTCAACTGGATGTCGCTGGTCAGTTCCAGTTCGATGGGCGCATCGGGCGAAAGCCCTTCCTCTTTTAGCCCGTCGTCGTCGAGGTGGATGTTGACATCGACCACCTTGGCCAACTGCGCGAGGACCTCGCTCAAGGGTCGGTTGTGGCAGGTATATCTCACCGGCGTGAGGAGCTTCTTCTCGATCTCGATCTCCTTTTCGCTGCGGTGGCGGCGACTCAGTTCCAGGGCGCGCTTGGCCCGCCGGCTGGTAATGGCCCGCCAGTTCTTGGCGTCGGGGAAGGCGTAAGGTTCGCTCGTTCCCGGGTCGGAAGCTTTGTCGACATCGATAAACGCATTGGCAATGTTATCCGCTTTGGTATCGCGGATCCGCCGTTCGCGGTCCATTTTAATGAGGATCGATGACTTGCTGACCATGACCTGGGTAACCATCTCGTGGGGCGCAAGTTCCAGGGCCCGCTTGGCGATGACCTCGGCCTCCTCAAAACGCTGCTCGTCGTTGAGCCGATTGTACTGGTCGACCAACTCGGCAAGCTTCTGCTGAGTCTGCAATTTCACATTGTTTTCACGAGTCAGATCCTGCCGCACGGTGTTGTTCTTTGCATCCATCTCGATCCGCGAGCGGTTCTGCTCGATATAATGCTGCGTGTCGGCGATCAAACGATCCAAGCGGCGCAATAATTGGTCGCGAGCAGCCGGTTCCAGACCGGCAGTTTCGACCTTCTTTCGTGTTTCCTGCAACATCGTCAACGCCATCTTGGGGTCTTTCTCAAGCATCTTCTTGGCGTCGCCCTCGCGATGATTGACATCGGCAAAGACCTGCTTGAGCAAGGCTTGCTGGGTGAGCAGCGCCTCGTCGACCGGCGAAGTCGGCTGGCCCGGCGGACCGCTCCGCGGCGGCACGCCCCGCGGTACGGAAAGCAGTGAGAGGTGGTCCTGTAGTCTCGCCGCCGTTACCGGGTCAAGGTCGTTGTTGTACGCCGAAGCCTGTTGGAAGAACTGCAACGCACGATCGCGATCGCGGGCCTTCAAGGCTGCTTCGCCCTGTTGGAACAGACTGTAACCAGGCGACTGACGTGCCGCATCGTTGGTTCCCGAAGGAACTACCGGCTGGTTGGAAGGCGAGGGAATCGTCTCGGCTTGCTGACCGGCAATCTGCATGTTGTGGGTTGGATCGCGCGACGGATCATAGACGGCCAATTGGACTCCCGGATTCAGCTCGCTGGACCCGCCGGCCTGAACCACGCCCGAGGCGTTGCGGGCCATCGACTGGCGAACTTCCTGGAAGACCAATCCCGGACGATCCTCACCAGGGGCGAAGGCATTTTCCGGAATCCGCAGCGCATCGAGCTGCCGACAGAGAGATTCCGCCTGTCCGATTTGTCCCGCGGCCAAGCTCCCGCGGATCTGCCGCATCAGTTCGATGGCCTGCTGCCGCCCCGCCATCGATGGACCGACGGCATTGGGACCGGCATAACGGCTATCGCTCTGGCGGGGACCGGCGGGATTGTTCTGTTGTCGCAAGGCGGCAATCCGTTTCAAGAGGACTTCCGGCTTGGCGTCGAAGGGACCATAGACCGCCTGTTGCTCGACGGCCAGTGCGGCCAACTTATCGGCCTGGTCCAACTCGCCCCATTGCAACAAGGCTTCGGATTGCTCCATGAGCATCCGGGCGTAGGTCTTGCGATTCTCTTCCGTGGAGCGTTCCAAGTGGCTGACTTCAACAAACCTGGCAATCGCCGCATCGACCCGCTCGGGACAGTCTTCGTTGGGTGCATACCGAACCTGTTCCTGCCGGGCTTGGGCCACCATGTCGCTGGCTCGACGCACGTCGCCCCCGACGAGGGCCACGCGGGCGGACCGCAACAAGGCGTCGCTGCGTGCTCGATTGCCACCGGGAACCATGCCTTGCGGGACTGCGGATTCTGAACCCGCATAGCGATCGGCGGCGGCCGGCGGTTGCGATCCGGACGTGGGCGGAAGCCGCGTCACGCCGTTGGCATCCGCGATTTGGGCCGGTGCTGCTCCTCTCGCTGCAAAGGGATCGTTGGGCGGCATGGGCCGGCTGGAACTGAAGCCCGAGAAGATCGAACCCGGGCCTCCCTGCTGCCCTAAAGCGGCTCCGCCCAGCAAGGCGACTACCATGCCATCTGGCAGGCCGGCGGTAGCGAGTCCCGCTGAAATGCTCATCGCGACTGCAATCCCGCTGACAAGAATTCGTAGGGTCGTCTTCAAAACGATTCTCCTTATATTTAGTGAACCATGCGGCAAATCGGGATGCCGCGCGCTGAATCACTCTTCCAACATTCCGGTTAACGGCCTCTCGGACCTACACTGGTCCATGTTCACATCCCTGTGATGAGAGGTCTTCAGCGACGAGCTTTCTGGAAAATTTGTGCGAATGTAAATGAAGAGGGCGGTTAAATACTTCAAGTAGCGTCGGCGGTCAAGGGCAATTGTCAGGATTCTATCGAGAATTTTTCGGCGGTGGGGATTTCCACGGAAAAGTCCCTTGAATTGAGCGGCTCCGCATTCTCGAAAGGGGCTAATAGCTGCGACCCATTTGGGGTGCATCCCTGTTCGGCGCAGGTCTCCTGACCACTACTGTAAACATCTTTGGAAAGAAAAGTAGGGTGGGCCGAGCGCAGCGAGTCCCATACGCACGAACTTAAGGAATTTGGTATCCTCGTTCAATGGGGGATCTCGGAATCCCAACGGGATTCTGTCCCCTAATGTTTCCCAGGGTAGCCGCTGCGCGGCAACCCTGGGCTAGGGGACATAACGCCGTTGGCGTAGAGAATGAATGGGCACGAGCTCCCAGGGTGGGCTTCAAGGCACCGGACATATTGTAGGATGATCGAGAATAGCCCAGCGATTTATCGCTGGGATTACAACGCGATCGAACATTAGTCCCGGCGAAACAACCGAACTTCCTGCAATACCGGCCCCGCCGGATTGCCGTAACTCCCGTCCCTGCAATCGCTTGGGGAATCTGGTTCAATTCCCGTCGGGATTTGCCTCCATGGCCGCTTGTGCAGTCTTGCAGGCGGGAGGGCCGAGGAGCTTTTCGATGGCCACGTCGTCGAGCGTTTCTTCCACTTCCAATGCCTTGGCCAGGCATACGAGTTCGTCGCGATGCTGCATGAGCATCTCCGTGGCGCGATCCGAAGCGGCGCGGAGAATTCGCGATACCTCCTCGTCGATGAGTTGGGCCGTGTGCTCGCTGAAACGCCGTTGCTCGGCAATCTCGCGACCGAGAAACGGATGTTCCTCACTATCGCGGAACGTCACCGGCCCCAACCGCTCGCTCATGCCCCAGTGGGTGACCATGCGGCGTGCGAGATGCGTGGCATGGTTTAGATCGTTTTCGGCTCCGGCGCTGAATTCGTCGAAGATCAGCTTTTCGGCCGCGCGGCCGCCCATGTCGATCAGCAGGAATGTCTGGATGCTGCTTTCGCTGATGTTGAGGCGTTCCTCATCTGGCAGGAAAAGCGTCATGCCCAGCGCGCGGCCGCGAGGAATAATCGAGACTTTATGCACGCGGTCGGCCCCGGGCAAGAGCCAGGCCAGCAGGGTATGGCCCGCCTCGTGATAGGCAGTGATCGACTTCTCCTTGCCGGTGAGAATTTCTTCTCGCTTGGCGCCCATCAGAACCTTGTCGCGAGCGTAGTCGAAGTCGGACATTTCGACTTCTTCCTTGTCGTGGCAACTGGCCCAAAGAGTAGCCTCGTTGACGAGATTGCGGATATCGGCGCCGGTCAGCCCGGCGGAGCCGGCGGCGAGACGCGCCAAGTCGACGTCGGCAGCGAGCGGAATGCCGCGAGTATGGACGCCAAAGATTGCCAAGCGGCCTTTGTACGTGGGACGATCGACCGTGATATGGCGGTCAAAACGGCCCGGCCGCAACAAGGCCGGATCGAGTACGTCGGGCCGATTCGTCGCGGCCATGACGATCACGGCCTCGGTCTGGGCAAAGCCGTCCATCTCGCTGAGGATCTGGTTGAGCGTCTGCTCGCGTTCGTCGTTTCCTCCGCCCACGCCGGTGCCGCGATGCCGGCCAACGGCGTCGATCTCATCGATGAAGAGGATGCAAGGCGAGCTTTCCTTGGCCGTGGCGAACAGATCGCGAACACGGCTGGCGCCCACGCCGACGAACATCTGAATGAACTCCGAGCCGTTGATACTGTAGAACGGCACACCCGCCTCGCCGGCCACTGCCCGGCCCAGCAAGGTCTTGCCGGTGCCCGGTGGGCCCATGAGCAAGATTCCCTTGGGCACGCGGCCGCCCAGTCGCTGGAACTTCTTCGGATTTTTCAGGAATTCGACGATTTCCTGGAGTTCGGCCTTGACGCCTTCCAACCCGGCCACGTCCTTGAACGTCACACGGTCTTCGCCCTGTTCGTACTTCCGCGCTGGGCTCTTACCGAAGCCGAGGATGCCGCCGCCGCCAAAGATCGAGTTCTGCGATCGCCGCAGCATATAAAAAACTCCTACCACCATCAACAGCGGCAGGCCAACCATCGAAAACAGGTACAGGAGGGACATGGTATCGGGCGGCGTCGTGACCTTGTATTTGTCCGACAGCTTCCTGAGGATCAGGTCGTCCAGCTTCGTTGAGTCGGCGATGACCGGAAGGGTGGTCGTGAATTTTTTGTCCAGGTGGACAGGCTCTCCCTGGCGGTTGGTCTTGCCCGTGGAGTCCAGGGGAAATTCTCCTTTGGAATCCGGTTTGAACTCACCCGTAATCTTCAGTCCTTGGAGGTCGATGTTGGCGATATTTCCCGCGTCGAGCTGCTCGCGGAAGAACCCGTAACTGACCTCCGGGGTACGATCGAAGACCGGGCCGAGAACCATGAAAAGAATCACAAACACGACGACCGCAACAATAAACCCTGGCGGGATGCGGCGGGCTGGCGGCGGGATTTTCGCGGGAGGAGTGCCTGGATCGGGGGGTGGTGTTTTTTCCGGTGGTATGGCCATGTAATAAATTCACAAAAAGCGAGGAAAGGTATTTCGGCAATTGTACGTCATTCCCTGCCGCTTTTCGAGGGGCCGCCGGTAGAAAGTAGGGTTTTATGGGGTGGGATAAATTGCCTCTACGTCAGTAAGAGGCTATGCGAAAACTCCCCTCTCTCTTCGGGAGAGTGGCGGGGTGAGGGTTTTTCGGTACAGAATCGGCTCTTATACCTGAGTTCTGTCGCAAGCAGCCCTCACCATAACCCTCTTACGGAGGGAGAGGAGATCAGAATTCCGACTTTCCGGATAGCCCCTCAATCGGAAATAGACTTAGGGCGAGTTCCCAGCGTACTATGCATGGGAGACCTTTGGCAGAGTGGCTTGGTCAGAGACCGGCCACAACAGGATGGGATGAAGGGGCCTGAGGCCGTGCCGAAAAGCCCTCACCCCGACTCCTCTCCCAATGTAGTCTTAGGAGGCGCAGCGGGAGGAAATGGGATGGAAATGGTGCAGAATGGTGCAGATAATGGGCCGCCCTAAACAAGTGGTACTTGAATCACTAAAGGAACTAGTATCTCGTTATTCTCGCTGTTTTTGTGGGTGTCATTCACTCGTAAGAACTATAGCAGAAACACCAATGGTGGCAAAAATGGCCAAAAAACTCAGAAAATCAACATCGCCTGGCACGCCCATGGTGGCACAAAAGTCGCGGGGCACCGAATGGTGACGAGAATTTTCAGTAGCGGCTGGAGAAGAATCATGGCCGAGCTTTGAGTCGACACAAACCTGATCCCCAGACGGTCTTGAAACGTAGTTACGTATGCTTTCCCCCGAATTTCCCCAATCTCAACGCCTCCCCCCTCCCCTTCTCCCGAAAGGAGAGGGGAGTTTCCAGACAAGCGGAATCAGTTGCCAGGCGGGATCGGCAGAGATTCGCGGACAGGGGGCCGCGGAATGGTTTCCGGGCTAGGCATCGGCTCTTCGACGAACGGCGTTGGGTACGGGACACTAGGCGCCACCGGCCCAGCAAGGCACGGTGCGGTAAAGCCAACCGGCTCGTGAGGCTCGGCCATCCAGGGCCACTCCTGCAATTGCCGGTAATTGTAAGCCCTGCGATAGTAGGTTCCGTAAAATGGAGGGTAGCGTTGAATGTCTCGGCCGTTGCCTGGATAACAACCGTAGCTAGGCGAATAGCAGGTCTGCGGCATGGACCGGAACTGGTCGGGCAGCCAGCCTACCGCGCAGTGAACACAGCTCTTATTGGGGTCGCGTGGGGTACCCCCATAGCAAACTACCGGGGTCACAACAGTCTCCTGGGCGTAACTTACGCAAGGCGATGTTACACCCACGACTACGATCGCAATCAACAAAGCCGAACGCATCAGACTCCTCCTTGTGGCACTTGACAAAGGATCCTTCCCTTGCCTCCGCTCTTGCGTAGAATCCAAGACAACAAACTAATACGTACTTCATCGACCACCGAGCGTGAACTTAGTCAGAATTTTCCGTAGTTTACGATGGTAAGGCTTGAAAGGCGGATTGCCGTCAGGACGGACACAACCAACTCTCAAGCAACCCATCTTATCTAAAGACCACATATTTACTCTTGGTTTTTTAGCGTTGTGTTTCACTTGCTTGACATTGCGACGAAAGCAACCATAATGCAATGCTCTAGGATACGTGGGCGATTCAGAAAAGTGGCATTCTGTTTCACCTGATTGACATTGCTGCGGAACTAGCCATAATTGCAGCATCCTTGGATATACACACAATTGGCTTTGTAAAATCGGAGCGGTTTATGGTTCTTGGTTGAGCCCATGCGACGGTGACTTTGGTTGTTCTACCACCACATCGCCACTTTGGCATAAGCGAAGTTTTGCTGTTTTATCTATCTTCCCAGTTAATTCTACTTTGATGACCTTACAATTAGGGGTAAAGCGGATGTCTCGCTCAATTCTCGTTATCAGCGGCGACACAAACTTGGTGCGACAGTTGCGGGTGTTGTTTCACGGGCGGTTTGAGATGAAAGTTGCGGAGGATCTCAAAACGGCCCGCAGTCAAGTGGAAACGACTTCGTTTCCGGTGGTGCTGGCCCATTGGAACGCATTGACTCAGGATGGGCTTTCCCGCAAGGAATTGATGGCGGAGGTCGGGTGCGTGGCAGGCCAAGCCCCGGTGATTGGGCTGCTGGATCCCAAGTGTCCACTGGGACTTCGCGAGCTGGCGGTCGCGGCCACCCCGCACAGCCTGGATCTGCCGTTGGATCCTGCCCAGTTGAATCGGATGGTGGAGGAAGTTACTAAACTGGAGGCCGAATTGGAGGAGTTTTGCCGGGTGCGAGAGTCCCGTGTCTTGCGAGGGCAAACCCGCAGTCTAACGACCTTCACCGAATCGATGTTCGGAATGCTCAACGAGATCAAGGTCGCGGGAGACTATGCGGTGCCAATTTTATTGGTTGGCGAGACTGGCAGTGGAAAGACCCATCTCGCTCGGCTCATACACGAGTTGTCGCCGCGGTGTAATGAACGATGCCTTACCGTGGCTTGCGGAGCGATGCCGCCGAACCTGATCGAAAGCGAGTTGTTCGGCCACGTCAAAGGCGCGTTCACTGGTGCCGATCAGAACCGGTTGGGTAAATTTGCCGCCGCCGAGAATGGCACCCTGATCTTAGACGAAATCGACGTCCTGACCCCCGATCAGCAGGCCAAATTGCTGCGCGTGATCGAGACCGGCGAGTACGAGGCGGTGGGATGCAACGACACGCGGATTTCCAACGCCGCGTTGATTGTCAGCTCCAACGTCAATCTGGAGGATCTGGTGTCGACAGGCAAGTTCCGCAAGGACTTTTTCTACCGCTTGAATACCTTGAGTTTCGTCATGCCGCCGTTGCGAGAAAGGGTCTTGGACATCGAGTATCTTGCGCGGAAGTTTGCCTTGGAGCAAAGCCGGTCTTACCGGACTAGGCTCTGGCACATCGAGCCGGAGTTCCTGGAGAGGATGCAGCGGTACTATTGGCCGGGCAACATCCGCGAGATGGAGAACGTCATGCGCCGCGCATGCCTCTACTGCCGCGACGGCGTGCTGACGCCCAACGAGTTGCCGAGCCACGTCCGCGAGAACGCGGCAGCATCCAGCTTGCGGCCGAAGCCGGAGCGCGAGTCAGCGTGTCTGGAGCATGGCGTGCGGCAGGCGGAATGCCGGATTATCACCGAGTCGCTGCGGCGAAATAATTTTCGCCGTTCCGATACAGCCGCGGAGTTGGGGATCAGCCGGGTCACGCTCTATAACAAGATCCGAAAAATGGGCATATTGGACGGGATCAAGAATGTCTCCGAGCCGCCCGAGACCGTGGAGCAGTTGTAATCACAAGCCGTGGAGAATCTCCTACCACCTACCGTGGACGTCCAGGCCCCGAGTGGGGAACGGATCATTTTACGGCCAGTGATCTCCGAAGAATGGATTCCTCGCACGAGCCTGGGCGGTCTGGCCGTGGCGTTGGTTCTCTGTGCAACATGGTTCGCCACGAGCTTCAATCGGCTGAACCACACGGATCTCTGGGGCCACCTCAGTTACGGTCGCTGGATGGCAGAGCATCACGCCTTGCCTCGGTGCGACCCCTTTCGCTCCTTCGCCAACCCGGAGCTGTTTCTCAATGTTCCCTGGCTGAGCCAGATTCTCGGCTACCTTTGGTATCGTGCCTTGGGAGCGGAAGGAATGGTGCTGGGTCACGCCCTGCTGCTGACGCTGACCGCAAGCTGGCTCATGCTCGCCGTGGCGGGGCGCGGAGTCTCAGCCGCCTGGGCGGCCGTTGCCGCGGCGACGGCCTATCTGCTCTGCCTGCCGATCGTCGGAACCTTGCGCCCCCAAATGTTCGCCATGACAGCCTTCGTGGGCACCCTGTGGGCGATCGGCCTATTGCCGCAGCGACGACATCCTTTGGTGTGGCTCCCCCTGCTCTTAGCGCTGTGGGCCAACCTGCACGGTTCATTCTTCGTCGGGTTGGTCGCGCTGGGGGGCTTTGCGGTGGGATACACTTGGGACGCGTGGCGAGAGACGCGCAACCTTCGCGCGGCATGGCGCCAGCCCGGCGTCGCTCGGGCGTGGCTCGCACTGTTGTTCTGCACTGCGGGGACTTGCCTGAATCCACTCGGAGCCGGGCTGTTGCCGGCGGTTGCACATTTCTCCAGAACTGCAAACCTGGCAAGCATTTCCGAGTGGCGGCCGACGGAGCTGAGAAGCCTGACGGGCATGCTTCTGTTGACTTCCCTGGTGATGACCGCAGGACTGGCTTACTTCAGCCCACGCCGTAGGACGGCTTGGGAACTGCTGTTGCTGCTGGGCTTCGGCTATTTGGCGACGACGAGCATTCGGATGTTGGTGTGGTGGGGCCTCTTGTGGCCCTGGATCGCAGCCCCCCACGCGGCAGCGATTTGGCAAGCGATTTGGCCTGTGGCACCCACCAATTTAGAAAACGAGTTGGAAGCGGCCCGCGCGGCGCGCGGAAGAACCCTACTCGTGGCAGTGATCGCCTTGGTGACCGCTTTATGGTCCCCCCCCAGTTTCGCCCTACTCACCGGACGACATCGCCCCGAGTCGTCCGTTTTCTCACCTGACACGCCTTACCTGGTCACCGAGGAACTGGTGCGCCTGGGGATTACCGGTCGTATCGTGGCCCCCATGGACTGGGCCGATTACGTGATTTGGCAAACCGACGGGGCTGTCGAGCCTCTAGTTTACTCTCATGTCCATTTGAGCGGTCCAAGCCTCTGGGATGACTTCCGTCACATCGAGTCGGGCGAGGCCGGCTGGCTGGAGTTAGCCGACCGTTATGGGCTGCGGTATGCGGTCGTGAGCCGCGCGCGGCAGCCGGGCCTGTTATCGGCCATCGTGCAGGAACCGCGGTGCCGCCTCCACTACGAAGACCAGCAGGCAGTGCTGGTCGAGATTCTCCCCAAACCGGCCAGCAGTGGCTCGGTCAGAGACCGGCCACAACAATGGTTCCATACTACGACTACCATGAATAATCTGTGTTACTGCACTTTTTGAAGCGACCTAGC
>Ga0073936_10005794_pt1 | contig 16551 bp, 21 predicted proteins | sample AliMusrvi5mmetaG_FD_87041 | JGI IMG/M metagenome (GOLD analysis project Ga0073936, IMG submission 87041) | Freshwater lake bacterial and archeal communities from Alinen Mustajarvi, Finland, to study Microbial Dark Matter (Phase II) - Alinen... | ecosystem: Environmental > Aquatic > Freshwater >... | reverse complement strand
GAAGTGTCTCTAACATTCCGATTTTGGCCGCGCCATTGGCACGTCAAGGAAAAAACCGAAAATATTTTTTCAGAAGTCGCTCGTTTTTAGTGCCTTACGCCTTAGGTTGATGCGAAAGGGCAACCAGTATAACTTTTTACGCACGGACTTTTGGCAAACGCTCTATGGGAAGGATGCTCTGCGAAAAGTCCAGCGGCCTTTCAACAAGCTCTTTTGGTGAGCAGTGGTCAAAACCCCAAGGTTCAGCGCACGCAGGAGTCTTGGATCGTCCGCGTCAACCAACGGAAGCTCTCTTTAGGTGTTCTTTTCTGCGTCTTGTAGTCCACGTGGATCAGCCCAAAGCGGCGGGTGTAGCCGTATGCCCACTCGAAGTTGTCCATCAAGCTCCAATGGAAGTAACCTATCAGAGGGTAACCCTCGGCCAAGGCCCGCTGGGCATTGTGCAGGTAGGAGCGCATGTAGAGGATGCGCCCAAGATCCAGCACCTCGCCCGTGGGGGTGATTTCATCATCGGTGGCACAACCATTTTCCGTGATGCAGATAGGCAGATCCTTTTTACCGAGCGCCTCGCTGACCAGACGCACGCCCCAGTAAAGGGATTCCGGCACAAAGTTCAGCCACGGCATGTGCATTTGCGGATAGCCTATTGGTAGCGGTAGCAGTTCATACCCGCGGGCATTGTCGGCGGCCCGGACATAGGTGCCAGTGTAGATGTTGTAGCCTAGCACGTCGAGTGGCTGGGCGATGGTTGCCATATCACCGTCGGCGATGTGTGGTGCATCCCCACCGAGTTTCTCGATGGCTAAGGGATTGTATTGTCCCGTCAGGGCTGGCACGAGCACGGTGCCGTTGTGCTCTTCGGAGACAAACGCTTTTTTGGCGGCTTCGATATTTTCCGGCGTTTCGATGACCGGGATGTAGGATTCATAATTGACGACCAGGGCCACCTGACAGGGCTTGGGTGAGGCAGCGCGTATAGCCTGGCAACCCAGGCCGTGGGCGAGCAAGGCATGATGCACCGTCTGCAATACTTCCTGGCGCGTCTTGACGATGGTGCCGGGAGCGTGGGGTGGAACAACGTTCACGCCGTAACCCATATAAGTGAAACAGAAAATCTCGTTGATCGTCATCCAGTGGGTGATCCGGTCGCCAAGACGTTGCACGGTGGCTGTGCAGTAATCCGCGAAGTCCTTGGCCATCTCCCGGCTCCGCCACGAACCGTAACGATCTTCCAGCGCTTGCGGGCTATCCCAGTGCAGCAGGGTGGCATGCGGCGTGATGCCATGGTGCAAGAGGCTGTCCGTTAGGCGTCGATAGAAATCGACCCCCTTTTCGTTCACGGCCCCCCGTCCATCGGGCAGGATGCGCGTCCATGAAATGCCGAAGCGGTAGTGCTTGACGCCCAGCTCTGCCATGAGCTTCACGTCCTCCTCAAAGCGATGGTAATGGTCGCACGCCACATCGCCGGTATCGCCGTTTTTCGTGCGACCCGCCGTGTGGCTGAAAGTATCCCAGACGCTGGGCTTGCGTCCATCCTCATTGGCCGCGCCCTCAAGTTGATAGGCCGCAGTAGCCACACCCCACCGGAAATCAGCAGGAAATTCCGCCGCACCCCGGATTTGGGGCAATGATTGGGGCCTAGCCACGGGTGCAGTATCACCCTTGGCACGGGTGGCAGTCAAGGCGGCTGTGGCCCCTACGGTGGTGGCTAGAAAGGCACGCCGGTTCAACGCCGGAGCGTTCTGGGGAGGGTTGGTTTTACGTTGCATAGGATGATTGCCCGAAAAGTTATTGCCGAAACTGATCTGTGACAAGGATTTGAACGCGTCGCGAGCATTAGCTAGCTTTGAGGAAACAGTCGCAGCCCTGATTGCATAGCCGGGGGCAATTGGAAGATGAAAAGGGAAGAGAACCGCGGATGAACAGGATTTTCAAGAATGGGCAGGACGGGGCTGATGGGAAGGATGTGGATTCCGGTTCTGGGGTTGGCTTCGGTCGTGGTTGCTCTGTTGTGTGTGTGTACTTTATACTCCGTATATCTGTATATCTGTATGGTTAGTCGTTCCTTGTCCGTTCCTTGCCCGTTGTTGGGTCGTTGCAGTGCCCGTTCCTGATTCGGCAGCGAGGCTGAAAATCCTTGAAGCTGCAAGGGTTGGGGCACGCCCCTCGCTCGTTCCTTTGCACGTTGCAAATTGGCTCTCTAACATTATTTTTTGGAGGTGTGTGATCCGCTCCATCACACCTTGGACCCGGCGCCCAAACTGCCCTACGGAAGTGGCACGAGACGAAATGCCTGAGCCCGCCAATTGGGAAAAAACCAATGGGTAGCCTGAGCTACCCATTGAAACTACCCATTGCTCCCCCGTTGCAATGCGTCAATGGGTAGGTATGCCCATATATTTAAATATGGGCTACCCTACCCATTGGCAGCAACCTGCCACATCGAGGAGGAAGAGCATGAGGCCATCAGTCAAATGTCATGGTCGAAATGACGGGATGCGGTTAGCCAGGTTCATGGGGTGGCTAGGGGCGGAGGTGTTTCAAGCGGTTGTTGTTCCTAAATCTCAACGGGTCAGGTAATTCTGTTGGTAAAAATAATCCACTTTGATCATTTTTCTTGATGGAGGAAATAATTTCTACCTGAATTCGGACATGAGCAATCAGAACTCCACAAGCATAGCACCCACCCACTCGCTCTCACGGCTAGGCCCATTGCATCCGCCATTAGTGGGGACGATCCGTGCCACCACCCGCGCCGGGCATACGGTGGCTATTGGAAGTTACCTCAGTGGGCCGGGTCTGGGATTTACGCGACCAGAGCGCGGCGTCTGCCTGCGTAACTGCGCCAAGCAAGAAGCCCAAGTGTGCTGTGACGTGGGCTGGTAGCGATGGAAAAGGCAAGGGGGGGATGAGGCGGTAAAGTAAAAAGCAGCTTGCTAGATCCGACTCCATGTCCTATTACCTTCTCATTCCTTTCAATTTGGCAGGGGACTAAAAAGCACAAGGAAGTGAATAGCGTGAAATTCGCCGCAAATGACACGGCAGTATCAGAAATGAAAAGTTTTTGGGCAAAAACACTCCCCAACGGAAGCCCCGGTCTTTCCGTCCGGGATCACTGCCTTAACGTAGGGTTTGTGGCTGAATGTTTGTTGCAGCGTGCCGGGGGGTCTATGCGGGATCTGCTCCCTGAAGGGGCTGTAACTCTGGCGGCTCTCCATGATGTGGGTAAGATCAGCACGGGATTCCAGTCAAAGTGTCCTGAATGGCTGGTTCAGGCTGGTTTGGCGGATGCGGCTCAGCGTGAGCGATGGAGGGAAAACTCCGAATCTGACCACGCCAAGATCACCCAGTTTTTTCTCCAGCAGGTAATTAGGGAACCTAAAACACGCCTTTGGGCAGTTGCGGCTGGCGTTCATCATGGCCGCATTTTTGGGAGACGGATATCTGATTCTGAATGCGAGCGGATCGCCGGGCGGGAAGAATGGGAGAATGAGGAGCGGGAGAAACTACTCGCTGATATTGTCAGCATCTTTGGTTCCTTACCCTTGCAGCCACCCCAAGAAAACCTCGCAGATCTTTGGTGTGTGGCTGGATTGATCTCGGTCGCTGACTGGATCGGCTCGAACGAGAGCTTCTTTCCGTGTGATCGTGGGCTGACACTAGAAGAGAGCCGCGAGGCGGCGGCAAATGCTCTGGACCAGATACACTGGCATGGCGGAGCTGTCTGCACGCGCACTTTTGGCGAGTTATTTAGCGGCTATGCGTCGATGCCTTTGCAAAGTGCCTTGCACGGCCAGTGCCACTCACCAGGATTGTTTATAGTCGAAGGCCCGATGGGCTGCGGCAAGACGGAAGCGGCCTTGTGGGCTGCCCATAGGCTCATTTGCTCAGGTTTTAATGACGGGATGTATTTTGCATTGCCCACGCAGGTGACCAGCAACCGCATTCACCAACGCGTTGCCCCCTTCCTACAAGCAGCCCTTGCAGATGCGGCCAATCTCCGGTTAGCTCATGCTGCTTCCTGGCTGGAGGTTAATCAGACGTGGCGACTGCACCCAACTGATTCCAACGACATCGAGGCGGCTGCACATGTGCGGGAGGGACGTTCATGGTTTGCGTCGTCAAAGCACGCAATGCTGGCACGCTTTGGAGTGGGCACAGTGGATCAGGCATTGCAGGGCGTCGTGGCGGTGAAGCATTTCTTTGTGCGGCGGTATGGATTGGCCGGAAAAGTAGTGATTTTGGACGAAATCCACAGCTACGATGTCTATACCGGCACGCTCATTTGCCAACTCATCCAAGAATTATTAGCACTGCGTTGCTCGGTGATCGTTCTCTCTGCCACTCTGACCAAAACAAGGCGGCAGGAACTTGTCACGGCGGCAGGTGGCCAGGCGTCCACTGTTGACTCACTTGCCTATCCGCTCATTACGGTTGTTAGGTCAAATGCGCCAACCGTTGAGATTCCCGTTGAGTCTCCGGCAACCCGCGAGTTGCAGTTGAAAACCACTGCGCTCTCTCAGGAGGAAATTCTCTTGGAGTGCATCCAACGGGCGGAGGAAGGACAACACGTCCTCTACCTGCGCAATACCGTGGCAGAGGCACAGGAAGCCTGCTGCAAGGCAAAGGGAGGCGTGCGCGATACTCATGTGGAAGTTGCCACGTTGCATAGTCGCTTTCCTTTTTTCCGCAGGCATGAACTCGAAGAATATTGGCTGGAGCGACTGGGAAAACGACGAGCCATAGATGGCAAGGGCTCGCTGCTCATCGCCACACAGGTAGTGGAGCAGAGTGTGGACATTGATCTCGATTTCATCGTTTCCGACATCGCGCCCACGGACATGCTGCTTCAGCGCATGGGTCGTCTCTGGAGGCATGAGCGCAAGGACCGGCAGGCAAGCCAGCCTGAATTTTGGATCAATGCACCACAGTTTGACCGTGAAGCGACAGCCCAATGCTTGAGCAGAGCTTTTGGCAAATCCGGCCTCGTATATGCGCCTTATGTGCTGCTACGTACTGCGGAAGTTTTTGAAGGACGTGAGTCACTGGTTTTGCCGGATCAGATTAGGGAAGTGTTGGAAGCAACTTATGCCGAACGCATGGAAGGCGATGAGCCCGCAGGCTGGAGCGAACTGCGTGCTGAAGTCGAAGCTGAGCGGGAGAAACTCGCCCAGGAAGCGGAAGCCGCCACGCGGGTGCTCGGAAGACAATCCCAAGATGATACAAAGGAGCATCTCACCCGCCGCAAAGGCGCTCCCACCCGGGACGTTGTGCTCGTCCTTTCTTGCGAGATGATAGCACGTGACCAATGGCAGCTAACCATGCTGAGTGGAGAATCCCTCATCATTTCCGGTTTCGAGTGGAATATTATTGCCGCTAGAGCCATACATCGCAATATGGTGCGCGCACCTCTGCACACCGTCCCCTACCAGCTTATGCCACCTTGGCTGAAACTGCACACACACGGCCCCACCTTCTGGGCATTGGTGGGAAATAACGGCTCTATGGATTTTCCCGAAGCTGAAGGCCCAACAGCCCTTTCCTATGACTCCATGCTGGGTCTGCACACGCGGCCCGCCAAAACCCAACCCCGCTACACCGAAGACGACGATGAATTTGACTATTGATCCCTGGATACCCGTCATTGGAGCTGATGACCGTAAGCGCTTGATCTCCCTCAACAATCTCTTTGCCGAAGCGAACGAAATTCGTGATTTTTCAGTAAAGCCACACGAAAAGGTTGCGTTACTGCGCCTGCTCATCTGCATCACTCAAGCCGCTTTGGATGGTCCCGCTGATTTCGATGCATGGGAAATATGCCGCCCTATTATTCAATCCGCTGTAAAAGGCTATCTTGAAAAATGGCAGGCTTCATTTGAATTGTTTGGTGATGGACCTCGCTTCTTGCAGGTGCCGGGATTGAAGACCTCTAAGGAGGACGGAGAGGGAAACCCGGCAACGAAGCTCGATCTCACACTTGCCACTGGGAATAATGCCTCGTTGTTTGACAATGCAGCCGGTAACGCTCGCGCCGTGGGCACAGGACGTCTCGCTTTAACGTTGCTGGCTTTCCAATGCTTCTCACCTTGCGGGCGAATCGGTGTGGCAAAGTGGAACGGTACAGACACACCCGGCAAAGGATCTTCTAACCATGCCCCATGCACGCCATCCAGCATGTTGCACACGTATTTGCAAGGTAGCACGCTGCTGGAGACAATCCACCTCAACCTTCTGAATAAGGATGAAGCCAGTGACTTTGGGACTAAATTCTGGGGGTGCCCAACATGGGAATTACCCGTGCTCAGTATTGACAATAATCAGGCTATTACGAACGCCACTAGGAGTTATCTTGGGCGACTAGTGCCATTGAGTCGTGCTATCAGGTTGGATGCAGAGGGAAAGCAAATGATTCTGGCAAATGGCCTCGATTATCCTCTTGCACCTTTGTTCCGTGAGCCTGCGGCAACTTTGGTGCAGCGAGACGAAGACTCAGTCGTGCTAGGCGCAACTCTTGGCCGCAGCATCTGGCGGCAACTATCCTCAATCACGGTGAAACGACGCTCAAACAAGGATACAATTTCTGGGCCTCTTGCTTTGAAAAACTGTGATGGAACACAAGCCTACTCCTTATGGACGGGAGCACTTGTTGCTGCTGGTAATGGCAAGATCGAGGATGTGGTGGAAGCTTGCTATGATGTCCCTGCTGGGATGTTCCGCGATGAAGGCCGCAAGGTCTATGAAGAAGGCGTGGCACTTGCCAACCTATGGCAGTACGCCGCGTCCAAGAGTGTGAAAGCCTACTCCGAAACGATGAAGCTTGAACCGGTGCCCTACGAGCGTGCGCGGAACCACTTCTGGACTGCCATAGAGCAATATGTCCCCATTTTACTCAGAATAGCCGATAAGCCCGGGGAACTGGGCGATATCAAAGTATCCGAGTGGGGTAAGCAGGTGAAGGAAGCAGCCCTCGCAGCTTATGACTTCGCCTGTCCGCGCCAAACTCCGCGCCAGATCCAAGCCTATGCCATCGGGCTCCAACAATTGTTTCTGCAAAAGCCCAAAGATCCAAACTCACCTACCAAGAAGAAAGCCACGGCTAAGAAAAAATCATGAGCACGACAAACGAAACCCCCGACCGCGCAGAACGTTTCATCGGACGATTGCGTAAGATCAGCAATGACCGAGGTAAAATGGCTGCACTACGCCGTGCAGCTAGTCCAGGCACGGAGCGGCAGGCTTGGCCTGTCATTCACAGTCTTGGCGAGGACATTTCTAATCTAGCTGCCTGCACCATCGCTGCGCTTTATGCTCAGCACCCAGAGGAGGATTCTAAGTCATTCGGTTTCGGCACGACTTGCCGCCGCATTGCCACGGATAACGGCAAGGACTTCGAGATTCCTGATAGCTTCGACCGTCGCTTCCGGCGTCTGCTTGCATGCGATTCAGCGGAGGATTTGGCTGGGCAGTTGAAGGCATGGATTCGCTTTGCCTCCGCTAAAGGCGTGGGAGTTAACTATGGGAGACTGTTCTGGGATCTTCTGTCTTGGAAAAACCATGCTGATGACATCAAACTGCGATGGGCGCGCGGCTTTTGGCCTATGCGCAAGGAGGCGAGTGAAGAACCCCCAACTGTGGAGGCGGCACCATGATCTATCTCACACAGATTCTCGTGCCATATGAACTAGCTGTCCGGCACTTGAAAATCCGTGACAGCTACGACTGGCACCAACGTGTATGGCAGGCTTTTAAGGGCCACGATGGGGAGAAACGTGATTTCCTCAGCCGCGTGGATGAAATCGATGATGCCTACCGCCTGCTTGTTGTCTCGACCGCCGCGCCGATGAAGCCTGATTGGTGTCCTACCGACTGCTATAAGACCAAGGAGATTCCTGCGGACTTCTTCGCTACCTCTCATTTCCGATTCAGCCTGCTGGTAAATCCCACCAAAAAATTGGTGGTGCGCAATGAAGCGGGTGAGCGCAAGAAAAACGGCAGCAGGATTCCGCTAACGAAGCGCGAGGACCTCCTGCTCTGGATACAGCGCAAGGCCGAGACCGGAGGATTCAAAATCGAAGATCCCGACAACCTGCGCACCGTCCCGAAGCCCCGCAGCTACTTTCAGAAGGGTGCCATGCAGGGCGTTCATTACGCAGTTGAGTTTCAAGGCATGTTATCCATCACTGATACTGCTCTTTTCCGCTCCACATTCACCACTGGCATCGGTAGCGCCAAGGCATTCGGCTTTGGTCTGCTGGCTCTGGCTCCTCTCTCCTAATATCTAGCATTAAATCCAACCATCAATTAAATTTTATGAAACTGATTGAACTCCACATCTTGCAATCCTTCCCCGTCTCCTGCCTCAACCGCGACGACGTGGGTGCCCCTAAATCCGCCACTTTCGGCGGTGTGCCGCGCGCCCGGCTTTCCAGCCAGTGCCTCAAACGCGCCATCCGAGAGTACGCCCAAGACAATCTCCCGGGGTCACGTTTCGGCGGGGAACGCACGAAACTTATCGTGCAGCCGTTAGCTGCTGCCTTGGAAAAGCACGGACTCGACCAGAAGATGGCGCTTACACACGCCTCGAACATCGCAGACAAACTTGCGAAACTGGATGCCAAATCCGTGAAAGAAGGCGAGGTGCCTCAAGTTGGGACTCTGACCTTCATGGCTCCTAGTGAACTTGAAGGCATTGCGGCCAAGGTTGCCGAATTGGTTCTTTCCAATCCCACGTCCAAAGAGTATGAAAAAAAGTTAGATCATTTTGCCAAGAGTGCCGGTCTTATGGATGGTGCTGACATAGCGTTGTTTGGACGCATGGCGGCTTCCATGCCATCGCTCACCCTCGAAGGTGCCGCAATGTTCAGTCACGCGCTGTCCACGCACAAGACCGAGAACGATCTAGATTTCTTCTCGGCAGTGGATGATCGCAAGCCAAAAGGCGATGACGCGGGGGCTGGCATGATAGGAACCTTGGAGTTTAACTCCGCAGTGTATTATCGCTATGCGGCGGTCAACCTGGACCTACTATTTGATGACGATCACCTTGTAAAACTGACCGTTGACGAACGCAAGAAAGTCATCGCCGCCTTCATAGAGGCCACCGCCATGGCCGTGCCCGGTGCCCGCAAAAACTCGATGAATGCCAGCGTCCCGCCGTCCTACGTGCTGGGCATCTACAAGGAGGCTGGGCAACCCATACAACTGATCAACGCCTTTGAGGCTCCGGTTCGTGGCACCGGCTTGGTGGAAGCATCCCGCAAGGCGCTTGAGGAACATCACGCCTCGCTCAAAGCCACTTGGGGCATCACGACCACCAAGGAAGTTGCAGTGCCTCAGGAATCCCTCGCCATCCTGATTGAAAAACTCACCAGCTATGTCCAATAAAGCCTGCCTCGCCCTATTGCTAGACGGTCCTATGCAGAGCTGGGGCTTCACCTCCCGCTTCACCCGCCGCACGACCGCGCTGCATCCCACCAAAAGCGGGGTGATCGGATTGCTCGCTGCGGCTCTTGGTATTGATAAACATGGACCGGATGAAAGTGCGCAGATCGCACGCCTCGCTGCACTGGGATGCACAACTGTCACGTTACCGAAACTACGTGCTGACCGTGAGTTGCCTATGCTGCGTCTGCTTGATTACCACACCATCGGGGGTGGATATGATGATGACGAATGGATGAAACGGCCTCGCGCCGCCAGCGGAGCCAAGTTGAACACAGTGCTTAGCGACCGGCACTATCTGCTCGATGCACGCTTCGGCGTCCTGCTGGAAGGAACGTCGGAATGCCTTGATGAAATCGCCACCAAACTCCGAAATCCTACTTGGGGCCTTTGGTTAGGTCGTAAATGCTGCATTCCTGCCACGCCACTGCTTGTTGGGGTTGGTCGCGACCGGGATTCCGCATGGACGCTGCTACTCAAGGCAGTCGGTCTGGATGAAGGTCGCTTTCTAACTGAGTTTGATCATGTGATTGAAGGCGATGCGGCGGAGGGGTTGGATGCCGAATGGCTGAACGATGCCCCGGTGGCCTTTGGCGCGCCCTTGGGCCAACGCCATGGTCCGCGACGCATCCGGCAGGTGAGACGAAAATGATATGGCTCTTTTTGAACGACCTCCCATCGAAACGCTAGCTCCCGCCAAAGATCGGTGGACTCCAGTATACTTGGAGCACGGGCGCATGGAGGTGGATGACTCCTCGGTAAAGTGGATCAGTTCCACAGGCACGCTCTGCCGGATCCCAGTGGCCACAGTCTCCGCTCTACTCATCGGACCGGGCGTGACGGTCACCAGTGCCGCAATGAAGGCCTGTGCGGAAAGTAACACGCCGGTGTGTTGGACCGGTGAGGATTGCCTGCGGTTTTATGCCTTTGGGTTGGCACCAAACCACACTAACGATATGCCGCGACTGCATGCCACAGCATGGGCGGACAAGAAACAGCGCAAACTTATCGCACAACGCATGTTCCTCATGCGCTTTCCTGGTGAAGATGTGGCCGACAAGACGATAAAGGAGCTGCGCGGCATGGAAGGTTTGCGCATCCGTTCGCTTTACGCCCGTCTTGGCATAGAACATGGCGTAACATGGAAGGGTCGAAACTATGACCGCAGCAACTGGGACACGTCGGACGGCATCAATAAGGCCCTCTCGACGGCCAATGCCAGCCTATATGCCATGTGTTCTGCTGTAGTGTGCAGCCTTGGCTACCTGCCCAGCCTAGGTTTTGTGCATGACGGCGGCACCCTCCCGTTCGTATACGACGTGGCAGACTTGTATAAGCATCTGACGAGTATCCCAGCGGCTTTCACGGCAATTCGTCAGAATGCGCAAGACGATGGAGAACTGGTCCGTAGATTGCTTAAAGAATTGGTAGAGAAGGAAAAAATCCTGCAACGCTTGCCCAAAGATCTTGCAGATCTTTTTGGTGCTGACGTGGCGAACCCGCTAGACGCCACAAACCGCCCACCATCGGCCCTTTGACGCGTATAGCTCCTGTTTCCAGCTATGACTGTTCTCATCGCCCAAGACACGCCACCAGCCATTCGTGGCATGTTGAAACGCTGGTTCATTGAACCGAAACCGAATGTTTTTGTCGGCACCGTGAACCGGCGGACGCGGGACAAGGTGTTGGACTATGTGCGGCGTAATGCAGTCGGTATGAGCCTACTCATCGTCACGAGCGAACCAAACTGTCAGGGCTTCAAAATCCAACGATGGGGGGAACCTGACCGCCGTGACATTACTCTCAGCGGTCTCCAACTCGTCGCCGAGACTTGGATTGAAACCGAAAACATGCCGTTTTAAGGACTCGAAAACGGCGAATTTCCATGTTTTATTGGTGCTGGAACCTTGTGAAATCCAGGGTTCTCCCCACACGCGTGGGGATGGTCCGCCATGGTCGCCGCCGCCGTCGCCGATGGCCGCGTTCTCCCCACACGCGTGGGGATGGTCCGGTGCAATATTGGAAAACGGGGCAAAAACGCTCGTTCTCCCCACACGCGTGGGGATGGTCCGCACAGATTCCTCGGGGAGGTGCCACTCTACAAGTTCTCCCCACACGCGTGGGGATGGTCCGCCATTCGCGATTGTGCCGATGGTGGCGAGCATGTTCTCCCCACACGCGTGGGGATGGTCCGTTTTGATTGCTTTCCGGTAAACTCACCAACTTGTTCTCCCCACACGCGTGGGGATGGTCCGGGCCGGTGAGCGCGTTACCAACAGTCGAGTCGGTTCTCCCCACACGCGTGGGGATGGTCCGAAAACCAACCCGCCGGTGACCACGGAAAGTGAGTTCTCCCCACACGCGTGGGGATGGTCCGTTTGCTCACCTCCGCCACGAGATGCACTTTGTGTTCTCCCCACACGCGTGGGGATGGTCCGATAGGCAGGGTGGAAAAGAAGGATGATTTGATGTTCTCCCCACACGCGTGGGGATGGTCCGGTTCTTGGATTGACCCCACATGGTCATATGGAGTTCTCCCCACACGCGTGGGGATGGTCCGGAGGCGGCGTATTATGCTCGCCTACTGCTACTGTTCTCCCCACACGCGTGGGGATGGTCCGGCTATGCGCCCTTGCTACGGAACTAGACAGTGGTTCTCCCCACACGCGTGGGGATGGTCCGCAGGCGCGGGATAATATCTCGGCAGCGAAAATGTTCTCCCCACACGCGTGGGGATGGTCCAGCTCCCGCAGTTTCTGTTCCACGGTAATTAGCGTTCTCCCCACACGCGTGGGGATGGTCCGCTCGATCCTCATACCCTCATGGCTGAGGTGCTGTTCTCCCCACACGCGTGGGGATGGTCCGTAATGGATGGACTTCAAAAGACATTGGATGGGGTTCTCCCCACACGCGTGGGGATGGTCCGATCCCATCTCGCCTGATGGTCAACGCCGGATAGTTCTCCCCACACGCGTGGGGATGGTCCGCATTTCGGTGAATACGTTGCCGACATCGCGATGTTCTCCCCACACGCGTGGGGATGGTCCGAGGTGGCCATGTGGACACTGACCGATGCGGGCGTTCTCCCCACACGCGTGGGGATGGTCCGATAGGCGTTTCCATCGCTCCGAGCGTTGAGGAGTTCTCCCCACACGCGTGGGGATGGTCCGGGATGACATGTGAGCAGGTCAACCACTACGGCGTTCTCCCCACACGCGTGGGGATGGTCCGGCACCAAGACGTTCGCCACGCCAACTGATATCGTTCTCCCCACACGCGTGGGGATGGTCCGCGCATGCAGGGTTTTACGGACATCTTCGGTCGGTTCTCCCCACACGCGTGGGGATTGTCCGCTATCGGATACCTTGAGCTAAATCTTGATGGTGTTCTCCCCACACGCGTGGGGATGGTCCGGCCCTTGAAAACGCCGGAATGGGAGCAGAGGAGTTCTCCCCACACGCGTGGGGATGGTCCGGAATTGAGAGAAAAAATAAAATCAGTATTATGGTTCTCCCCACACGCGTGGGGATGGTCCGTCCCAGGTTTCCGAGTTTCCATCTCCGTCGGTGTTCTCCCCACACGCGTGGGGATGGTCCGATAATCGCGCCGATTGTCCAAGCTGAAATTGAGTTCTCCCCACACGCGTGGGGATGGTCCGCGCGTAGGTCAGCTTCGCCTGATGCTTGTTGAGTTCTCCCCACACGCGTGGGGATGGTCCGGACTTTGTTCCGACACCTGCTATGCAATGGGGGTTCTCCCCACACGCGTGGGGATGGTCCGACCAGCGCGGAACTGATCGTCAACCTTAGAAAGTTCTCCCCACACGCGTGGGGATGGTCCGACATCGCCTTAAATTCTGAGCTCTTTTGGAACGTTCTCCCCACACGCGTGGGGATGGTCCGGTTCCAAGCATGTCAGGAGGGCAGTCTTGGGGGTTCTCCCCACACGCGTGGGGATGGTCCGCACCGTGGATAGCTCCTTATAATTCCGGGGGGGTTCTCCCCACACGCGTGGGGATGGTCCGTTAATATGGGTTTACGCTTGCGGACAAGTCAAGTTCTCCCCACACGCGTGGGGATGGTCCGTGTCCGATTCCATGCAATACGTGGCGCGGTTGGTTCTCCCCACACGCGTGGGGATGGTCCGAACTATTTTCATTTATTTTTCACGGCCCGCAAGTTCTCCCCACACGCGTGGGGATGGTCCGCCCGAATACAAGGCTCTGCTGAGCACCGGCGGGTTCTCCCCACACGCGTGGGGATGGTCCGGATCGAAATCCCTTGCTAACAGCTTCCCTTGCGTTCTCCCCACACGCGTGGGGATGGTCCGCCCCATGCCATCACCCCACAAGCCACACAAGCGTTCTCCCCACACGCGTGGGGATGGTCCGGTCGAGCCGGCCAGCATAGCCCATGTCATGGAGTTCTCCCCACACGCGTGGGGATGGTCCGACGTATCAGGGGTATTACAAAAATCCTTGGATGTTCTCCCCACACGCGTGGGGATGGTCCGCGATATTGCTGTTATCGTTGACGATGATCTTGGTTCTCCCCACACGCGTGGGGATGGTCCGAAATCACTGATAACGCCTATCGCAGCATGTAGTTCTCCCCACACGCGTGGGGATGGTCCGCATCTTGTCACCGTCACTACGGTCTCATCAACGTTCTCCCCACACGCGTGGGGATGGTCCGATCGTTCCGCCCGCCTCGCAAGTGGCGATCAAGTTCTCCCCACACGCGTGGGGATGGTCCGCGGCAAACATCCATTCCTTCCGGCGGTCAAGAGTTCTCCCCACACGCGTGGGGATGGTCCGACTCTGCCGCAGGCCAAGAACGGCGCCATGATGTTCTCCCCACACGCGTGGGGATGGTCCGGCATGAAGGGGATGATATCATTTGCTGTCATCGTTCTCCCCACACGCATGAGCACTCCCAAACTCAAATCCACATACACGAGAATGAGCACCCCCGCACGTTCTCCCGCAGCTAGGCTCATTGCATCCGCCACCAGTGAGGACGATCCGAGCCACCACCTGCGCCGGAAGGTCAGCGGATACTGGTCCCGGAAAGGTGATTATTTGGGTAAAAAAATCCACTTTTATTCATTTTTACTGTTAGTAGAAATTCTTTCCACCGCAAGATTGCGAGCAGCAAGCAGCAAACGGCGGGCAGAAAACAGCAACAAGAACATCAGCAGCGAGAGCGGCGGCAACGCGACAGCAACAGCAGACGCAAAGAGCAGGATACGCCGGGAGTTACCCCGCGAGTCACCGGACAAGTCGCCGGACAAGTCGCCGGGCAGGTCAGCGGGCAAGTCAGCGGGCAAGTCAGCGGGCAAGTCAGCGGGCAAGTCAGAGGGCAGGCCACCGGGCAGGCCACCGGGCAGGCCACCGGGCAGGCCACCGGGCAGGCCACCGGGCAAGCCACCGGGCAAGCCACCGGGCAAGTCACCGGGCAAGTCACCCCCTGAGAAATGCGCCTTAAGGTGGACCGCAATTAGACCCGTTGCATCCGCTGCCAAGGGGGACGATCCTTGCCACCGCCTGCGCCGGGAGGCCGGTGGTTAAACAACGGATAATCCTTACGTTGGTGGCACCTTACCGAGAGAAATGGCTACTTTTCTTTGAGACGCGGAGAGAGCGGGCCAAATGTAATGAAACATGGTCGGTTTCATGATTTTCAGGTGTTCTTTGTGGTCCGACCGCTTGAGGGTGACTTTGAAGAATGTAGGAGAGTGGTCGATGTGCCGTTCATTTAGACGCCAAAGAACCACGGCAGCGTACTTAGGAGTCAGGAACTTGTTCTTGCGATAGTAGTCCAGGGCATTCTGGAGCATGCCCTCGCCTCCTCCATCTTTCTTCGCCAACTCCTCGAGCGATTTGAGACAAGATTCGAGCCTCATCTTTTGAGTTAGTCGATCAAGCTTGCGAGCAGACTCTTTGGGTGTGAGGCGTCGACCGTCCTCAAACACGGAGAGGTTGAACTGCAGTATACACTGAGAACCGACAAGCAAGGTACCTGCTTTACCCGAGCCAGAACGGCCCGAATGAGATCATACCGGGGGTGGTTCGCTTCACGTTCTCCGATGAAGACAGGACTGAAATAACTGGCGTGGATTGGTCCACAGACGGCATCAGTTTCTCGCCCGCTGAATATCTACTAAGGCCAGTGGTCCCCCCTGCAAGGACCCCTTACACTCCTCCGACCAAGACGGCGGGAAAAACTGAAAAGTTGGTCCGCGAGCGCCCAGGACAGGTAAAATTCCGCAGGGAACTCAGGTTGGTTTACGGGCATTGCTGCTGTCTCACCAGATGCTCTGTGACCGAAACACTAGAAGGGGCGCATATCGATCCGTATCAGAGTCCGGTATCCGACCACATCCAAAACGGTTTGTTACTGAGAAGTGATATCCACAAGCTTTTTGACAGCCACCTGATCGGCATCGATCCTACAAACCACACTGTTTATTTGGTCAAGCGGTTACGCAAAACTACAGACTACCAATCCCTGCATGGGGCCAAGATCAATCTTCCAGCAGATCCCTCCCACCACCCGGATTGTGCCGCGCTTGAGCGACATTGGAAGAAAATCGCCAAATCCTAACAATAAATTGCGCCACGCTGAAAATAACATATGAAGACACCCGCACTATCAATCCGGCAACCATGGGCATGGTTGATTCTCCATGCGGGCAAAGACATCGAGAATCGTAGTTGGAAACGAGAATACACCGGACGGATTCTAATTCACGCGGGCACGACAATGACGCGAGGTGACTACGAAGAATCCAAGAGTTTTGCAAAACAGCGAGGAGTGACCAATCTGCCATCCTTCGAAGAACTCAAAAAGACGCAATGCGGTGGCATCGTGGGAGAGGTAACGCTTGATGGGTATGTCACGAAATCCAAGTCGAAGTGGTATTCCCCGAAAAATGATGGCCATGTGGGTTTTGTGCTCAGTGACCCCAAACCGTGCAAGATCAAGCCCTGCAAGGGGAAGCGCCAGTTTTTCGAACCGGAGTTTGATTATACTGATTGCCAAAAGTTCTTGCGGAAATGGGGTATTGGTAAGGGGTAATATTTGGATTGGAATTGTGCCGCTTGCGCGG
>Ga0073936_10005792_pt1 | contig 16557 bp, 8 predicted proteins | sample AliMusrvi5mmetaG_FD_87041 | JGI IMG/M metagenome (GOLD analysis project Ga0073936, IMG submission 87041) | Freshwater lake bacterial and archeal communities from Alinen Mustajarvi, Finland, to study Microbial Dark Matter (Phase II) - Alinen... | ecosystem: Environmental > Aquatic > Freshwater >... | reverse complement strand
GTTTCTTTCAGAATTCCCTTCTTCCGTCCGAAATCAACAGGGGAGCTATTGGATGGATTTGTTCGCGGACGGTGTTCAGCCACACGTTATTTTTCTACCAACATGCCGCTCCTTCGGAGCTGGATTACTTGCCAATAACGTTATAAATGGCGTTGCAGTCAGTTGCCCATATTGCGTATTAACTGTGAAGTATAATCATTTATATCGTAAAAAATTTCGATGCATCTAGGACTGATGGAAAATGCTACCAGAAAATGCGGTTTATTCGCTGAAGATATTGAGTTTATTGAGTCAATGATTCGCCAAATGGAATTGAAATAACCGCAGGGTTTTTACTATTCGATAGTAAGATAATTGGAGATAATTTTTGTGATTAGGACATTGTGAAACATGTCGAGCTTGTAAATTATATACCAGACAGTTGCACGGTTCCGACGATAGGTTAAAACCTTATCTCCATACAACTTATGGGCGGCATAAATAGCTCGGAAATGATATGTTTTGTTTGCCAGAGAAAAACTTTTGTCCTCAATATCATCAACCTATTGCAGGGCGTGTTCAAGTTCCAGCGGTCCTTTTTCCCAGGTTATCAAAGCCGTAAAAATATTTTTTAAGTCATCAACGGCTTGGTTTGATATATAGACAGCGGCCATGTTTTATATTGGTGCTGTTATTTGGTTTGAGGATCGTTTTGGTACAATGATTTGACATGACTTCTGACCTCATCAAAACCATTTTTGACCGGAACATAACCTTCAGGGACTTTTTCCGAAATCTGTTCAGGTTCAATGAACTGAACAATATCAGGATAGCGGCGCAATTCAGTAATTAATTTCTGTCCAGCCGCAGTATTTGCTTCAATTTAAACTGTAACAGTCATATAGTTAATGAATTATAATAAATAAATATCACAAATATACAACCATTTTTTTATTGTAGGGTGATTTTAATTGTTGATAATCAATTACTCAATTTGCACATCAGCACATCATTTGAGAAATTTCTCCCTTCGTTGCAAATTTGTCAATCCCCCCAACAAGCTGATAACACTGCCGATGCCCAGGAAGATGCGGTTTTTCTGGGATACCTGGGCCCATACCATTTCGTTCATCTGGTTGGGAATGCTGTAAGGATTGTGGAAGACGTTCCATTGGGTTTTTGCCAGGGTGTCGGACATCATCATAAGAAAAACTCCAATGAGGATCATAACAACCGCTGTCCCGTTACCGTTTTTCACCATCGTGGAAACCAGGAAAGCCAGGCATCCCAGGAAGAGGACAGGAAACAGCAGTTGAAAGGACATGGCAAAAACCGGGAACGGGGTAAGGCCAAAATAACCTACCCAGCAAAAAACATACAGGATGGCCCAGGTAAGCAGGAAAATCATAAAAAGCCTGATCAACCAAACTTTGTAACGATAATCCGGTATGCCGAACAAGATCTCTAAAATCCTCGAATCGGCATCGTTCTGGATGCCGAAAACGGTGGGGTAGAAGACCAGCAAAATACCCGGAAGCAACAGGATTCCGTAAACATTCGAGGAGTTAAATCCGGGCACGTTGAAAACCAGCTGAAGTGACAACAAGATGTAAAAAACCAGCGATGCAAGTACAAACCAGAAAAAACGGCCTGCAAAAATGATTTTTAGGTTGTACCTGGCCATTCTCATCACCAGATCAGTTCTGTTCTTCAGTTTATCTTTCCAAATTGCGTTAGCCATTTCAATTCAAATATCAAGTAATGTTCAATTAATCATTGAGATATGAGACATAAGACATGAGACATGAGAGAAGAGAGTTTCGAATTATTGTGCCAGTTACATCGTTACTAACAATAAATCTCATGTCTTATATCTCATCTCTTATATCTTTTTCTTAAATCCTTTCAGTATGCACAAATATGCTTCCTCCAGGACAGGCTTCACAACGATCGCATCTTCAGCCGGTTTTTCGGCCGACAGGAAGCGAACCTTGATCATCTCTCCGTCGCGCATGTGGTGAATGACCCTTTCCTTCATCGGGAAGGAGTCAAATTCTTTGGCTGGAATGCTGAATTGCCAGACAAACCCTTCGGCCAGTTTCACCATATCGTTGGGATGACCGGCGTAGCACAATTCACCTTTGTTCACAACGGCAACCTGGTTACAGGAGCTCGAAATATCCTCGATGATGTGCGTAGAGAAGATGACGATTCTTTCGCGGCTCAACTCGACCAGCAGGTTCCTGAAGCGTATCCTTTCGCGCGGGTCGAGACCGGCGGTAGGTTCATCAACCACCAGGATGCGTGGCAAATGAAGCAGGATCTGTGCAATTCCCATACGTTGCTTCATACCTCCGGAGAAGCCACCGATCTTTTCATCCTTCCGATCCCACAGGTGAACGGAACTCAGCACATATTCGATCCTTTGGTGCCGTGTAGCCCCATCTGTCAATCCTTTGAGAATAGCCTGGTAATCCAGAAATTCGTATGCGGACATATTTTCATAGGTTCCGAATTCCTGTGGGAGATATCCGATCAACCCCTGCAACTCTTCGCGTTTCTCCTGGGTATCGATGCCGTTGATCCATACCTTACCGTAACTCTGTTCGTAAATACCGCAGATCACCCGCATCATGGTCGATTTTCCGGCCCCGTTGGGTCCTAACAATCCTATCATGCCGGTATTGATCTCCAATGAGACACCCCTGAGTGCCTTGAATGGATCCTTTTTCCGTCCGATAACAGGCATTTGTTCAACAATCTTGAAGAATACCCTTCGGATTTTGGCAAAACGTCCTTTCAGTCTCTCTATGTTGACATTTTCGCGGTAGAGTCTTTCAGCAGTTGCATTCACTGCGAGAGCGAAAATCCAGATAGATCCAAGAATCAGTACAGATACAAGTTTTTCCCATTTGAAATAGAATACTACCAAAAATAATATTGGAATACCCCAGTAAAGTATTTGGTATCCAGACCTGGCCAATTTTGCCATCCAATTTTTGTCTTCCTTACCGGCCCTGAAGTGGAGATATTCGGAGATAGGTTGCCACATGGCAAGTACCATGAGGAAAATCAACAGCGCAAAAATGAGGGCATACAAGCTGCTTTGCAGGTAGAAGAAGGTAAAATAGACCATGAATGAGAGCAAAGGAATCTGCCAGATGAAAAGATCAAAGTCCTTGATACTCCTGTAGTATTTCAGCGTTCCGGCTCTTTCCCTTATTCTGCGGTTTCCGTTCCATTCGCGGGCAAATCGACTTCCCCAGTCATAAATCTTGACCAGGTTTTCGATGCGGATGGTAATCTGCTTATCTGGATCAATCACCGTTTCAGTTGCTTTTCTCAAACTGTTCATGATAAACCAGGTAGCACCTGGAATGACGATTACAACGGCAACCAGGTCAAGAATTTTCCACATTAAATCATCTACCTTGTAATAAATGAGTACAATTCCAAAAACTGCCAGCACTCCCTGTGTAATTTTAATTTTCCAGTTCAATTCCCTCATCCAGTTAAGGGAAGTTTCCAGACCTGAATAGAAGGTAGGAATAAAGACCAGCGTAAGCAGGGTACTGAGGCTCAATCCACCGATAACCGTGATGGCAAATGGTGCACCGATTGCGCCGACATATTCGTTGTCGCCCATTGCCAATGGCAACATTGCGGCAATGGTAGCAATGGCTGTAATCAAAATTGGACGGAGACGCGACATTCCTGCCATGACTAAGGCCCGGTTTTTACGGAATCCCCTTTTCCGAAGAATCTGGGTATAGTCGATCAGAATGATTCCGTTGTTGACCACCACGCCGATCAGGATCAGAAAGCCGATGAGCGTATTGGAGTTGAGCAGTGAATTGTGCGAAAAGATCAGGGCAAGGAAGGATCCGATGGCAGCAAGCGGAATCGAAAACATGAGTACAAACGGCGTTGTCACCGATTCAAAAACGGATGCCAGAATCATGAAAATCAGGAAAAATGCTGCAAGAATGAGGAAATAGAAATCCTTCAGCGTATCTTCCTCGTGAATGACCTGAATGGCAATCCCGGTAGGCATGTTGTAGTTCTCCACGATTTTATCCACTTCGCTCCGGTAAGATTCCAGCAGGTCTTTCGAATCCTGTGAAGCATCGATAAACTTGTAACGAACTTCGACCTGCTTCTCCTGGTTGACCCTTGTTATATTGGCATAGCCGGAGGAGAGTACCACATCGCTGATGTTCTGCAGATCGTGATAGCCTCCTTTTGAGTCAGCGACCGGTAAGGTTCTAAGGTCAAAGGCTGAAGGGTTTTTCTTGGCTTCTTCTGGTGTCTGACCCTTCTTTGGCATTTGTTTAATTGTAATATCGTACTGATCATTTCCCGATTTGAAAGGAACGCTGGTTGCAATTTCCTTGCTGAAAGAGTTCAGTTCACTGGATATATTTGCCAGGGAGACATCATAGGCATTCATCAGCATCGGATGAAAAGAGAGATGTACTTCAGGCCTGTTGTTTGAATAACTTACACGAACACCGTTCATGGATTCCAGTCCTTCCAGAAAATACTGGAGATCAGAAGCAACGTTCTTCATTACCTCAAAATCCTGTCCTTTGATGACGATGCGTTCCCAGTTGGATCCGACACCCATCATGGTCATAAAATTGCCTGTTCCAGTACTTCCGACTCCCATGCTTCCGGTAGCCCCAGCTGTAGAGGAGGCATCAGCGATGTCGATGGTACCACCCGGCACATCGTTCATCTTGTTGGTGACCTCATCCCGGATCTGGGCCAGTGACCGTTTGGCGATCTTCTGGAAATCATCCTTCAATTCAACCATGACGCTTGCACTCTCCACCTGGATGGTACAAGTCACATCCTTGATTTCTTTGATATCCTTGATACGGTTTTCAATCTCACTGGCCACCTTATCGCTCGATTCGATGGTTGAACCTGAAGGAAGTGTTACATTGATCCTGAAAGCATTGGTTTTGACCTCCTGTTGGGTGCTCATACTGACAGCCAGACAGATGAAGATGGTCACGAAAAAGACGATGATAGCCCCGATAATGGTATGTGCGGGTTTCCTCAAAGAATATTTCAGGATCATGAAATAGGTCTGGACCTGTTTGTTCCTGGTCGACATCTGGGTGAACTCCATGTTTCCCCCTGCATTCTTTTTGAGGAAGGCATAGGCCAGCATCGGCACGAGCAACATGGCAACAGACAAGGAGACCAGCAAGGTAGAGACGATGGAGATTCCAATGTTTTTCCCGAGAAGTTTGATAAGGTAATTGTCGGAGAAGAGAAACGGCAGGAAGATGGTTGTGGTGGTCAACGTTGCTGCGATCACCGATCGCCAGACTTCTGTCGTCCCCTGGATGACCGCGTCCTTCGGAGAGAGACCTGTGGCCCGCAGCCTGTATATATTTTCGAGGACGACCACGCTGTTGTCGAGCAAAATTCCCACCGCCAGTGCCATTCCCACGAGTGTCAGGCTGTTGATGGTAACATCCGCATAGTAGAAAAAGTTGAAGGCCGTCAAAACAGAGATAGGAATGGCCAATGCGATGATGGAGACGAGCTTGATATTCTTCAAAAATATCCATAGCACAAAGATTGCCAGCAATGCACCTACCAATGCCAGTTCGCCGATCTGGTTCAGGTTCTTCTCCATGGTGGCGGCGGCGTTGTTCTGTACAGAAATCTCTATCTCTTTCGATGCCAGCTCCTTGTTCAGTTTATCAACTACATCCAGTGTCTTCTTGGAAAGCTCAATCAGGTTGGACTGAGCATCATTGACGAGCGTAATGGAGATAGCATCCTTCCCATTGACACGTGAATAGGAGGTCTGCTCCTTGACCCCGAAATAAACTTTGGCAACATCCTTCAGCAGGATAGGGCCATTGGCCACAACAAGGTTCTCCAACTGGCTCAGATCGTCGTATTCCGAAGTAACCTGCACGGTGTATTTCAGGTTGGAACCATAGGTATCCCCAGCATAGGCACGTGTCTTGTAGTTCTGGGAAATCTTGTTCCGGATGGTATTGGGTGTGATCTTATAGGCAGAGCACACGTCCATATTCAATTGAATCTCTATTGTTTTCTCATGACCTCCGAAAATATTGACACCGGCAATACCATCGATGTTCTGCAGATCAGGCTTTATTTTCAGGTCAGTTACATTCCTGATCAAATCGATTCCCCCTGATCCGCGAACCTGCAGCTGCATGAATTGAGTATTCAACTGGTTAAGGTCAACTTTGACTACGGTCACCACAAACTGGGTCGGAATCGAGGCCTTGATCTCATTGATCTTCTCCTGGAGTTTCAGGTAGGTGAATTTGAAATTGACCTTTTTATTGAACTGAACCATGATCGATCCACGGCGGGACTGGCAGGAAGACTCCATATCCTCAATTCCCTGCAGCGTACCGATGGCACCTTCGAGGGGAATAATGGCCTGACTCTCCATGAATTTCGGGTCTACCTCCTGGGAACAGCTAACCTGCACATACAGGATTGGCAGCTCGGCATTCGGGATAAGTTCCATGGAGAGATTTTTCCAGGAAACATATCCCAACATGCTTAGCCCGAGGAAGAGCATGCTGATCAATATCTTTCTTTTTATAATGAAGTCCATCCTTTGAAAATTGTTGGTTTAATTGTCCTGTTCGATGGGTTTGTTACTTGTCAAAAGATCATAAACGCAGGGGATTACCAATAATGTAAGCAATGTACTGGTGACCATACCTCCGATTACAGCCAGAGCCATCGGGGACCTGAGTGCAACACTGTCGCCAAATCCAAGGGTAAGCGGTACCAGGGCGATCACGGTGATGATACTGGTCATCAGTATGGGCCGAAGCCTTTGCTGTCCGGCCTGTGCTATTGCTGCCCTTTTCTCCACGCCAAGCTCACGAATCTGGTTGATACGATCGACCAAAATAATGGAGTCGTTGACGGCTATACCTCCAAGCATGATGATCCCGATCAGTGCCATCATGTTGAAGGTCTGACCAAGAATAAAGAACAGGATCACCGTTCCGACGATGGCAAACGGGATGGATAACAGGATGACAAACGGATGGATCAATGATTCAAATTTGGCGGCCAGAACCATGTAAACCAAAATGATGGAAAGCATCAAGGCAAAAATAAGGTTGTTGGATGACTCCTGTCGTTTTTGCTCTTCGCCAGATATTTTGAACCGATAGTCATTGGGGAGTTCCACACCAGAAATTTTAGTTTGGATTTCCTGTGATATCTTATCAAGGGATGCACCCTTTTTCATATCGGCCATCACTTTTCCGACCCTGATCTGGTTGGTATGGTAGATTTCCTTGGGTGCCATTGATTGTTTGAGGGTGGCAATTTCATTTAGCCTGATGACCTGTGTACCGTTGCGGATAATCATGTCACCCATTTCCGACATGGCCAGTTTGGGCAGGTGGATCGTAATATCCCGAAGTTCACCATTGTTATCATACTGTCCGACCAGCTGACCAGTCAATTTCGATGTAACCTGGGTAACGATGTCGGTCACAGCCAGATTATAGGTCCCTGCGCGGAAACGGTCGACCATCACATTCAGTTCAGGATAGCCCTGATCCATGTTGGTGGTAAAGTTGTACAAGCCTGGTATATCCTGAACAGCCTTTTTGGTACGATGGGTCAGTGAATCGAGAACGACCAGGTCTTCTCCTTTCACTTCAATAACCACTGGTGCATCGCTGTTGCCCAGGATGCTTTGCAAGGCCGTTTCATCTTGGGCAAAGCTGACTTCCATCTCTGGATTCTGGGCATACCATTCCGCGATGGCGGCGATTATTTTTGATGAATTGATCTTCACATCAGGTTTCAGGATAACTTTGATTTCAGCCGTATTTTCACCTTCAAAGATGGACTGGCTGGTTGTGGCGAGACCGGTAGAGGGGCCGATTCTGGAATAGAGTCCCTGTAAATTGTCTCCCAGAAGCTCCCTGACCATTCCTTCTATTGATGCAGCAGCTTCAGAAGTACGCAAAAGCATGGTTCCCGGCTTCATTTTCAGGTTGATGGAGAACTCCTTGCTGTCACTCTTGGGCATAAATTCACTTCCGATATGAGGAATCAAGAAAAGGGATAAACCGAAAAGGACAAGCGAGGCAAAAATGATGACGATCCGATGGGGGAGTAGTCTTGTAAGGAAATCGCTGTATCCTGTTCTCTTTTGGATGGAAATGGATGCCCCTTTCTGGTTCTTGAAGAAACGATGGTAGAGCATCGGAATCACGAAAATAGCGACAAAGAGGGATGAGAGGAGAGAGAAGGCAACTGTCCAAGCCTGGTCTTTGAAAAGGGCTCCGGAAGCACCATGCATATAAATGATGGGAAGGAATACCACGATATGGGTGAGGGTAGAGGCTGTAATAGCACCTCCTACTTCAGCTGTTCCAACAATGGCTGCCTCTTTGGCCGACATGCCGTTCTCGTGGTTCCTGAATATATTCTCCATCACCACAATGGCATTGTCTACGAGCATTCCTGCCCCGAGTGCGAGACCACCAAGGGTCATAATATTAAGTGACAACCCATTGAAATACATTAGGTTGAATGTCGCAACAATGGAGATTGGAATAGATAAGCTGACGATGAGAGTGGTCCCAATTCGTCTGAGGAAGAGGAAGAGAATCACGATGGCCAGGATGATACCGAAGTACATGGTGTTCTTCACCTCATCGACCGCACTTTGGATAAAGGTACCCTGGTTGGATACCACTGTGAATTTGTAACCGGGAAGTGCTTTTTCGATGGTGCCAAGTGCCTTGTTGATGCCATCGACAGCCTTGACGGTGTTGTATTTTGTCTCTTTGTAAATGGATAGGGAAATGCATCTTTCACCGTTGATCCGCACCAGGTTGGTGGGTTCCTTGTTTTCAAAACTGACTTTTGCAACATCCTTTAAGTAGGTTGGGGCCATCAGGGAGCTGCTTGTGCTTCCTGATACGGTGGCTTTGTAACCTACAATCAGATTCTCAAAATCTTCTTTCTGCTGCAAAAGACTTACCCCTTTCACTACGTATTGCAATCCGGTTTCAGTGATGGTTCCTCCGGAGATGCTCCTGTTGTAGGACTGAATTTTAGTGGAAAGCTGATCGACAGTCAGGTTGAATGATTCGAGTGCATAGGGATCAGTATCAATCCTTACCTCGTTTGTTTCTATGCCGTCAAGATCAACCTGGGCGACCCCTTCCACACGGACCAATTCATTACGGATATAGTTTTCAGAAACCTTACGCAGTTCATTCATGTCCTTTATGGTCGCATGCTTCAAACCAACTATCATCGCCGGTCTGGTATTCGGATCATGCTGGGTGATGGTCAGTTCTGTAATCTGGGTATTCTGGGAATAACTGGTCAGTGCTTTCTGAAGATCCAGGAATGCCTCATCCATGTCTTTGTTCCAGGCATATTCCACAGTGATTTGGGCCGATCCGGTCTGCGAGATGGAAGAGGTCTGGGTCACACCGCTCTGGCGCGACGCGATAGCCTCGATGTTGGTCACAAATAGCTTCTCCATCTCTTCAGGTGGTCTCTCGCTTGACTTGATCTCTACGAAAATCCGAGGTGAATTCAAGTCAGGGAAAAGATCAATCCCCAGTTTTTGATAGGAGATGACACCAAGCAGCAGTACCCCCAGTACCAGCATCAAGATGGTGACCGGATAATTGACTGCAAAATTTGTCAATTTCTTCATTAGAAAATTATTTTAAGAATTTTGCCTGGAGTTCAGGTAAACTATTTGACGATCTTAACTTTTGAGTTATCCCTCAGAGTTTCAAAACCCTTGACAACTAATCTTGAGTTGGCTTTTAATCCTTCCAAAACCTCTACAGATTTGTCGTTTTCAAGTCCGGTGGTGATGGTTCTGCGTTGTGCAGCACCCTTGTCAACGATGTAAACTGTTTTGCCTCTGCCACCTGCTACGACGACATCTTTAGGAATGACAATGGCACTGTCTTTTCTGGCAATCTCGATATCTGCCTTGACAAACATCCCGGGGCGCAGTTTAAGATCAGGATTACTAATGACCATTCTTCCGATAAATGTTCTGGTTTCAGTGCTGATAACGGGAGAAAGCTGGCTGATCTGTGCCTTCAGAGTATCGTTTGGCAAAGTGTAATTGGTTATGTTGACTTCCTGTCCCAGTTTGATAGTGGTCAGGTATTTTTCCGGTAGGTTGACATCCATTAGCAATTTGCTGTAGTCCATCAGAGTAACAACCGCAGTGCCCGAAGCTATACGTGCATTTTCAGTTATTTGAGGTATATCTACTATGGTTGCACGAAACAGGGCCTTTACTTCAGTTTTTTGCATTTGTATTTTTGCATCATCGAAAGCTGTTTTTGCCTGTGCAAGTGCAACTTCGGCTGTCTTGGTATCCAATAATGTTACTCCTCCTTTTTCATAGAGTGATTTTTGTTTTTCACTTTGAAGTCCGTCGATTTCGAAAGTCAGTTTTTTGGTGTCATATCCGATGTTATTCACTACTTCTGGATTATCCAAGCGTACTATCACATCACCTTTCTCTACCATGTCCCCCAGTTTGAATACATTGTGCGTCCTGGGGTTGATGCATAGATTATAATTTCCTGCCATTTCTGTTGACAACACTACCTGACTGGCTGCGTTGGCCGTTCCTGTACTGTTAAGGTATTGTACGATAGGACCTTTTTTTACATCAATGACGGAAACCGGTACGGCGATGTCACTCTGAATCTGACTTTGGTTGTTGCCACAGGATGCCAGAACCGGCAGGAAAAGGAGAAATCTCCACATTTTATTGATTTTCATATAATTTATTTTTTCTTGGATTAATTATTTTTTTACGTCTTTGGGATGCAGGTATTGATCCGGAATAACCGGTTGGTTAGTTGAAAAGTCGTACAATGATATAATCTTCAGGTTAAGCAACTCAAGTTTGTAATTGATTAGTGCCTGTGCGTACGACATTTTATTTGTAGACAACTGTTGCTGAAAAAGATTTAGGTCCATACTTGTCAGGTCGCCATTTTTATACCTTTCCAGGTTAATGTCATAAGTGAGTTGTGAGTTTTTCTGGTTTTCAAGAGCACTTGAAATCTGTCCTATCAGGTTGCTGAGGTTCCTGACGCTCTGTCTGATATCGACCTTGATTTGCACATCTTGAGTGAAATAGTTTAATTTCTGGGTATTGATGACAGCATCCTGAGCCCTGATTTGAGCAGCTCGCTGACCCCAGTCAAAGATTGGAACAGTGAAGGTAATTCCATAGTGAGGGCTTTGTGTCGGTTTATCATAAATCTGTTTTAGATTGGGATCATCGCCGGCAACACCGATCGACAAGGCCAGGTCGCCCCTGAATTCATTTTGTGCCTTCACGGCATTCATATCGAGGATCGAACTTTCTATACTTATCTGGCGTTGACGCAGTTCCATTCGAGAGGCAAGGCCATGTTCCAAAGCCTTCTTGCCGTCTACCTCAATGGGTACGACCGCAACATCCGTCAAGACAGATATCTCTTCGAAAATATCCATTCCTATGTATTGCTTAAACTGATCCTTGGCACTTTCGAGAGCGACGCGGGCCGAAGCCTTGCTCGATTTTGCGGTTTCAAGGTTCACCGCAGCCTGAAACAGCTGCTCTTTTGCTGCCAAACCGGCATCAACTTTATTTTTGATAATATCATAACTTTTCTGAGTATTTTCATTTTGTTCTTCCATGATGGTCAGACTCATCTGTGCCATGTACACATTGTAGAAAAGTTGTGTTACTGTTTTCTCCAGCGTCAGTTTCTGAATAGAATAACTCAATTGGGCATTCTCATCGTTTAATTCAAGAGTTTTCAGGGCAACCTTCGTCCTGTTGTAGGTGAAGAGAGGTTGTGCAAGGCTTAGGAAAAGGCTGTTCGAATAAGCTTTGTTGATAACAGAACTACCTGAAGCATCTGAAGTGTTGGATTGCCAGCCAAAGGTGTTTACCAAAGAAATTTTCCCGTCAGTAGCAAGGATCGGTTGATTTATGCTGAATGTTCCGGAAGAGTTTATTACCTCATTGGTAAACCATTGAGAAGTTCGGTTGTCAAACTTTCGGCTGTTGCTGTAGTCCATCGGATTGAGACTTAGAGCGAATTTTGATTTCAGCCCGGCACGCTGTGCATTGAGCGTCTCGGTCGTTCTTTGAAGGTTAAGAACAGTACTCTGAATGGCAGGACTATTGGCAGCAGCAATTTCCAAGGCTTTATCCAGCGTAAGAATAGTTTGTCCGTTTGATTCGTACTGGAATAACAGGAGCAGAAAAATTATTGACAGAAGTGAAATTGTTCTTTTCATGAGCATATAGAATGTTTAATTTTCTTTGACAAGTTTGATAGCGTCTGCGAATATGGTTTTTGCCTTTGAGTTGTTGGTCAGCTCTATTTTTGCCGAATCGGATGAGAAATGATACGTACCAACTTCCACCCATGTACTTTCCCTGGCATCAGGTTTGACAACGGGATGATCTACTCCGTCATCGTAAATAACATTGAAATTGTAAGTTTCTTCGGGTTGATTGCCGTCCCTGTTGAATCCAAACCGTATTTTCGGAATATAGGCAAACACTTTGTAATAACCACCGTCCTTGATCGGGACACTCCAGATTGCTTTTCTTTCGCCGGTGCCGCCCTTGCAGTAATAGGCCGATCGAATCTGTTTTCCATAAAATTGCTCATTGGTCGTAAGTGTCCATTCCACTTCAGGATTCCAAAGGTTCATTCCCTTGTACTTCAGTTCGTTTTCCTGTTTGTCTGTGGCAAACAATCGTTTGATAAAGCTTTTGGAAGTAGGTTGAACCAACCTGAAGCCTTTGTCTTCAGTATCCACAATGGTCTCACGGATTTCAGATCCATCCGTAAATGGTATCACCTCCTCTTTGTCGCTTCCTTCGCCCTTTGGATCGATTTCAAGTTTGTCGAACCGTTGGGAAATGGTAGAAGGCAGGTTATGAGATGCATAGGTATTGATAGTCATCATCCTGGGATCCCTGTTCAGGAGGAAAGTCAGTTGTTTAGACTGTTTAGGGCCGATCACTATAGTCTTTTCAATGTTATCATCGGTACTGTTGCCACCACCCATCATTCTCCTGTTGCCACCACCACCTAATCCGGCTAGTCTGAAAGTGACTGTTATGGCACCCGAAATTGCTTCAGTATTGGTAAGGGTAAACGATACAACGGTTTTGATCTGATCATCCTTTTGAATTTTGAATGCTTTGGTGTCCAGTACTATGTAGCCCGGAAGGGTCATGGAAGTATACCATTCAGGCAGATATTGGGCAAGATCAAGTTTGAAACTGTTCTGCATCTCCGCATTAAGCTCTTCTACCGGTGTGGTTCTGAACTTGCGCTCATCCAGAAAACCGCGGATAAATTCATCGAATTTTTCAGGGCCCACAGCACCTTTCATCAGGGCAAAGAGGAAACCACTTTTGGTTTGAATCACATTGTTCAGAATATCGGGATCATCCTGCTTTTCAAGGATATTGGCAAATGATTTGCTCTGAAGCGCAATGTTTCCTTTTTCATCGCCGGAGAGCCCCATCATGGAACGCATGAAATTATTACCTCCTTCTGTCGCACTTCTTGATAGATAGGATTCCACTACCCGGTTGGTGATGGGATAAGCCGTAGAAGAGATGAAATTGAGATAGTTGTAGTAATTGGGGAAGATGAAATAAGGATTGAGCACATCAGCCGATATATTGATACTCGGACCAGTACCGCCGATCCTGATTCCGCCTCCGAAATTCATCTGGTTAACTTTGCTGCTCAGTAAGGTTTCGTTCACAAAACGTTTAAAATAGTTGGCCTCTGTCTCTTTTGGAGAGATAGTCTCGTTGCCACTGAACTGGTTATTTTGCGAAAAGCGTTTTGTCATGGCGAAATTGGCTCCCGTAAGTTTGTATCCTCCTTCAGGCAAATAGACTGTTTCGGGTTGAACTTGTTCTCCCGCACTCGTCCAGGCATGATTGAAGGAACAAAACTGGACAGGAATCTCAATCAGTTGCAGCCTTTGATAGGGATATTCGCGATGAATCTTGATCTCCCAGGTTTTCTTAAGGTCACGGATGACAGGCACAACAGAATCTGAAAGAACTTTGAAATACTCGTCAAAAGTATTGTGTCCCTTGAAGAAACTTAGGGAATATTCGACTTTGTCTACAGTCACTGTTCGGGTCTTGTATTGTCCAATCACAAGAGAGAGTTGAGTAAGAGGTTGCTCAGGAACAAAAAGGGTTGTTCCATTGGCATCGTCCGATTTCTTTCCCTGCGACATGATGGTCATACCTGGAGCTGATTTTACCCGCAACCGGTATTGTGAAAACTGGGTTGCCAACCAGTTCAGTCCCTTAGTAGAGTAACTGATACCTGCTGTAGGGTACCAGCGTGTTTCCGGCGTCAACAACAGGTAGGAAGGGGTAACAAATGCATGTTTCTTATCTGTCACTGAAGTTCCGCTGTTTTTCCACTTTTCAAGCTGGTCGGGCGTCTGATCGAGGTAACAGAACGATTCGTCTATGGTTCCTTTGTATTGTACGGATATCTGCAGGGAATCGCCCGGCTTTAATGCCGTCTCAGGTTGTATTTTCAGGATCTGCAGTTCCCTGGTGTATTTCGCTCCCGTGAGTTGTGTGACTTCCAATCCAGGATTGAGTGTAAGGACAAATTCGCTGATGGGTTCTTTTTCCTTGTTTTTCAGTTTCAGATTTGCGGTTGCTGCGATCTGGTCTCCCTTGTGTTCCAATTCAATTTCACAGGCAGTAACCTGGATTACTTTAAGGCTGGCATAATGATCATTGACGGAAACCATCTCCTTGCGGTGATTTTCTTCCTTGTTTATGTTCATGATGTAGATAAAGCCAAGCAAAACACCGGTACCAAGAAACAGAACGGAGAAGCCAATGACTACCTCTTTGACAAATTTTGATTGCGACAGCCTTCTCAACAGCAGGATGGTCAGACAGATAAAGCCAAGTCCAAGAAACAGATAGATGCCACGATGTAACAGAATCTCTTTCAGATTACTGAATCCAACCATTTCCGACCAGCTCATGGGCAGCTTAAACGACATGTAATCGAAGATGTAATGGAATTTATTTTGCAGATAGAAGATGGTTGCGGCAATGTATCCCAATAGTACCAGAAAGGTCACAGCCTGGTTTTTGATGACAGACATCAGGAAGAAGGAGAATCCCATGATAAAGATCAGGGTCGGAATGCTGATCAGCAAAAAATAGTAGATGTAAGGCAGAAAATTCAACCTTGTATAAGGGGAAGCCATGTTAAAGATGGCAACCATACCCAGTGCTATGGCATTCAGCATCACAAATACCCAGATATTTCCCAATGTCTTACCAATCACATAATCGGCATTGGTGATGGAACGCATGTAAACGACCTCGGTGGTATCCAGTTTTTTGTCCTGTTTTAAAAACTCGGAAGCCAAAAAGACCGCAATCACGGCCTGGGCCATGTTGATGATATAAAGATTGGTAAACGGAACCAGGGAGGGAATAGCGATCATGTCGCCATTGGGGAATCCAACTGCCGTTTGAGTGAAAAAATTGTAAAGAAAGACAAAAACCAGGGAAAGAATGGAGAAAATACGAAAGAACCAGCTTCTGAAAAGCGTCTTTGATTCGTATTTTGCTACAGCGATTATGTTGTGAATTGCTCTCATTGTCGGTAATTTTAATATTATCCAATCAAATCTCAATCCATTTCTGGTTGAGTTCGTTTTCCATAAAATTGACGTAGGCATGCTCGAGATTGGGTTCAATCCTTTCGCCGAGGTAACCATTGATCTCTTTGGCAACTACCTGAACTTCCCAGCCCTCTTCGGACGGAATGGAAGAGATGATCGGGTATTTTTCCTGGATCTCAAAGTATTCAGTTTCTGTAGCAGTGATCTTCCAGACATTGTTTCTGGCCAGATCGATCAGGTGTTCGGGAGATCCCTTGTAGGAAAGCACTCCCTTGTTCATGAGTGCCATATCGGTACAGGTGCTTGAAATATCCCCTACAATATGGGTGGAAAGAATAATGACGACATCCTTGTCGCTCACCCGGGTCAACAGGTTCCTGAACCGGATACGCTCCTCCGGATCGAGACCGGTGGTAGGCTCATCTACAATGATTAGTTTGGGATCGCCGATCAAAGCCTGGGCAATTCCAAGCCGTCGTTTCATACCACCTGAAAGATTATTGGCGAATCGGTTGCGTGCCTCATAGAGGCCAACCTCCTCCAGCATCTTATCTACGGTATTGTTTCTGACTTTGGTGTTGGTCAATCCTGCCAGACGCGCTGCATAGTCCAGAAATTCATAGGTTTTCAACTTGGTAAAGAACCGGAAATCCTGCGGCAGATAGCCGAGCATGGACCTGATCTCTTTGCGGTCTTTCATCAGATCCAGTCCATTGACAAGTACCTGCCCGGAGGAGGGTTTCATCAGCGTGACGAGAATACGCATCAGGGTAGATTTACCTGCACCGTTCAGTCCAAGTAAACCGAACATTCCACTTTCGATGGTCATGTTGATAT
>Ga0073936_10005787_pt1 | contig 16565 bp, 14 predicted proteins | sample AliMusrvi5mmetaG_FD_87041 | JGI IMG/M metagenome (GOLD analysis project Ga0073936, IMG submission 87041) | Freshwater lake bacterial and archeal communities from Alinen Mustajarvi, Finland, to study Microbial Dark Matter (Phase II) - Alinen... | ecosystem: Environmental > Aquatic > Freshwater >... | reverse complement strand
GGAGCGAACCCGGTCGAACGTGTCGTCGGGAATGCCTGCGGCGGCGATTTTGGCGATTTCGGCAAGCAGTTCGCTGCGGGCGAGGGCGGTTTGCTCGGGAGCGGTGGCGAGGTAGAACGTAAACAAGCCTGTGTCGTAGCCGAGGAACTGGGTGGCACCGACCTGATAGGCGAGGCCGAGTTCGTCGCGGATCCTGGAAAACAGCGGACCGGCCATGTCCGAGGCGTATTCCTGGATCATCGCCAATTCGTGGCGCAGCGGACTGTTGACGTCGGCACCGGGGAAACCGATCGCGAGCACAGCCTGTTTTTTCGGCAGGTACTCGGTGATATCTCCGCCGGTCGCGAGCGTGCCGACGGGTGTCGGCCACGGCTCGGCCACAGGCATGGCGGCGAGGTTGGCGGCGAGCAGATCCAGCGCGGCGGCAGGATCGAAATCACCGGCAATGGCGAGCGTGACGTTGGCGGCATTGAAATGGCGGGCGTGATGGGTGGCGAGCGCCGCGCGGTCAAGCGCCTGAAGGCTCGCGACTGAGCCGAAAGTGTCCAGACCGTAGCCAGTGCCGCCAAACACCGATTGGCGCAGGGCCCGGAAACACACATAAAGCGGGTCCTGCAGGCCCTCCTCCAGCGCCGCCAACTGACTGGCCTTTTCCCGCGCAATGGCCTCATCGGGAAGACTCGGGACTAACAGGATTTCACAAAAAACACCGATGATGACGGCAATGTCCGGCGTGAGTCCGCCAGCTTGGACGAGCAACGCGTTGTTGCCGGTGCCTGCCGCAACCGAGGCACCGAGCGACTCCAGCGTGGTGGCGATTTCCCGGGCACTGCGGGTGGCGGTGCCCTTGGGCAACGTGGATGCCAACAATTGATTCAGGCCGTTGGTGGCCGGGGTCTCCGACGGCAACCCCGCCCGCACCGCAGCCTGCAGGTGAACCAGCGGAACCCGATGGTCGGGAATCAAGGCCAACGTCAGCCCGTTGGCCAGTTGGTGAACCTGGACGTCCTCACGCCTCCGCGCCGCCCGCCCGCTCCGCACCGGTGCCGGCGCCTCCATGGGATCTAGCACCGTCACCGTGAGCCGCTCGTCGTCCAACCGTCCGGCTACCCGCCGAACGTCAGCCACCGTCACCCTCTGAATCGTCGCTACATGACGCCGCGTGAAATCCAAATCCCGCGCCTCATGCCAATTGCCCGCCAAATCCGCCGCCCGCCCCGAGGCGCTCGTCAGAGTCCGGAACTGACTCGCCACTATCTGCCGCTGCGCTTTAGCCAGATCGCATTCCAACTGGTCGGTATTCAACGAGGAGAGATCCTTGTGAATTGCCGTGATGAGGAGGTCGCGGTTGGCGGGGGTGGTGTCGGCGGAGATGGTGAAGAGACCTTCGCAGCCGGGTTCGGACCACAGGGAGGAGGAAATTTCGAGGGCGAGGCCGAGTTCATCGCGGAGGGACCGGTGGAGGCGGGAGGAGCGGCCGCGGCCGAGCATGGCGGCTAGGACGTTGAGGGCCGGGGTATCGGGGTGGTCGAGGGTTGGGGCTTTCCAGGCGAGAGAAATGCGGCTGACGGGGATGGGGAAGGTTTCGCGGGCGTGGCGCGGGCCGAGCTGGGGCGGGTCATAGGCGACGTAGGGTTCGTGGCCTCCGCCATGGAGGCACTCGGCAGTGAGTGAGGAGACGAGTTGGCGGGCCAGGGCGGGGTCGAAATCTCCGGAGATCACGGCGAAGCAGCGGTCCGGGGTGTAGCGGGCGCGGTGGTAGTCGGTGAGGTCGCTGTGGCGGATGGTATCGAAGCGATGCCGGTAACCGATGACCGGGTGGCGGCGCGGGTCGAGTTGGAAGGCGGTGGCGAACAGCAGACGGCTGGCAGCATTGTCTGGGTCGTCGAGGCTCATGTCGATTTCCCGGCGGATGACATCTTTTTCCAATTCAAACACCGCTTCCGGGAGGGTGGGGAAGAAAACCAAACCGGTGAGGCATTGGAGGAAGACTTGCAGGGAATGGGCCGGGCCATCGATGAAATAGACGGTGCGATCGAAGCTGGTGTAGGCGTTCCAGTGGCCGCCGGCCGCCTGCACGGTATCGGCGAGGAGGTCGCCGTCGAAGTCGCGGGTGCCCTTGAAGACCATGTGTTCCAGGAAATGCGAGATGCCGGATCCGAGGCGGGAGTCCTCGTGGATGCTGCCGGTTTCGACCCAGATTTGGGTGCTGACGACGGGCGCGGTGGGATCTGGATCGAGGATCAGGGTGAATCCGTTGGGCAGGGTCTCAACGGAGGCGGAGGTGGCTGGATATTCCATGAATTTTCGGCTTGGACCGGGTGGTGGATGAGGTATAAACCGAAATTATGCAACGCTTGATCGCCGCAAGTTTGATCGTCCTGGTGCTGTTGGTCGGAGGTGCGGGGTTCGGTTATTGGACCTACCGGCAAAACCGGGAGCATCCGGTCTTCATCACCCTCCAGTTCAAATCCGAAACGAGCGCCGCCAAACGCGATGAGGAGGCGAGGCGTCTGAAGGAGAGGTTGAGCGAGCCGGGGTTTTTGCTCAAGGTGAGCAAGGAGGTTGGGTTGAGGAGCAAGTGGAATTTGGAGTCCGACGAGGCAGGGGTGGCGGCAATCGAGGATCGTTTGTTCGTGGATGTTGCCGGAACGGCCATCAGCATCGGAGTGCACGGCAAAAAAAAGGATCGGTTCGTATCGGAACAGATTGTCTTGCGACTGAAGGGGGAGGTGGAGAACGTTCTCGGGCACAAGCCACCGGCGAAATAGGAATCCGGACTCTTATTGTTGCGCGTCGATGCTGAACGGCAGGCTGGCGGAGGGGAATTCCTTGAGAGTGATGCTGAAGACCACGCCGTATTCCTGGTTGGTGCGGTTGTTGCGCTGGGTGAGGCCGAGGCCGGCGACCCAATTGCCGAGATCCCGGTGGAGCGTGTACTGTTGGAGTTCGAGCGTGTTGTCGGCGAGTTCCATCACATGGCGGGTGCCGATACCCCAGTTTTCGTTCAGGCGGGTGTAGGTTTGGAGGGAAATACGGTTGGAATCCAGCAGCATCGGGTGGCCAGCCAGCCAGCCGTAACCAAGTGCGAAGTCGAAGTTGTCGGAAACCATGAAATGGACGAGCGAATTGTACTCGCTGAATCCCGAGCCGCTACTGACGACCGGGAATTGGGATTGGAAATCGAGGCCGAACCACGGCAGTGGACGCCAACGGATGTCATTGTAGAGGTTGGATAAATTTCCGGTGCGCTGCGGGTTTTCGAGGAAGGCATCCATGTAGGTGTTGACGTAGAGCCAATCGAAACTCTGGCCGTCGCGTCTGGTGAGCAGGCGGTTGCGGATCCCCATGCGCACGATGTCCCAGCTTTGCATCTGGTCGGTGGCGGTAAAGCGCACCGGATCCAACGTCTGTGGTCGGGTGGAAGGAGTGAGACGGTCCACCATGGGGTCGCCCAATTCGGGGTTGTTGGTGGAAAGGACCGACCAATTGGCATAGGGTTGGAAGATGTGCAGCAAGCCGTCGATCCCCCAGTCATGGTTCCGATAGGGACCGAGGTCTTTGGAGAATTTGAGCGAGGTTTCCGCGCCCACATGGTACATCGTGCGGCTGATATCGCCGTCGGGACCCGTCGCCGAGAAATAGCGGGTATAACCGACACCCGCTTCCGGGACGAAGCTCAGGAAGCCGCCGAACATCATCGGCAGGGAAATCTCCTGATAGGTGTTGAACCGTCCGTAGCTGGTATCGAGCAGCTGGGTCCTGATGGCTTCCCGCCGCGGATCGCCGAGTGGCAGGGCAAGCATGCTTGCGGCGAGGGTCCGTTCGTAGCCGGTGAGTTGGGAGAGCAGTTGCAGGGCCGTCGGATCCGTCAGCTTGAGATTCGCCATCGGGTTGATGATGCCGTCGCGCGTGGGATCGGCCGCCACTTCGCCGATGAACCCGAGGGAGGTTTTCCCTTCGTGCTGGAGCGGCGTGTCGAAGATCGGGCGGCGAACCTGGTCGAAGGCGACTTCGGGCAGCCGGGTGTCCGACCGGTAGAAATCGTTGAGTCGGTAGCGAGTGTAGATGGACAGCAACGAGGAATCGTCGCGCCGGTAGATACCCAGGGAATTGTCGGGCGCGGGGTTCGTGCGGTAAACGTCGGGATTGAAATCCTGGAGGTAGTAATAGTCGCTCAGTTTGTTGAGGTTCGAATCGATGCGCCAGTTTGCTCCCTCTTCAAACTTCGGTGCGAACTGGTATTTGAGTGCGGCGCTGTAGCGGTTGGGGGCGACGTAACCGCGGATCTCGCCGTGGGCGGTGGTTTGCGGCGCGAAGTCGTAGGTATAATAGAGTTTCAGTCCGCTGATATTCTCCTTGTTCTCAATCCTGATATCACTGAGATCGACACCGGTGCCGACACCGCGGTTGGCACGCAGGTCAAGATGCCAGCGCGACAGCAGCCAGGGGTCCTTGTCAGGATCGCCGGTTTTGGGACTGTCATCGCCGTCGAGCATGATGCCGTAGGAATTGAGAATGTAGCCACCCCAGCCCGAGCGTGCTCCGGGCGTGAAATGATATCCGAGATTGGCGTCGAGCGGTTGGCTCAGATAGGGCAGCCAGAACACGGGTGTGTCGCCGGCGTAAATTTTCAGGTTGTTGAGCACGATCTTGTCATTCGGATAGATCGTCATTTTTTTGGAGCGGATCCAATAGTTGGGATCTTCGACATCGTTGGTGGTGATGCCCGCGTTTTCGCCCACATAGACCTGGGAGTTGCCACGTTGTTCGACGGTGAATTTGGCGGCTTCCAGGAGGATCGGGTCCATCGATGCACGCATGCCGGAGGCATCGAGGAATTTCCGTTCGTAATAATAGACGGCCCGCGGCCCGCGGTGCATCACGTTTTTCTGATAGACGGAAACCTTGCCGATAAGGGTTACGGATTTGGCCTGGAGATCGAGTTCGGCGGTGTCGGAAAACATTTCCAGGCCGTTGTCGCCCTCGATTTTGACCGGGCCGCCGAGGTGCATGCCGGTTTTGTTGTCGCCCTCGATGGAACCGCCCTCATTGGTGATTTTGAGGTTATTGGGCATATCCGTTTGGGGTGATTCGGAGGAGCCGTAGGGGATTTTGGGTGCCGGCACCGGGGTGATGGTATCGACGGGAGGAGCCTTGCCCGGCTCTGGCAGGACTTGTGCATCTTCCGCGCCGAGCGGCAGGAGCGGCAGCAGCAACAGGAGGAAACATGCACCGGATTTCAGCATCACCGGAATGAGAGAACCGCTGACCCCGAAAGTAAAGAGGAAAGCTGAGGGGATGGAGAAACCGATTTACGCGCAGCGGATTTGCGCCATGGTTGCTTCATGCACACCAAACCACAGATTGCGATTCTCGGTGTCACCGGGTTCATCGGTCGCGGCTTGCCTGCGGAATTCGCCGGGCAAGGCATGGTATGCACGGGGGTCAGCCGGTCAGGCGGCGGGAATCTGCCGGGGGTGGAACGATGGCAAACTCCGGCCACCCTTGATTTTACGGGCCACCATGCGGTGATCAATCTGGCGGGCGAACCGATTACCCGGCGGTGGAGTGCCACCAATCGGCGGCTGTTCCACCAAAGCCGGGTGGGGCTCACCCGGCAGGTGGTGGAGGCGATCCGCAAATTGCCGGTGGAGGCCCGTCCGAAGGTGCTGGTGAATTCCTCGGCGGTGGGGATTTATGGTGACCGTGGCGACCAGGTATTGACCGAAGCATCCGTGCCGGGGGGGGGGTTCCTGGCGGACCTGTGTGTCGAGTGGGAGGATGCCGCGATGGAGGCCGAAGCTCTGGGAGTGCGGGTGATTCGTTTGCGCACCGGGGTGGTGTTGGGTCGTGACGGGCCGGCATTCCGGAACCTGTTGTGTTTGTTCAAAGCCGGTCTGGGTGGCAGGCTGGGGTCCGGGCGGCAGTGGTTGCCGTGGATCCATATCGACGATCTGCGGGCGGCCATCGTGCATGCCGTGCTGTCGGAATCGCTCTGGGGGCCCGTCAACTGCACTGCCCCGGCGGCGGATCGCAACCGTGATTTCACCCGCAAGCTGGCGGCGGCGCTCCACCGGCCGGCCATCCTGCCGGTGCCGGAATTCGCCCTCAAACTGGCGTTCGGAGAACTCGGGGCGGCGCTGTTGGCCGGCCAGCACGCCCGACCCGCCGCGCTGGAGGCCGATGATTTCAATTTCCGTTTTCCCACGCTGGAATCAGCCTTCGCGGATCTAGTCTGTTAGATAACGGGGACTTGGGTAGGCCGCCAGGCAGATAGCAAATGATTCGGAAGCCCCTTTGATTGATGATTTCCGATGGATGTTTTTTGATTGTTGGTCACCTGGGGTTTCTGGACCTGCCATCAGGATGATTCGACGGCCGGCGGGAGTTGTGGCAAGTGCCGGAAATGGGTGTCGGCCGAAGCCAGAGTCCCGCCTTCCGCCATCCAGAGGTTGAGGATTTCCACGGCGGCGGCCTGGTCGATGAGGGATTTTTGCTGGCGGGCGTTGCGGCCGGCCTGATGGAGTTTGGCGGCGGCGCTGGTTGTTGTTAGCGATTCATCGACAAACACCAAGGGAAGGTCCGGCAGTCGCTCGCGCAGGAGACCAGCGAACGCGCGGACTTTGGTGGCGGAGGTGCCCTCGCTGCCATCCATGCGGAGCGGCAGGCCGACCACCAGGGTGCGGATGCCGCGTGCTGCCACGACGTCGGCGATGCGCTCGACGGCATCCATTTTCCTGCGGTCGATGGTTGCCACCGGATGGGCGAGGATGCCGCTGGGATCCGTCGCAGCCACTCCAATCCGCGCCTCACCATGATCGATGCCGAGTGCCGGGTGCGGGTTGGTGGATGGGAAAGAGTTCATCTGTCGGCAATGAGATATAAGAATCCAGAAACCAGAGAAGAAAGGAAGATGTCTGATCACGGATTGCTCGATTCCAGTCTCTGGTTTCTCTTTCACAGCAACTCTTTGGGGAGCAGTGGCGAGAGGTTCTTGATGGCGTCGGCGTGGTGGCGGTTGGCGATGAGGAGGGCGTCGTCGGTTTGCACGATGATGAGGTCGTCCACGCCTAAGAGGGCGATGTGGCTGCCGGGGCGGGCGTTGAAGACGATGTTGTTTTCCGAATCGAACCGGGTGATGACGGCGTTGGCGCAGTTGTTATCGCCGGATTTTTCCAGGTACTTGGCGACGGAGATCCAGGACCCGACGTCGTCCCAATCGAAGGTGGCGTCGATGGTGAGGACACGATCGGCTTTTTCCATCAGGGCGAAGTCGATGGAGATGGCGGTGAGTTGGGGGAAGCGGGCGGCGACGGTGGCTGTTAGGTCGGCGGAGTCGCGGAGTTCGGTGATGAATGCGGCGAGTTCGGGTGTGTGGCGGGCGAATTGCGCGATCACAGTGGGCAGCGACCAGACGAACATGCGGGCGTTCCACGAGAAGCCACCCTGGCAGAGGAATTGTTCGGCGAGTTCGGGGTTGGGTTTTTCGCGGAAGCGCCGCACCTCGAACGGCGGATGTTCGCAGGTGAGGCCGGGGATGACAGCGGGGTCGCCGCGTTCGATGTAACCGTAGGACGGACAGGGCCAGGTCGGGTGGATGCCGATGGTGACCAGCCCATCGGACGCGGCGGCGGCGGAGAGGGCGTCGCGCATCACGTGTTGGAAAGCGGCGGTGTCCTGAATGAGTTGGTCGGCGGGCAGCACCAGCATCACGGCGTCCGGGTTGCGGGCGGCGACCAGGCCGATGCCGAGGGCCACGGCCGGGGCGGTGTCGCGTTTTGCGGGTTCGGCGAAAATATTGGGGGCGGGCAGGATGGAGGCAGTTTCGCGGACGGCCTCCACCTGTTTGCTGTTGGTGAGGATGAGGATGTTGTCGAGCGGAACGAGGCCCTCGAGGCGGCGGATCGCCTGTTCGAGCAGGGTGCCCTGGCCGAACAAGTCCAGCAATTGTTTGGGGCGGGCGTCGCGGCTGAGCGGCCAGAAGCGGGTGCCGGAGCCGCCGGCAAGGATCAGGGCGTAGGTATTGTGGGGAGCGGTCATGGCGGGTGGGAGTTTCGGCGATTTTACGGATTTGGGAAAGCAGGAATCCGCAAGATTTGTTTTTCCGGTGTTGTCGCAAGCCCGGAATGCCGCTATTTTCACGGCATGACTCACGAGCATTCCGCATCGACTCCCGCGTGGATTGAAACCAGCGCCCTCACGGCACCCGCGTTGTTGGGTGCGGCGGCGGGTTTGTTGTTAGGCGACATGATGCACCGCAGTGCGCGCCGCGGTGTCGGGATTGGCCTGGGCGCGCTTGGGGTGGCGTTGTTGCTGCCCTTGGTGGTGGGTGAAGTGGCGGGTTTGGTAACCGGACCGAAAAGCAAGGTCGGCGTGCGCCGCCGGATTCAACGCATCCGCGACGCCGGCATCGGTGCGCCGGATTACGATGAAATGGACGGCGAACCCTGCGAACCGTGGCCGGGCTAGCGGAAAGGCCTTGTGGACCGCGAGTCTCCAGACTCGCAGGCCCATGGATTGCCAATGAAATGAGGGCGACCGCTCGTCATTGGCATATCATGGACGGGCGAGTCCGGAGACTCGCGGTCCGAATTGTGGAAAGATTCCGGTTTGGCCACTCGTAGCACCCCAGCTTCAACCAATGAAAACTCCATCAAGATCCCCATATTTCCTGATTGCCGCCTGCTGTTGCCAAGCCGCTTTGGCGGCGGACCTGCAACTATCGAAACTCGATCTTTCCCAGATGGAAATCGACTGGTCCAGCCCCAAGGCCGGCAAATCGGTGGATGACAAACCACTCAAGATCGGCGACAAAAGTTATGCCGATGGCGTCGGCACGCACGCGGAAAGCAATTTTCCGCTGGTGCTCGATGGCAAGGCGGAGTCGCTGACCGCAGAGGTCGGCGTGGATGCCGAAACCGGCGGCAAAGGCAGTGTCGAATTCATCGTCACGACCGATGGCCACGAGGCATTCCGCAGCGGCATCATGAAAGGCGGTCAGGCGGCCCGGCCGGTGAAAGTCCCGCTGGCGGGTGTCAAGCATCTCGACCTGATCGTCACGGATGGCGGTGACGGCATCGAATCCGATCACGCCGATTGGGCGGATGCCCGGATCACATACGGCGGAGCGGCCCCCGTGGTGGCCAAGCCGGAAAAGGAAGAGGCGGTCGTTCTCACGCCCAAGCCGGGTCTGCAGCCGCGGCTTACGGGGCCCCGCGTGTTCGGCGCGCGTCCGGGCAATCCGTTTCTCCACCGGATCACCGCCACCGGGGAAAAGCCGCTCACCTATCAGGCGGATGGTTTGCCACCAGGCATCAAACTCGATCCGAAAACCGGCGTTCTCACAGGAATGTTGGAAGCCAAGGGCGAGTGGAAAGTCACCGTGGGTGCCAGCAACGTGCGCGGCAAGGCCAGCCGCACCCTGAAGATCGTCGGCGGTGCGACCATCGCACTCACCCCGCCGCTGGGCTGGAACAGTTGGAATTGTTTCGCCGGGGCCGTCACCGACAAGAATATCCGCGATGCCGCCCGCGTCATGGCGCAAAGCAACCTGATCGACCACGGCTGGACCTATATCAACATCGATGATTTCTGGGAGGTCAAACCCGGCAGCAACGACCCCACTCTCCAGGGATCGGAACGCGATGCCAACGGCATCATCCTTCCTAACAAACGATTCCCGGACATGAAGGCCCTGACCGATTCGATCCACGCGCTGGGTCTCAAGGCGGGGTTGTATTCATCGCCCGGTCCGCTGACCTGCGGCGGGTGTTCCGGCACCTTCGGCCATGAGGACCAGGATGCGGCGACTTATGCGAAATGGGGATTCGACTATGTGAAATATGACTGGTGTTCCTATCATCCGGACATGGAAGGCAAGCGTCCCGCCAAGGTGCCGCATGTTCCGGCGATCGACTCGATCACCAATAACGAACTGCTGAAACTGATGATTCCTTATGCCGTGATGCGCAGTGCGCTCGACCAGCAGAAGCGCGACATCTATTTCAGCATGTGCCAATACGGGATGGGCAATGTCAGCGAGTGGGGCGCGCAGGTAGGTGGTAACAGTTGGCGCACCACCGGCGACATCACGGATAACTGGGGCAGCATGGCGGGCATCGGTTTCAAACAAAGCGGTTTGGAGAAATATGCCAAACCCGGCAATTGGAACGACCCGGACATGCTGGTGGTCGGCCATGTCGGTTGGGGACCCGCGCTGCATCCCACCAAGCTCACGCCTAACGAACAATACACCCACATTTCCCTGTGGTGCCTGCTGTGCTCGCCGCTGCTCATCGGCTGCGACCTGACCCAACTCGATGATTTCACCATCAACCTGCTCACCAACGACGAGGTGCTCGATGTCAACCAGGACGAACTCGGGAAACAGGCGGCCCGCATCGCCAAGGACGGCGAGGCCCAAGTCTGGGCCAAACCGATGGCCGACGGATCCTGGGCGGTGGGCTTGTTCAACCTCGGCTCATCGCCGCGGCCGGTCACCGTGGACCTGTCGTTGTTAGGCATCACCGGCCAGGCCGCCGTGCGCGACCTGTGGCGGCAAAAGGACCAGCCGCCAGCCACCGGCAAGGTGACGCAAACCATTCCGCGCCACGGCTGCGCGTTGCTTCGCGTATCGAAATCCGGCAAACCATGACTTGCGGGCGGGACGGCAGATAGACCAGCCTTGAGTCATGCGGCGGATTTTATCGATTATCATCTTACCGTGCATCCGCGGCCTTGAGTTGGGCAATCGCTTCGTCGAGGCGTTTGCGGGTTTCCTTGAGGTTGGCATCGAGGGCGCGGATGCGCTCGTCGCGGGTCTTGATGGCTGCTTCCCAAGCGGCGACCTGGTCGCGGGTGGCGGCGAGTTCGGCATGGAGTTGGGTGGCGGCGAGGTCGTTTTCGCTGGCGGTGCGGGTGGCGGCTTCGGCGGCCCGCTGGGTGGCCTCGATGGATTCCTTGAGCACCGCGATGTCACGTTCCAGGGCGGCGCGGCGGTTGCCCTCGGTGGCGGCTTGTTCCCTGGCGGCGGCGAGTTCGCTGCGGGTTCCGGCGAGCGTCGATTCTGACAAATGCTCCCTGCGCCATTGGGCGACCACCAGGCCGGTGAGGGCCAGGCAGCCGATGGCGTTGAGGATGGGCAGCACGCGCGGACTCATGGCTGGTTGCGAACGATCATTTTTTGGTTTCGAAGCCGACTTGGTCGAGTCCCGCCTCGCGCACTGCGTTGAGCACGGCGAGCACCTGTTTGTGGCGGGCCTCGCCATCGGCGGCGATCAGCACGCGCGATTTCCCCGGAATCGCCACCGCCTTGAGCCGGCCGGTGATTTCCGACAGGGTGACGATTTTCCCTTCCCAGGTGGTTACCCCGTTGACGTCGATGGCGATTTGGAATGGCGGGGTTCTGTTATCGCTGACGGCGGTGGTGGCGGACGGCAGGTTGATCGGCACGCGCCGCAGGTGCGTCATGCTCAGACTCACCAGCATGAACGCGGCTAACAGGAAAAACATGATGTCGATGAGCGGGATCACCTCGATCCGGGCCTCGTCGCCCTCGTCGCCGCCGGATTGGCTGTGGAGATGGACGGGCATCAGCGGCGCAGGCGGTTGGAGGTGAAAACTTCGAGATCGTGGCCGTGCTCTTTGGCGGATTTCACCAATAACTCGGTGTGATTGATCCACCGCTCGAGCGATGCCCGCAACATCGCCACCCGCTTGCGGAAAAAATTGTAGGGCAACAGACACAGGATCGCGATGGCGATGCCACAGGCCGTCGCGATCAGCGCCTCGGCAATCCCGCCGGATACCTTGGCCGGCGCCAGTTGTTCGTCGCCGACAAAAGAGAACGACCCCATGATGCCGACAATCGTGCCGAACAGCCCTAACAGAGGTGCCAGCGTGATCAAGGTGCTGATCACCCACATCCGGGCCTCGGATTTTTCTATCAAATGGGTGGCGTGCAATTGCATCGCGGCGAGCATCGAGGTGTGCGCGTGGGTCATGCCCTCTTCCAGGTTTTTCAGATAGGGATCGGTGGTGCCCTGGGTGAGATTCCAAACCGTGGTGAAATCACCGGTGCCCAACGCGACCCGCGCGTCTTCCTGCCTCGCCGCCCGCAACGTCGCCTTGAAACGCAACCACCAGACGACCCGGTCTAACAGAACGCAGAGCGCCAGGAAAAAGGTGGCGAGGATGGGCCACATGACCCACCCGCCCTGAAGGAAGGTATCGACGACAATATTGGCGAGCACGGTGCGGAACATTCTAACGGAGTTGGAAAACGATGGGGCGTTGCAGTTTCATGACCCCGCCACCCGGCGGAAACCGCCACCGGCGGACGGTGCGGACCGCTTCCTGGTTGAGCAGCGGCCATGGCGACGGCGAGACGGCATAAGCGGAAATGACCTGACCGGAAGTGTCCACGGTGAATTCGACCACCAGCGTGCCGGATTGGCCCAAGCGCCGGGCCTCGGCGGGATACGCCGGCGATGGCATGCTGCCCGCCGCGAGACGGGCCGCATTGGACATGCCCGATCCGCCGCCAGGCTGGCCGGTTCCGGTGGCTCCGGCAGGCGATGCCCCGGAGGGCGAGGATTTTCTGATGCTTGGGCGTGGGCTGTGCCTAACCGCATCCACGGTGGCGACGGGCCGTGGCGCGGGCGGGTTTTCGGCGGTGGTGGCGGGTGGTGGTGGCTCGGGCACATCCGGGAGCGGTTCCATTTCCACGACCTCCGGCATGTCCGGCGGTGCGGGCAAGGTCTCCGCCGGATCGGACTCGGTGGTGCTGGCGGGTGCCGGATCCTCCGGTGCGGGGGAATCCTCCCCGCCGAGGGTGAAATCCTGGGGAATCCACTGGGTTTCGGTCTCTTCGTGCCGGGGTGCCTGCGGGGGAACGTGGCCAGGCAGCACGACCGCCACCGTGCCGAACCCGGCGACGCTCAGCCAAGTGGCGAGCGAGCCGATATTGAGCATGTGCTGCAGGGAATCCATGGTCGGGCGTCGGAAGATGCTACAAGCGGTAAGCCCGGGTGACAATCACCGAGACGCGCAATCCTGCCCGCCTTGGTGGCCGCACCATTTCTCACCATTTCAACTGCGACGCGGGCAGCCGGGTTTCATTGCGGTGGGTCCTGACGATTTTCCCGTCCGACAGATAGAGCACGCGGTCGGCCATTTCGGCCATGACGGCATTGTGGGTGATGACCACGGTGAGGGTGCCGAGTTCGCGGTTGATGCGCTCCACGGCTTCCAGCACGGTGATGCCGGTGGTCACATCGAGCGCGCCGGTGGGTTCGTCGCACAGCAACACCTCCGGGCGTTTGGCGATGGCGCGGGCGATGGCCACGCGCTGTTGTTCGCCGCCGGACAGTTGCGACGGAAAATGGTCCATCCGGGCACCCAGGCCGACCATTTCCAACGCTTCCTCCGGACTCATCGGATTGAGCGAAATGTTGGTGATCAGGGAGATATTCTCGCGGGCCGTCAGCGATGGGATCAGGTTGTAGAATTGGAACACGAAGCCCACACAATTGCGGCGGAACTGGGTGAGGATTTGTTCCTGCGAACCGTCGAGCTGCCAGCCCTTGTAAATCAGCTCGCCTGAGGTTGGCACGTCCAGCCCGCCAAGGATATTGAGGAGCGTGGACTTCCCGCTGCCGGACGGGCCGAGCAAGCAGACGAGTTCCCCGGCGTGGAGTTCGAGGTCCACCCCATGCAACGCCACCACTTCCACCTCACCGGTGTGATAGACCTTCTGCACCTGCCGCGCGGCATAAACAAGTCCTGTCGAAACAGGCAAAACTGGCGGCATCGTGAGCGCTGGGGGATTCATCTGGTGGCGGCACCTTAGCAGAACGCCAGCCGATCACAACCCCGGCGGCATGCATGCCAAGGGACAGACAAAACATCGATTTGCTGACGGTGAATTTACGGTTTCCGCAGGCGGGCGAAGACGCTAGGGTTGGGGCGTGACGACAAAAGGACGGGACTTGTTGGTGGCTGCGCCGGAACGCTGGGACGAGGCATGTTTCGCCGTGCCAGCAGTGCGGGCATTGCAGGCGACCGGGTGGGGAATCGGGGTGCTTTGCCGGGAGGATCAGCGGGAGTTCTGGCAATCCGCTGGGGACTTGGAGGTGCTGACGTTTCCGATGAAGACCAAGGCCAAGGTTGTGGCCTTGAAGATAGGTGCCTGGCAGGCGGCGCTGGTGTGGGAGCCGGGCATCGCGGCTGATGCGGTCAAAATCGCGTCCGTGCCGCGGCGCTTGGGACCGGATCACCGGCACTTGAAAAAACACCTGACCCAGCCCTTGAAAATCGCGGAACGACCGCTCGAACACCGGGTGAGGTTTTATCTGTCGGCAGTGGAGCAAATGGGGATGCACACTCTCAATCCAGAGTTTTTCATGCCCGTGGATTGGGGCATCGAAAAAGTTGGGAATTCGGTGCTGGTTTGCCCGGATTCGGACTTCGGCCCCAGCCACGAATGGTTGCCAGACAGGTGGTTGGAAATCGCCAAGCGATTGCTCGAAAGCAACTGCCGGGTGACCGTGGGCGGTTTGGACGGCGATCGCGGCTTGGGCCAATCCCTCGCCCACGAACTTGGTGCGGCTGCGGAGTTTTGGCAGATCCCGGCGCTGGCCGAATCACTACCGCTGTTGGCCACCTATCCGCTGGTCGTAGCGGCGGATGGATCGTTACCCCATCTGGCCGCTCAGACGGGTGCTACCTGTATCACGCTTTTTGGGCCGAATGATCCCCTCTGGAAACGCCCGCTCGGCAAACGCCACGCAGTGGTCCGCCAACCTGTCGAATGCGCCCCCTGCCTGCTCGCCAAATGCCCGCTCGACGCCCGCTGCCAGCGCGAGCTGATGACCGAACAGGTGTGGCAAGCCTTGGCCAAGTGCGGACTTTGAACTTTGAAGCTATGATCTTTCCCGCAGCTTCGACACCGGCAGCATTCCTGGCACCCCTTTTTACCACCTTTCATTCCGAACGCGAACGCCCGGAATTCATAATCGCGACTTGAACGCGACTGGTGGCGGGGCTTGATTGCGGCGTGAGCATCGGTGCCCCACGTTCGTTGCATGATCTCGGGTTTGCCGGGATGGAGCGGGAATTGATAGCGGCTGGGGTGAAGGCACATCACGCCAGGACCTTGTGGCGGGCGGTACAGCGTGAGGGTGCGCCCGATCTTTCCGCCGTGGATTTTCTGCCGCCGCTGCGGCGCTGGGTGGATCGCTTGGTTGGGGATGGCAGGGAGTTCTTCCTTGATGCGCCGGAGGTGGTTGACGAAATCCGCAGCACGGATGGCCTGACGAGGAAATTCCTGCTGCGTTTGCGGGACGGGCAAACCATCGAGACGGTGCTGATGGGATATGACGGGCGGCAGACGGCGTGTGTGAGCACCCAGGTGGGTTGCGCGATGGGTTGTGTGTTTTGTGCCACCGGGCAGATGGGGTTCATCCGGCATTTGCGGGCGGGTGAAATCGTGGCCCAGGTATTGCATGCCCGCCGGGTTCTGCAACAGATCCATCCCGGCAAGCACCTGCGCAACCTCGTGCTGATGGGTATGGGTGAACCACTCCATAACCTCGACGCCGTGCTGCAGGCGCTGGACATTCTATCAGACACGCGCGGCCTCGGCATCGGCCCGTCGAAGATCGCCATCAGCACGGTGGGCGTGGTGCCGGGTATCCTGCGGCTGGCGGAGGAACAACGGCCGTACCGGCTGGCCGTGAGTTTGCATGGCGCCACCGAAGAGGAACGCGCCGCATTGGTCCCGATTAGCCGGCGGTGGCCGCTGGCGCTGTTGATCGAGTCCTGCCGCACCTACGGCCAAGTCACGGGCAAGCGCATTTTTTTCGAGTGGACTCTGATCGCCGGATGCAACGATTCTCCGACAACAGCCACCCGCCTGGTTGGTTTGTTAGAAGGGATCGACGCGCATGTGAACCTGATCCCGCTCAATCCCACCGGCGGTTACAGCGGCCACGCGAGCAAGGCCGGCCGCGTCTTCCAGAAAGTTTTGTTAGACGCGGGCTTTCCCTGCACGATGCGGCAACGGCGCGGCATCGACGTGGCGGCGGGATGCGGCATGTTGAAGGGTTGATCCGTCAGCCGCCCAAAGGTGCGACACGGGCAAACCGTGCAGGTTGGCGGCAAACGGAATGACTTGGGTGCCGGTGTAAAGCACCACTCCGCAGATCCAGCGTGCACCCATCGCATCGGCCATCGCTTGCAATCCCCGAACGTCGTTGCCGCCCAGGGTCGCACTGGCTTTGATTTCAATGCCCACCACGCGCCCCGCACTGTTTTCCAGCACGATGTCCACTTCCTGCCCGGAAGCGGTGCGCCAGTAAAAGAATTCCGGCTGGGTTTCGCTCCAGGCCGCTTGCTTGCGCAGTTCCATCAACACAAAATTCTCCAGCACCCCGCCCGCCAGGGTCCCGTCCACCTCCAACCGTTCCACGGTCAATCCTAACAAGTGGCCCAGCAGCCCGGCATCGTCCAGATAGACCTTCGGGGTTTGGATGAGCCGTTGCCCCAGGTTGCCCGACCAAGGC
>Ga0073936_10005785_pt1 | contig 16568 bp, 15 predicted proteins | sample AliMusrvi5mmetaG_FD_87041 | JGI IMG/M metagenome (GOLD analysis project Ga0073936, IMG submission 87041) | Freshwater lake bacterial and archeal communities from Alinen Mustajarvi, Finland, to study Microbial Dark Matter (Phase II) - Alinen... | ecosystem: Environmental > Aquatic > Freshwater >... | reverse complement strand
GCCGCGCTCGCCCTGATAAGGCTCACCCTTCCGCCCCGGACCAGGTATTTCATGGTGTCGAAGATGCCCAGCATCCTTATCTTTTCGATATCCGACTTGACCGCGTCGACTATTTGCGGCAGGCTGGCTCCGCCTCTGGCCAGTTTCGCTGCCTTGATAACGATGATCCCCAAACCGATGGAGTTAAAACGGGAGTCGACGACCTCGATGGGGCATTTGCCTTCTGCCAGCATTTTCCCCTGGTTGGCCGAATTGACTGCGCCCGACAATTTGGCAGATATGTTGACGCAGATTATGCCTTCGCAATCGGGGCCTGGTTCCCGGAATACCTTTGCAAAATCCTCGGGTGCGGGCTGTGAAGTATGCGGATGTATCTCTGACGACGCCAGCCTTGTGTAAAACTCCTGCGGGGTCAGGTCGATCCCGGACCGGAATTCCTGTTTGCCAAAACGTACGATGACCGGGACCACCCTGATGCCCAGTTCCTCGATCAAAGACGATGGTATGTCTGAAGTGCTGTCGGTTACGATTCTGACCGTCATTTAAGTCCCGCCAAAATATTTATATCCACCCCGGCTTTGGCTTGAATGGATTATACACCCGCCCGTGCTTGAAATGGCATTGTCGATCGGGCCGGACCTCTCAAAATCCCGGACATTTTATTTGCGTATGGCCGGTGGATTCAACCTTTCCTTCAAACCCGCAAACATCAATTTGATGGTGATGTAGTCGACTGTTCCCCCGAATAAAAACATGGACCGAGAAATATGGGTTCCTTGCCGCTTTGCACGCAGCCTGATATACAAACGGCATTTGCCGGCGCCGGTGTTTTCCAAAAGCAAGGCCCAGCTGAATCCAAAAATGCCGGTGTTAAGCATGGCGTCTGATGCGGGCCAGCCCCAACCTGACGAAGGGTCGCGCAGCGATAGATAGACCAGCGCGCAGGGCGGCTCCATCATGGCTACTTTGAAAGTTGGCTTTCCGGGGCCCCAGTCCGGTACATGATCGCCGACAGCCAACTCCTGAAATCGCTCGTCTATCTCGCGGATGCCCCGGAGCCCGAACCGTCGGGTAAATCGCTCCACCCATGCAGGTGCATACCAGCCGCCGCGTTCTTTCCCTAGCTGGACTATCCACAGCCAAACATCCTTTGCCTCTGCATCAAGGGTAGTGGCGCGGTCGATTATCAATCCGGGGTCCTTTATTAAATAATCGCCGGGCAGCACGCTCGATAATTCCTGTATGGTCACGCCCGAACGGCGGGCGACCAGGTTTAGCCCCAAAGTTACCGAGAGTACTATTGCGGCTACGGCGGCGATAACGTATAGCATCTCTGTGTTAACCCCTTAAATTGGGCGCTCTGAATGGATACCCGGTTTATTTGAGGTGATTATCAAAAAAGTCGGCTGCGGCGGCGGTGATTTCTGTCCGTGTTGGCGATATCGGGCCCCCGGCCGCTCCAAAACCATGGTCTCCGTTTTTTACCACCACCAAAGTTGCAGGTACACCTGCCGCCGTCAGGCTTTGGTACAGCAGCTGTGATTGGCTCAGCGGCACTACGGTGTCCTTATCGCCATGCATGATCAGGAAAGGCGGGTCGTCGGCCGAGACATAGGTCAAGGGGTTGATTTTATCCAGGATCCCCGAGTTGGGGTCGGAAGTTCCGGCCAGTTGTTGAAGTACGATAGCGGGATAGCCGCTGAAAAGTGCCCGCAGGTCGGTTGGGCCATAGAAGTCCACCACGCACTGAACGCGGCTCGATTGATCGGTATAACCGCCGGAAATATCCATCCCCGCGCTTTTATCTGAAGTTCCCAGCAAGGCGGCCAGGTGCCCGCCGGCGCTGTCGCCGAAGGCGCCTAGCTCGTCCGGGTTGATGCCGAAATATGCAGAATTGGCCCGCAGGAAGCGCACTGCGCATTTGGCGTTTTCTATCTGTCCGAGGATGGTATATTGCGGCGCCAGGCCGTAGTTGACGGATGCGACCAGAAAGCCTCTTTTGACGAATTCGGCTATTTCGGGAGACGCGGCCGCGTCCGACTTGTCGCCCCCTATCCAGGCCCCCCCGTGAAGGTAAACGACAACCGGCATCGGCGTGGGGGCTGATGTTGGATAGTACACGTCCAGTTTGAGGTTGATAAAGTCCGCATTGCTGTAGGCGATGTTTTTTTCAACCGTGCCCAGTTTGGAGATGTAAGCTGGCGCAGTTGAGGACGTTGACCCCGTGCCGGTTTGTGTACTGCATGCGCCTGATGAAACCGCCAGACAGAGAAATACCAGGAAAACAGCCTTCAATTTGATTGTCATAGCCACTCCATCCAATTAACATCATACAGCATTCGATTGTTCTGCTTCTTTTGAGCCTGGTTGACCCCGGCTGTCTTCTTGAAAAAATTACTTGTCCGGGTGCTTATATTTGTCTCGCCGGTATGATATCCTCAACTGGGCGAGTTGGTAACCCGAACCAGGGCAACAGAACGATCGGGGGTGCCGTTTTGATTAATGAGAATAATCAAGAAAGCGATGCCGGGATGCGCCGGCGGGCAGAGCGAAAATTAGCGGATAAGACCGGCTTGTCCCATTCGGCGCGCAAGCCCCTTTCACCAGAGGAAAGCAAGTCGGTTCTTCACGAACTTGAAGTGCACCAGGTACAGCTCGAGATGCAGAACGATGAACTGCGGCGGGCCTATGAGGCGCTGGACGCCGCCCGCGAGAGCTATTTCGACCTTTACGACATGGCGCCGGTGGGATACTGCACGCTCAGCGAGGAAGGTTTTGTTCTCGAGGCCAATCTCACGGCTTCTGCCATGATGGGTCTCCCGAAAAGCGAGTTGGTGAAATCTCCGTTCTCGCGTTTCATCTCAAAAGAAGACCAGGACACCTATTATTTGCATTCCAAACGCCTCTTTGCAGGTACCGGCAAGCAAGATTTTGACCTGCGCATCCTCAAGACGGACGGAAGAGTATTCTGGGCGCACCTGACGGCCACTATCGCCCGGGAATCCGCCGGCGTGCCCTGTGTGCGAGTGGCCATGAGCGACATCGACGAGCAAAAGCAGAATGAGCGGGCCCTGTGGGTCAATCAGGCGATGCTTGCCCGGACTGAGGGCATCACCCATGTGGGCAGCTGGGAATGGGACATTACGACGGACACGGTCACCTGGTCGGAGGAATTGTTCCGGATCTTCCAGATGGACCCTCGTGAGCCCGCACCGAGTTTTGCCCAACAAGGTCCCCTGTATCACCCGGACGACCTGGTGCGCCTGAGGCAGTGCATCGAGGAAACCGTTACCGCCGGAACACCCTACGAGCTTGAGATTCGGGTCATCCGTAAAAACGGCGAGATACGTGTTTGTACGGCGCGCGGGTTCGCCGAAGCAGCCCTGGGCAAGCGGGCTACCCATCTATTCGGTTCACTACAGGACATCACCGTGCGTAAGCAGACCGAAGCAGATTTGCGGGCCGGCGAAGCAAGGTACCGCAGCATCGTCGATACGGCAGCCGAAGGTATCATCACGACAGGGCTGGACGGCGTTATCACCTTTGCCAACAATCGCATGGCGGAGATTACCGGGTATTCTATTGATGAATTGATAGGCAAAGTGGACGCCGGGTTGATGCTTGATCGGGCTCCGGCAGAACCCATGAGATCCATATTGAGCCAGTATGGTTTGTTATCCAATGAGTTTGAGATAAACCGTAAGGATGGCGCTACCCGCTGGGTAAGGGTCAATACCGCTCCATTAAAGGACAGTTCGGGGCACTATATCACCAATGTCGCCTTGTTCACCGATATCACCGACTATAAGAATGCGGGGGCCGAACAACAAAGGCTCCGTGAGAAAGCCGAGAGTTCCAGCCGCCTGGCGGCCGTCGGCGAGATGGCGGCCGGCATCGCTCACGAGATCAACAATCCCCTTACGGGAGTCATCGGCTTCTCCGAACTACTGGCAGAGAGGCAGGATCTTCCGGCAGGCGTCAAAGAGGATGTGCTGAGGATCAGCGCGGGCAGCGCGCGGGTAAAAGAAATCGTCAAGCGCATGCTTACGTTCAGCCGGCAGACTAAACCCAAAAAATCCTGCGTCAATATCAACGAGCTTATCGAGGCCACGCTGGACCTCAGGAGCTACGTGCTGAAAACAGCCAACATAGAAGTCGTTAAGCGTTTCGATCCCGATTTGCATTGCGTGGTGGCCGACGCCGGGCAGATGCAGCAGGTGTTCCTCAACTTAATCGTCAACGCCGAATACTCTATGAAGCAGTCGCACGGCAGGGGGAATTTGACTATCGCCACGGAGAAGGCGGGTGAGCATGTGCGCATTTCGTTCAAAGACGACGGGGCCGGCATGACCCGGGACACCAGGGAGAAGGTGTTTAATCCGTTCTTTACAACCAAGGGGGTTGGCGAAGGCACTGGTCTCGGGCTTTCCGTAACGCGTTCCATCATACTGGAACATAACGGGACGATTGAGGTGGAGAGCGAGCCCGGTAAAGGCGCGGTATTTACTGTGATACTCCCTATAAATTCGCCCACCGAAGATACAGGCGGGGATTCCTCATCGGATCCGGCACAGGCAGATAAGGTCAAATCAGGCCGTGTAATCGTAGTTGACGACGAGGAGGCGATAACAAGTTTGGTGAAGGCTGTACTCACAAGAGAGGGGTACAGGGTTGACGTTGCTTCAGACTCGACTGGGGCCAGTGAGATGCTTGACAGCACGCTTTATGATGCTGTTCTCATGGATATCCGGATGCCTGGCGTTAGCGGGATTGATATCTACAACGATATCAAATCGAGAAGGCCGGAACTCGCGGGCAGGTTCATCTTTATCACCGCGGATGCTTCGGATGACAATACAAAAGCTTTTCTTGATAGAAACGAGCTGCCCTACATAGTCAAGCCGTTCGATATCAAAATCTTGCTCAAGATGGTTGAAGGTCTTTTGTAAGTTCAACCGATAATAATCCCGTCTTTGCGAGTTCCGCCTACGAAGAATAGTTTTGCCGTATGAACAGAAGGTATAAATTGATGAGAATGTGGATGGTGGATCCAAAAATTATGTGTAATCAGCACTTGCTTGGGGAACACGTCGAATTGCACATGCTGGTTGGCAACATTCAACGCGGCAAATCGATTGACGGGTTTCTTTCTGGATTGGTAAACCCGGGATTGATCGTCCAAAGACACGAAGTGGTAGCTAACGAGATGTTGTACCGTGGGATGAATCACAAATCACCGATTGAGAGCCCTGGAGAATTTACTTCCAACCGCACAGTCCAACCGATATCCGAAACTTCCAATTTAAAGGAATTAGCCCATCGTTGCGATCGATGTTCTCTATTGATAAGGAAAATCAAAGAGTAGTCAAACCCACCTAGGACGATACCGGCGAACTTATGATTACGAGTTGGAAGGAAATTGTAAAGTTTTCTGGTTGTCGTACCCTGACCTTCACTTCGGTGATCCGAACCGAACTCCGGGTTGACAAGAAAAATGCCGTGATGTAGATTTCCCGTAGCCAAATCATAAACATCCGGAGCGTTCGGAAAAGGCTGCTGGGATTAGATATGCCGTTCTGCCCCAACTGCGGGAATCAACACTCGGAAAACGCGGGGTTCTGTCAATACTGCGGACAACCCGTTGCATCCGCGTTCAAACCGCCCTTTGCTGTGCCGCCCAGATCGGCGCAGGAGCCGCAATTCCAAACACCGTCGGCACCCTCCCAATTTATCAACGAACCGGTGCTCGTCATCGTCCCGGACTTGCAGAAAAATAATGCTACGGGCGCGAGAGATTCCTACTACCTGGTCGTGACCCCCTCGCGCAGCATCTTTGTAAAGATAACCCCGTTGATAACGCAGAATGCGCTCCGGCAGCGGCAGGCGAAAACGCAGGACCAGGGTTTTTTCAAACGTTGGAAAGAGCAGGTTGCCGGGCCTGATTATTATCTCGCATATTTACAGGTTCTTACCCCCGCCGGGATGTTTGCCGAATCTCCTGAAAGCTATTTCATCGATAACATGCAGGTCCGGCAGGTCAGTATCAAATACTATTACCGCGAAGATTTTCCCTCGGAGTGGCATCTGGGTTTCCAAACGACCGATGGCCTCATGACGTTTGTAACAACCAGCGGCCCCGAAAAGCTTTTAGCCTCGGCTTACCCTGGTCGGGTCGTCAATCAGAAGTGACCCCGGTCCGCATATCCCCCCATGAGGTTGGTTGGATTACAGCTACGCTCCGATCTATTTCGATGCCGGTTCAACCCCGAACGGAGTCATGATGGACGACGTGCCTAATTACGGCCCGTTCCCTGTGTTGGCTGATAGGTAGCTAGAGTGATTGCCCTTCCGGTCGTCGCCTTGTGATTTAGCAACTCGAACTACTTAGCCTTACCTGGACATTTGGCGGCCGTAGACTGGCAAAAAGTCGGCGTGCCGCTTCGGGCGGCCGTAAACGCGCGCGTTATGGCGCCGTCCTCCTTCATATTTTCAGCAACATGACCATATAGGGCCGTTAATATGGGCTATTATCTCTTTATAAGCGGGTTTCCCTGCCGTAGACTGATAATTTGGCGGGGCTAGTGGGTATCCGATTGCCCCCAGGATTCGCAACGAAGCGGAGCGTGAATGAAGAGATGGGGCAAAGCGGCCGCAAATATAGCGGACCCAAATACTAAATACCTTGAATACTTGAAACTGCTGGCAGAAACCTCCTCGCGTTTCAATCAGATGGAAACCAGCGAAGAGATGGCTGACTTGTTGTGCAAGCAGGTCAAGGCTATCGTTGGCAAGGGGTACGTCGCCGTTACACTCATGGACGATGACACCCAAACGCTCAGCATCAAAGCCGTACAGGGGTTTGAGGATAATAAGCTCATCAGCGCTGCGTTGCGGCTTACCGGCACGGACCCTCTGAAAGCACGATATTCGGTGAAGGATATGGACCCGGCGGACCTGGCCATATTCCGAAGCGGCCGCCTTCAGCTCATTGAGGGGGGCATCTATACGATATTGGTTCGCAAGTTTCCCAGACCTGGCACCGTTGCTCTGGAACGGCTTCTCGGCATTCGATTCGTGTATTCCATGGGTTTCGTGCACCATCAGGTGCATAATGGCGGCATAGTCATTTTGACCGATTTATTGGTTATGACCTCGTTGATGATAAGGCCGCACGGCACGGCAAGGTCCAGGCCGAGTTGTATGTTTTCGATATCTATGAAGGTCTTGAGGTTCTCCGAGCCGAAATTGTAGGCTTTGACCAGGCTTCCTACCAGGTCTTTAACATACTCTTCGAAGCTTATATTGGCCAGGTCGTCGGATTGGTAGAGCTTGTTATATACCAGCGACATGGAGTAGATGCGTCTTTGGCTTTCCTGAAACATGAGCGCGTCTTGCTTGTCCTTGACGAAGCCCGACTGGAGTTGCAGCAGGCTGGATATGACCTGCATGTTGTTCTTGACGCGGTGATGGATCTCTTTTAGGATGACTTCTTTTTCGGCCAGTGAAGCCTTGACCTTCTCCTCAGATATTTTACGGTCCGAGATATCGGTTATCGTCCCTAAAATGGCCCGCTGACCTCCGTAATCGATCAACTTGGTGCCTACCATGGCATGGAATGAACCGGATTCCCTGGTGATAATCCTGTATTCCATTGGCGGAACATCGTTGCCCTGCCCGTGTTGATTGAAAATAGATTTCACTTGCTCGTGGGACTCAGGAGCAATTATGTCCAATAAATGGAAATCTGGCGAGAGCAGTTGTTGCCTGGAATACCCCGTCCTCCTCACACCCTGGTCGTTGACATACACCATGTTTTTACCCAGCAGGATGAAGATGATGTTGGGGGATTGCTCCGCTAAGTTCCTAAACTTTTCTTCTGACTCTTGCAAGGCCTTTTCAAACTTTTTGCGCTCTGTGATGTCATTCCAGATACATTGGAAAACTGTCCGCCCGGATATGGTGATCGGGTGCGCAATTACCTGGACGCATCTTGTCTCTCCTTGTTTGGTCCGTTGAACTGTCTCGAATTCTTCACACCCGCTGGCGGTAATTTGTTTGATATGTTTTTGTGTTTCCTCGGCGGTTTCCTGTTGTTCGATGTCGCCAAGTTTAAGCATGGCAAACTCGTCGCGGGTATAACCGAGCTGCTGGTGAGCGATGGCGTTGAAATCGAGGATGTCAGTAGTGACTGGGTCAAATAGAACAATGCCTATCGGCGTTTGGGAAAATAGCTGGGTACGGCGGGATATCTCGTCCGAAAGCTTTTCCTCGGCCTGTTTCCGCTTGGTGATGTCAACGATGAGCGGCACATAGTAAAGGAGCCTGTCACCATCCCTGATGGCGCTTGTTGATAGATGCCCCCAAATGACTTCGCCATTTTTACACAGGTAGCGCTTATCAGTTTCGTAGGTCTGAATCTCCCCGCGATTCAGGCGCATTATCCCCTCGACGTCACGGGCCATGTCATCTGGGTGCGTGATGTCTTTGAAGGTCAGCCGGGAGAACTCGTCTTCCGAATAGCCCAGCATCTTCCTCATGGTGGTGTTGGTGCGGATGAAATGGAAGTCGGGAGTGGACATCGCCGCTCCGATGGGGGACTCGTCGAAGGTGCGCCGGAAACGTTCCTCGCTTTCTCGCAGGGTTTCCTCTGCCCGCTTACGCTCGGTGATATCGCGGACTACGCCTTCTGTGCCTGTGATCTTTCCTGAATGATCTTTGATGTACTGAGCATTCATCGAAACCCAGAAAAATGAGCCGTCTCGACGAAGGCCTTTGGCAAAAAAGTCTTTCACCTGCCCCGATTTCATCAACATGCCGATCATGTTACTCCGCTCATTCAAATCAGCGTAGAGGGTCGTAACGGGCTTCCCGAGGATTTCATCTACGGAATCGTAGCCGTACATCTGGCAAGCAGTCTGGTTGGCAAAAGTGAAATTGCCGGACAGATCGATTTGGAAATATGCATCCTGGAGGTTTTCAAGTATTCCGTTTAGCCTTTCATTGGCCTTTTCGAAGGCTAGTTCCACCCGCTTCCGTTCGGTTATGTCTTCGACCATTCCGTCTATGTAATCCATTGAACCATCGGGCTTCTTGGTTATCCGTGTGGTAAGACGGCCCGTGAAAATACTGCCGTCTTTGCGGCGGTATTCATTCTCAAGGATTGACCATCCGTCTCTTGATTTAACTCCTTCAATAAGGCGCCCGCGTAGTGACGGATCGATAAATAGAGCTTGGGAAATATCCGTTTTGTTGACGATCGAGATCAACTCATGCGGGCTTTCGAACCCCAACATCTCGGCCAGCTTATGATTGGCGAGAATAAATTTTCCTTCCTCAGTCGACCGGAATATGCCTATGGGAGCATAATCAAAGGTATCCCGATATAGGGCTTCACTTCTCTTCAGGTCCTGCTCGATCTTCCTGCTCTCGGTGATGTCGATGATCGTGCCTTCGATATATTCCTCTTTAGCGTACTTATTGAAAGTTACATGGCAATTTCTTACGATGCCTGCCTTTTCCAGTAAATCAACCTCGACGTTTTCGATGCGCCCATCTTTTTGCAGCATTTCAAAGAGTTCGATCATTTGTTCAGGTTGGGCTAAAAACCTGGTGATCGGCTGATTTAACAGTTCTTGCTTGGAATATCCGGAGAGTTTGCACAATTCCTGGTTGGTTTCCAGGATGGCTGCCCCATCGATTTTGGCGCGAACCATGGCAACGGGCGCCCTTTCGAATATAGCTGCGAACTTTGCCTCGCTTGCTTTGAGTTGTTCCAGGTTCCTCCGCATATTGTTTGTCAGTAAAGATACCGCTGTCCCGGCAATCAACAGAACCAAAACTGCCATGATGAATTCCGACAGGCCTGGCTTTCCTGAAATCTGATCGGGAACAAACCAACCGTATCTTTCACCGAAAGCCAGCCATCCTATCGCGATGACGCTCATCGCAATACTGAGACGTAAAATCGCACGGCTAAAAGTCAGCCCGGCAAAAATAAATATTATGGGGAATGTCACCAGGGCGATATCACGGATTCCCTGGCCGATAGTAGCAAAAGCGGTTGCTGCGCTAAATGTAATAACCATCAGGATGATGCTGGCGGTAAATAACCGGCCCTTTTTTAACAGCCAAAATGGAATGGCCTCAAAAACTATTCCGGTTACGGCCGCTAAGATCGATTTTCCGTCGTGATAGTACAAGCCGGAGATGATGAGGATACAATAGATTACAAGCGAGGCTGCGGCGAGTCTGTATAAGATTCCTGCTGCTTGTTGGACTTCGGTGTTCTTGTTGGTGCTTTGTGTCTGCGGTCGTTTCATGGCATTTTTCTCCATGCCTGAACAGTTACTATCCGGTTGTCGAAAGATAGCACTAACGGAAACGTATAACGCTGCGGGTGTCTCGGCAATCTTGTACCCGATTTCCCTACCCGTCTGAGAGTATGGGGCAAAACGCCGCTCTTGTGAAGATATAGCAGGTTCATATAAGTGGGTCTAAGGGGTCAAGCTTTCACAAATACCGGAAAGATTCTAGTAGGGGTTGATGCAGCACGTTCGTACACTGGGCTCCACCATTTCAACATACCGAAATATCCTTTTAAGTTATCGGCCGAATGGTAATATCCAATTAGGGCTATTATCACGCGAAAATCTTTGTGTTTGCTTGATCTCCATGTTGAATAATTTTCAATGATACTGGAGTCGTTATGGTAATGCCATAGAACCCAGAGAACACAGGCAATTTACATCGCTTGACAACCTGTCTCACGGCCAGTATCTTGACGGGTGGAAATGTCGGGGAGGCTCACGCATGAAATTCAAGATATTATGTTCCGGATTGGCCGTACTACTCCTGGCGGCAATGATGCCGGCGTGTGGATCACCACCGGTTGACCGCGAAATGGTAACCCAAATTTCCACCATACAGGCCCTTATCAATGGGGCCTACGACGGCGTGACCAGCTTCGGAGAACTGAAGAAATACGGTGATACAGGCATCGGCACCTTTGCCGCGCTCGACGGCGAGATGCTGGAAATAGATGGCGTGGTCTACCAGATAAAAGCCGACGGCAAGGCATATCAAGTTGCGGACAGCGCTTTGACGCCATTCGCCGCGGTCACATATTTTGACACTGACCGCACGCTGGAACTAGCCTCTGGTACCACCTACGCTCAGTTGCAGTCATACCTCGACGGCGTACTGCCCACACTCAATATCTTCTACGCTTTCGAGATCAGTGGTACTTTCAGTTACATGAAAACGCGCAGCGTCCCTGCGCAGGCCAAGCCCTACCCGCTGCTTACCGAGGTTACCAAAAATCAGCCGGTATTCGAATTCAACAGCGTGCAGGGCACCATCGTAGGCTTCCGCTGCCCGTCCTATGTAAGTGGCGTCAACGTGGCGGGATACCACCTGCACTTTCTGACGGCCGACAAGACTGCCGGAGGGCATATCCTGGATTTTACGGTAACGCAAGCCGAAGCCCGGGTGGACTACACCTCGGATTTTCGCATGCTGCTGCCCGGTTCCGGCGAATTCTATAACCTGGATCTGTCGGGCAACGCTTCAACGGACATCGCCAGGGTTGAGAAGTAGTAGGGCAAACCTTGGGTTTCGCCTGAGCAAAGCAGTTTATATTTACCGGTCCGTACAGGGCGGTACCAAAGTATTTGGTCTGATGACGATGGTCATTTGACACTCTAGCCCTAACTGAAGGGATTATATTTTTCATATCAAAGTAGAAAAATGTGTATCAAGGTTTCAGCTTGGCATGGATTAGAACGAGATAACTTTATCCGCTTCTTGAAGCCAGACTACTAATTCAGGCATTTTGGCCTGGATAGCTCCACGCATCAGCGGCAGATTTCTGGCCGTTCCGCAACGAGTCAGACACGTGCCGCACACTTTGACCGGGACACCTTTAGCTATCAACTCAGCCAGCATACCTCCAAGATTGGTATCATACGCTCCTGGTAAGACGCCTTCCCTTGCCAGGTCCACCGCATCATTCATCAAGAAGAGAGACACGTTATCTAATGCTTTGAGGGTGAAGTCAGCAAGTCGAAGAGCATTCCGGGTTACATCCGAACCGTCGTAGGGATTCCCATTCAGAATAATAAGCAGCTTCATGGTTTAAATTCCTCCATCGTTATTTTCAGGGAACCAAAGGTTGACATTGGACCTGATTCAGCTTATTATAATGAGCATATGTTCATTAGTCAAGGCTAATATATGGTTAAACCTAAGAAATGCCGCATGGTGTCTGCATTACCCGATGTCACTTATTTTAAGCCAGCGGGGATACCTCTGCATTTTTTAACTGAAATCCGCCTTTCCATTGAAGAAGCCGAAGCGCTTAGGTTGAAAGACCTCGAGGGGTTGGAGCAGGTTGAAGGCGCCGCCAGTATGGAAATCTCCCGTTCCACATTCCAGCGGGTTCTATCCTCGGCAAGGACAAAAGTAGCTGATGCGCTCCTGAACGGCAAGGCAATACGGATAGAGGGGGGCAGCTTCCAGATAATCAGCACAAGCCCTGGTTGCCTGGAGAAACATCTCCCGCAAATCGATGCTCCCCGCAAACAGAGTGCTAAATGCCCCTTTTGCGCCAAAACCGAAGCACTCGACCAACCATCCGATGTCCCCCTCCGGGATACGGCAGAAAATAATGGGTCATAATGCAGATTGTGGATATAAATTTATTTCCATCCAATAAATTCAAGTATTAACCGGCTGAATAGCGGCCGTTAGTAAAATAATATATCCAGAAGGAGAGAGAACATGAAATACGCCATTCCTACCAGCAACGGTAAATTATCACAACACTTCGGGCAGTCGACCGAATTCATGATCATCGATACCGACAAAAACGGGGAAATATCCGGCAAGAAGACGGTGTCCACCATAGCTCACAACTGCGGGAGCCTGCCTCAATTGCTTTCGGAACTCGGTGTGAAAACAGTCTTGGCAGGTGGCATGGGAATGGGGCCGAGGATGGCTTTCGAAAGCAAGGGGATAGACGTAGTACTGGGGGTCGCCGAAATGGACCCTGAAAAAGCAGTGCTGGCCAACATAAATCATACGCTTGTCATTGGACAGAACGTCTGCGGACACCCAGACGAAATTTGCGACCACGCGGGCGAGCACCATGCAGAACAACACGGTAGTTGTCATTAATCCCTGAGCAGAGCGCAGCATGTCAAGCGAAGGGGAAGTGCGCCGGGCATTGGGAGCCATTGTCCTGCCCGCGTTTGGACGCAGCGTGAGCAGCCTGAATCTGATTCGTGCAGTGCGGCTTAGCGACAGCGGGGTCGAACTTCAAATGGCTGCTGTTGCCATGAACGAACCCGAGCAACACGCTTTGAAAACCCGGATCGTTAAAGAACTTAAAAAACTGCCCGGGATAGACAAGGTTGAGTTTACTTTCGTCCCGGGGAGGCCATCCGAACTCAATGAAATCAGTCACGTCGTTGCCGTGATGAGCGGCAAAGGCGGAGTGGGGAAGTCCCTGGTGAGCGGATTGATAGCGATCGGTTTGAAGCGAAAAGGCTATAGCGTTGGCATACTGGATGCCGACATCACCGGTCCCAGCATCCCCAGGATGTTTGGTCTAACCCAAAAACCCTCAGCCTGTGCGGAAGGGCTTTTCCCTGTGCTGTCGGCTTCAGGTATCGCAGTGATGTCCGTCAACCTCTTGCTGGGTAACGAGGGCGACGCGGTCATTTGGCGCGGTCCGCTTATCGGCAAGGCTATCAAACAATTCTGGGAAGAGGTTTTCTGGGGTAAACTGGATTACCTCATAGTAGATCTGCCGCCCGGTACGGCCGATGCGCCTCTCACTGTGATTCAATCTCTTCCGCTCAATGGTATTGTGATAGTTTCCACACCCCAGGAACTGGCTTCCATGATTGTCAGGAAGGCGATAAGCATGGCTCAGCAAGCTCACAGCCGCATCCTCGGAGTAGTTGAGAATATGAGTTACCTCTATCTGGGCGATATCGACCGCAAGATTGCAGTCTTTGGCCCCAGCCGCGGAGCGGAGCTTGCCCGGGATGCAGGCGCCCCGTTACTGGCACAGATCCCCATCGATCCTAACCTGGCCGCGCTCTGCGATTCGGGCCATATCGAGGATTGTCAACTTGATGCCGTACAGAAACTCGCTTTGGTTGCAGATCTGTTGGGAAAATAACGTAATATGGAGAGAAAATCATGACTGATGCTTCCCTGCCTGGCAGTGCTGTTAATGCCGAGGGGTTCAAGTACTCTGCCATACTCATAGATCATGCCCGTAACCCGCGCAATATGAAACTCCCTGAAGCCTACAATGGTTTTGCTATCAATGACGGCTACTGCGGGGACATGATGAGCATGTGGATTTTGATTGAGCAGAATATTGTAAAAGATGTCACTTTCCATACAGATGGCTGCGGCCCAAGCATAGCCAGCGGAAGCATGGCGACTGAAATTGCCAGGGGTAAAACAATAGAAGAGGTTCGCGGCATTGTTCCTGAGAACATTTCTCAGGCCCTGGGCGGATTGCCTGTAGACCATGAGCACTGCGCCTCGCTGGCGGTCGGGACACTGCAGCTCGCCCTTGCTGATTATTTACATCCGCGTTCAGATTGACAAAATGATGGTTTCTCAGCTTCGGATTACAACTTTAAGCGATAATATCGCCGGCGAAGGTTTTCACGCCGAGTGGGGCCTCAGCCTGCTTATCGAAGCAGATGGGAAACGTATTCTATTCGACACGGGTGCCAGTGATATTGTGGCCAAGAACGCCAAACTGCTCAATATCGATCTTAAACGACTGGATGCCATAGTGTTAAGCCACGGGCATGCTGACCACACAGGGGGGCTGCTCGATGTGCTCAGGGATGCCGGGCCGACAACAATCATCGCCCATCCTGATATATTTAAACCCAGGTACGTGCATCGCCCCGGTGAAGAAAACTGCCGCTCGATCGGCTTGCCATATTCGAGGTCAGAGCTTGAAAAATGCGGCGCAAGCTTCATATTGGACAGAGAATCGTTTGGAATAGCCTCAGGTATTTTCACCAGCGGGACGATTCCCCTGATGACAACTTATGAAGATGTTGATGAGAACCTCCTTGTCAAAAACGATGGGTTTTTTGAACAAGATAAAATATTTGATGATACGTCTTTAATGATTGATACGTGTGAAGGTCTCGTAGTTGTCCTTGGTTGTGCCCACCGCGGTGTGGTTAACACGCTGCTCCATGCCCGCAGATTGACCGGGATTCAACAAGTTGCGATGGTTATCGGAGGCATGCACCTCGGTCGAGCTGCTGAAGAACGAATTGAAAGCACAATTAACGGGCTAAAGGAAATAGGCGTTCAGCGAATTATTGTCTCCCATTGCACCGGATTGCCGGCCTCGGAGCGATTGAAACGGGCGTTTGGCGAACACTGTTTATTGAACTCGGCTGGATCGCATTTCACGCTACCCATATAGGGCAATAATATGGCTGGTGTGAGAATTTGACATTGTTAGAACACATCCACGCCTGGGGGTGAACAAACATGGTTATACCTCTATCACAACTGACCCATAAAATACCAACTTAACATAAACGTTAGTTTTTTTATCGAAATAGATAGGAGAGCGAAATGACCGTCAAAAACCTGACAGTACTGATACGGGGAGGGGGCGAGTTGGCAAGCGCCGTGGCTTGCCGTATGGCGGAAGGCCATTTTAACGTTATTCTGACTGAAGTTGGCCAACCCCAAGCGGTGAGGCGTAACGTCGCTTTCTGTGAGGCGGTATACGAAGGAAAAAAAACGGTTGAAGGTAAAACTGCCAGGCTGGTTACTTCGGCGTATGAAGCCAGGATTGCCTGGGAAGCGGGCGATCTCGCAATTATTGTGGATCCGGAAAACAATATTCTCACTGAATTGAAACCTGATATAGAAATAGATGCGATGATTGCCAAAAAAAACTTAGGCACGCGTATTACGGATGCTGGATTGGTCATTGGACTGGGCATCGGTTTCGAAGCAGGGAAAGACTCGCATGTCGTTATTGAAACCAACCGCGGCCATAATCTGGGGCGAGTGCTGCGTGAAGGCATAGCTGAAGCAGATACGGGAAACCCCGGCAACATCGGCGGGTATACTACCGAGCGGGTAATGCGCTCGCCCTGTGAAGGCATGTTCAAGGCAGAGAAAAAAATCGGCGACATGGTCAAAGCCGGCGATGTTGTAGCTTACGTCGAAGGCCAGCCCGTTAAGGCTACAATACCAGGCATCATACGAGGGTTATTGCGCGACGGCACCCCCGTTACCAAAGGTTTCAAATCCGGCGATGTTGATCCGAGGGGGAATAAAGAGTATTGCAACACAATTTCAGATAAAGGCAGGACTATCTCCGGGGGAGTATTAGAAGCCATTTTAGCCTATTACAACAAGACTTGACCTGCGATCAAAAAGCGGCGGGAATTGTGTCTGCGGCGGTGGGGCCTAGTTTCGTATACTTCGGTAATAATTAAAAGGAGAGTTTCATGGCGACTGGTGATGAAATGCTTAATGGACAACTCTTTGAAAACGTCTGG
>Ga0073936_10005784_pt1 | contig 16573 bp, 11 predicted proteins | sample AliMusrvi5mmetaG_FD_87041 | JGI IMG/M metagenome (GOLD analysis project Ga0073936, IMG submission 87041) | Freshwater lake bacterial and archeal communities from Alinen Mustajarvi, Finland, to study Microbial Dark Matter (Phase II) - Alinen... | ecosystem: Environmental > Aquatic > Freshwater >... | reverse complement strand
TCGCGCAAGCCCCATCCGGGGCCGGCTGCGCTCGGCTCGCTACGCTCGCCTTCGCTCCGCCGCCCCCGGATGGGGCGCTCAGATCGCGAAGAACCCAATTACAGAAGAAACTTTACACCCCCATTGACCCCATGGCTTATGGCGTCAATGGTCCTGTTTTTTTTGATCCTGTCAATGGTCAAAATTCATCATATATCAATAATTATAAACACCTGACATCAACCATGTCAGGATCAACCACCCTTATCCGTCTTCATGGATGGGGAATGGTCACTGCGGGAAGTCCACAATGCTGGTTAAACTCTGACGGCACCTGGAATACTTCCAAAATACAGCAGGCCCTCCAGTCGCTGGTTAATAATCATTTTACCCTGATGATAAACATCCCCAGCGGACCGGACGGAAATGGATGCGATATCAACACGTTCCCCCAGTTTTGCGCCAATCTGGTCACTATTGTAAATAAAAACTATGGTTACAACGTTAAGTACTGGGAACTGCCCAATGAACGGGAAAACATTTATGACGCGGCCACAATCGGGCGGCTCATTTCTGCCTGTTCCAAAGCAATGAAAAATGTGGATTCTTCCATTAAAGTGGGCGGTCCCGCATCCTCATGGCTGAATAGCAGCGCGCTTTCAACCATCCTGGACTATGCAGCAGCAGATATTGATTTTACAACCAGCCACTGGTATGGCGGATTTGGCCCCGAATCAGACGCATCCCTGTATGACAATGCACAAAACCTTGCCAACGATATCAGCAGAGCCCGCCAGTTGCTCTCACAGAAAAGTCCTGATAAATATATCCCGATCTGGATTGATGAATGGAACAGTACAACGACAGGTGATGTGAGAAACCATGATAACCGGGGAGCTGTAATCGGCGCTTTAGTAATGAAATCCGTATTTGCAAATGGCGGAGATGGGGCAAACTGGTGGATTGACGGTGGTTGGTATCCCTGGGCTGACGGAAACGGAAACCTCTATCCCAGCGGAATCATGCTTAATATTCTAAACCGGTATTTCCGGGGATCCTGGGTCACAGCGAATTCGAGTGATACTGGTAATATCAACACATTTGCTGTGTATGGAAGTACAGGACACTCATTCATTATCATTAACCGTTCAGGATCATGCCAGAATGTTGACTTCTCCTTCCAGGGCTGGACACCCGGATCATTTACAACATGGATCAGTTATCAGATATCTTCATCAGGAACATCATCAAGATCTGCTTCCTGGCAGAGTATCAGCGGCGGCATCAGTGTCCCGGACAATTCCCTGACATTCTTCGTAGGCGATGGTGGCGGGCAGACACCAGCCCCAACTCCTGTTCCTACAGCTACTCCTGCAGCTACGCCCACGGGGCCATTGGGGTCAAACCTACCATTGCAATCTCATTGAAAAATTACCATGCGGATGTAGCTTGAGGCAGTTGTCGGTAATCAAGCCTGCGGTGGTCGGTGATGTTACATGGGTTAATGCATTAACTCGTTCGGTATACGGCACCATAACAAGCAACTGGAAACGTGATAAGCAAAAGCTGACGATGGATGTAACGATTCCGCCGAACACTACGGCAACAGTGTTTGTCCCAGCAAAAGATAAGGCCTGCGTTACCGAGTCTGGCAAACCGGCTCACAAGGTGAAGGACTTGCAATTCCTACGGCTGCAAAATAACGTCGCCGTTTATCGTGTGGGTTCTGGAACTTACCGATTTCAATCTACACTTCCGGAAAACACAAATTAAGGAACACCATCACCAATCACCAAATATGAACACTGTTGCATTTTTTATTGACGAATAAGCGAGTATGAAACGGGGTCTACGTTTCTTTTTGTCGATCATGCTTTTTGTGTACTGCGCATCTGTGGGGGTGTGCAGCCAGCAGGTGCAGTCGCTGGCGGGCGAGTGGCAGATTCGGATGGATCCTGCGGGCGAGGGGATTCGCAAGGGCTGGCCGGGCGAGGTGTTCGCCAACGATCCGGCCCAGTTGCCGGGAACCGTTGTTTCCAACCCGCGCATCCCGCCCGCTGCGAAGCCGGAGCCGGGGAAAGGTAGCCTTCGCGGGCTGGCGTCGGTTTTCCCATACACGGGCGCGGTGTGGTATCAGACCGAGGTCGTGATTCCGGAATCATGGCGCGGCAAGCACATCGAGCTGTTCATGGAGCGCTGTCAGTGGGATACCTTTGTCTGGGTCGGCGATCGCCTCCAGGGGACGCGCAACAGCCTGCTCTCGCCGCACGTGTACGACCTGTCTCAGGCGCTGACTCCGGGCCGGCATCGCCTGACGGTGATGGTTGACAACTCGAACCGCAAAACCGGCATGGAGGTCAGCCCGGACAACATGATCAAATATTTGGATCTGACCACCGATGTGAAAAGCGGGGCGAAGCTCAACTGCGGCGGGCACCACATATGGTCGTATAACTGGAACGGAATCCTCGGCCGCATCGAGCTGTGCGCTCAAGATCCGGTAGCCATCGCATCGGCGGACGTCTATCCCGAAGTCGCGGCCTCGGCGGTCGCGGTGCGCGTGAAAGTGAGGAACCTGACCGGCAAGAAAGGCGCGGTGAAGCTTCTCGCGCAGTGGGCTGAGCGTGGGCATCCCGAGGCGCAGGTGGCGGCCTCCGAATGGACTCTGGAGCTGAACGGCGAGGCTGAGCAGAGCTTCGAGCAGCGCTTGAAAGCGGGGAGACCGGTGCAGCCTTGGGACGAATTCACGCCGCAGCTCTACACGATGGCGCTCACCCTGAAGGGGCCGGAGAGTTCGGACAGCCGCACAGTGGACTTCGGCCTGCGCGAGTTGGGCAAGCGGGGAACGCAGTTTACAATCAACGGCCAGCCTGTCTTCATGCGCGGGACCCTGGAGGATTTCATCTTCCCGCTCACCGGACATCCGCCGATCGACGTGGCGTCGTGGCGCAAGGTGATCGGGACGGCGAAGTCCTATGGGCTGAACCTGTTCCGCTTCCACACCTGCACTCCGCCTGACGCGGCGTTTACGGCGGCGGATGAGCTGGGCTTCTATTTTCAGGTGGAGGTTCCGGGAACCTCTTGCCCCTCGCAGGACGAGGACAAGAGCGTCGAGGACTTTCTCAGCGCCGAACTGGCCAACATTCTGAGGACGTACGGCAACCACCCGTCGCTGCTCTTTGTCTCCATGGGCAACGAGCAGCTGACAGCGAGATCCAAGCCTGAATTTCTGGCGCGCCACCAAGAGGTGCTGGCCAAGAAAGTGCGCTTCGGGCAGGAGACCGACCCGCGTCACTTCTACACATCAACCACTCATCCGTATCGCCAGGATTCTCCCAAGCGGATCGACGATTTCTATGCGAGCGCATGGCCGGTTGTCGGAAAAGAACCGCTGAGCGGTATCATGTGGAGCGGCGGCCGAGTCATCGACACGTCGCGCTTCAACAAGCGGGCTCCGGAGACGATGTTCGACTACGGTCCCTCGCTGGTGGGCCTCGACCGGCCGCTGCTGACGCATGAAGTCGGGCAGTGGGCGGTTTATCCAGACCTTCGCGAAATCACCCGCTACCACGGAGCGCAGCGTGCGGACAACTTTGAGACCATCCGCGAGAGATTGAAGGAGAAGGGGCTGCTCGAGTGGTCCGGCGATTTCACGCGCGCGTCGGGGATGCTCGCGCTGGCACTCTATAAGGAAGAGATCGAGTCGGCCTTGCGCACGCCTGGCTTAGGTGGCTTCGAGCTGCTGGACATTCATGATTATCCCGGACAAGGCACCTCGACGATCGGAATTCTCAGCTCGCTGTGGGAATCGAAAGGGCTCATCACGCCTGCGGAGTTTCGCGGCTTCTGTTCGCCCGTCGTCCTGCTCGCGCGTCTCCCCAAGCGCGTGTGGACGAATGACGAAACCCTGGACGTCAGAATCGACGTGGCGAATTACGGCTCGGGCACCTCCGCCGGCGCGACGAAGTGGTCGCTGCTGGGAGCGGGCGGCCAGGTGTACGCGCAGGGCCAGTTGCCGGAGACAACCATCGCGCGGGGCGCTGTGGGCGCGGCCGGCACGGTCAAGGTCTCGCTGTCGAGCATCACCGCTGCGGAGAAGTTCGTCCTGAGCGTCGAGCGTCCGGGCGCGAACGCCAACACCTGGAACATTTGGGTGTATCCGGCGAAGGTTGCGGATGATGTTCCGGCAGGGATTCAGGTCGCCACGCACTGGGACGCCTCCGTCCGCGACGCTCTGCAAAAAGGCGGCACGGTTTTGCTGTTGCCGAAAGCCGATGCGCTGAAGGATCCTGTTCCCGGCACCTTTACTCCGGTTTTCTGGAATGTGCAGATGAAGCATGCGCAAGTCTCCAAGACGATGGGTCTGCTGATCAATCCCGCCGATCCCGCGCTGGCCGAATTCCCGACGGACTTCTACTCCGACTGGCAGTGGTGGGATCCGGTGATGCGCTCGTCGGCGATGCGGCTCGACGGGCTGCCGCAGGCGATACGGCCCAGTGTAGCCGTGGTCGATTCATACACCGAAAACCGGCGACTGGCGCTGGTCTTCGAGGCAAAGTTCGGAGCCGGTCGCCTGCTGGTCTGTTCCGTTGACATCGCCAGCGATTTGGAAAATCGGCCAGTTGCTCGGCAGCTGAGGCGCAGCCTGCTGAACTACATGGCCGGGCCGATGTTCCTGCCCGACGTGCCAGTGAGCGAACAGGAACTCGCAACGCTACTCAAGTAAAACGAGATCGAATTCATCCGCAAAATATCACGCGTTGCTGGAAAAACCAGCGCCCGACCCATTTCTGCTGGCGACGGATTCCATCTCGACATTCCCCGGCTTACTCTTCCGGGGATTTGTCGTGTTTGATCAGCGGGCGGACAGGGGAGACGCCGAGCGGGCGAACCCGGTCAAGGATGCCGGGAGCAATCTCGGGCTGGCTCGCATAGGCCGCAAAAAACATTTCCAGGCGGGCGTCGATATTGTCCACGAAATGGAGGGCGATGGCCTCGGGGGTTTTGGGGGCGACGGGCGAGCCGAATTGCAGTTCGCCGTGGTGGGAGGCGATGAGGTGCAGGAGATGGAGCCTCACGGTTTCGGTGGGCGGCAGGTCGTTTTTCCACTCATCGAGGGGAAGTTTGCGCCAGAGGGAGTTGACCAGTTCGATGCCGATGCTGATGTGACCGAGAAGCTCGCCGCGAAGTTCCCGGGGCATTTCAAAGCCGGCTTCCGGCGGACACATCTCCCAGAGTTTTCCGGAATCGTGGAAAAGCACCCCCGCGAGGAGCAGGTCGCGGTTGAGAGCGGCATAGACTTCGCAGAGTGCTGCGGCGGTCCGCATCATCTGGGCCGTGTGGCGGAGGAGCCCTCCCCTGTGAGCGTGATGGTTCATGCGCGCGGCCGCAGCACGGCGGAATCGTTCCCCGTGCTCCTGAAGGAAGATTCCGCAAAGGGCTTTCAACCGGCGGTCGGACAGAGTGGCGCCGGTTTCCAGCAGGAAGCGGAAATCCCGCTCGACGGCCGCCGATTCCTCGGGAGTTCCCGCGAAAAGCGCCTGGCTTTCCCCGGGCGAAAGGCCGCGCACCCTCCACTTGCGGGCATCCATGCCGAATGTCCCATTGATGTAAAACTCCCCCTCGATCTCCACGCAATCCCCGCGAACAATCTCCTCGCAGGAACTGAACGCCGGGGTGTCGCTCCAGGCCCGTAAAACCAAGACATCCGATGCATCCCGGACTTTCAATTCCCAGAACGGTTTTCCATTCGCGGAATCCTTCCGGATGATTTCGTCAACTTGCCCATGCACCCGTGCTGTGAACATGCCGGCGCGGCACTCCTGTCGGATTTGCAAAATGAGCCTGCGACCGGGATCTGCCATGGACGCGAAGATGGACCGGAAGGGAGAGGTGTGTCCAGCCTCTCCTTTCCTAAAATATTACTGGAGGTCAGAGATTACGGTGTCTGAGAAATGTGTCATCTCCGAGCCGCGCCCGGATTTTGGCTGGATTGTCAATTCCCGCGTGCCGAATGATTGGCAGTCCGCCTTCCGGATATTGGTCGCATCCGAGCCCGAACTGTTGGCGAAACGGGAGGGGAATTTCTGGGATTCGGGCAAGGTTGTCTCGGCGCAATCCACCAATGTCATCTATGCCGGCAAGCCGCTGGCATCCGGTGCCTCTTACTGGTGGTGCGTCAACACTTGGAACAAGGATGGCAAGGAAAGCGGTTTTAGCGCTCCGCAGCGATTCAATACCGGCGAGTTCAACTGGGTGAAAAGAGCAAGGGGACGACCGTGGATCCGAAGCCCGGGGGGGGGATTGTTTACGGCAAATATCCCCTGACGCTTCAGCCGGGAAAGCGGATCTACCAGCTGAATCTGCCCCGTTTTGTCCCGCGTTATCCGCACAGCCAGGCGATGCCTGCAACAATGCTTGAGGTGATTCCGTTTCGTTACTGTGAGGTGCTGCCCGGCGGCGAACCGATCTCCGTAGAATCGCCCCGCCGTCTGGCGCTGTGGGGTGAATTCAACGATGATGCCGCGGCATTTTCCTCGTCCAACCCATCGCTTAATGCTGTCTATGAACTCTGCAAGTATTCCGTGAAGGTCAACACGTTCAACGGAGACTATGCGGCCAGCCAGCGTGAGCGCATGATGTATGAGGCCGACTCCTATATTCACCAGATGAGCCATTACGCGGTGGACCGCGAATTTGCAGTGGGCCGATACAGCCAGGAGAACATGATTTTTCATGCCTCGTGGCCGACTGAATGGATTAGCCACAGCATTTTTATGGCTTGGGCCGACTATCTCCATACCGGCAACGCGCGATCCATTTCCCGCTACTACGACGAACTCAAACCCAAGACGCTGCTGGCGCTCGCCGGAACCAACGTGCTTGTCAGCACTCGGACCGGCCTGCAAAGCAAAGAATTTCTGAAATCCATTCATTTCAATGGAAAGGAACTCAGGGATATCGTGGATTGGCCAACTGCCGAAGCCGACGGCTACAATTTTCAAGAGTTCAACACTGTCGTCAACGCCTTCCACTATCGGTCACTCGTGCTGATGGAAAAGATGGCAATGGTCATGGACAAAACCGATGACGCCCGTTTCTACCACGAGCGCGCCGAACAAGTAAAAGCCGCAATCAACGCAATGCTTTTTGATTCCCGGCGCGGCCTTTATGTGGATGGTCTTGGGAGCACTCACGTTTCGCTGCACGCTAATCTCTTCCCCTTGGTCTTCGGCCTCGTGCCGGAAACGCACAGCAAGACCATTGTGGATTTCATTAAATCAAGAGGCATGGCTTGCAGCGTCTATCCAACCATCTACCTCCTGGAAGCGCTTTACGACGTCGGCGAGGACCAGTATGCGCTGGATTTGATGACCGCCAACAGCGACCGGAGCTGGCTAAACATGATCCGCGTCGGCTCGACTGTCACTACCGAGGCTTGGGACATCAAATACAAGGGGAATTCTGGCTGGACGCACGCTTGGAGCACTGCTCCGGTGCAAATTATCCCAAGAAAACTCATGGGCATTGAGCCGCTCGAACCCGGTTTCGGCCGGGTTCTCATCAAACCCCGTCCGGGCAATCTCGAGCATGCCAAAGCTCTGCTGCCGACGATTCGTGGGCCAATTGCAGTGGAATTCGAGCGCGGATCTACGCTTGACCACTTTAATCTGACCGTGTCAATCCCGGCCAACATGACGGCTACTGTGGCATTGCCTGTCGCGGACAATTTGTCCAAGAACATTATTTTGGACGGGCTGCCTGTGACTGGCCGAATCGAAGGCCGTCATGTATATGTGGATCGAGTTGGTTCTGGCACACATGCTTTTTCACAAATGCCCCCGTCCCCTTAGCCCCTCTTCGCGGACTGGAGGGGTCGGAGCTTAACGGCGTGCCATTCGCCACAGGGGGCTACTTGCCGGTTTCGTAGAGCGGGGCCAACGAGGCGGGCCAACATGTCGAGACGGCCTCATCGTAGGTAGCCTCCGGCCGGAAAAACGGCTTCCCCGCAGATTCCAGATTTTTCCGGCTCCAGTAGCTGGGGTAGTATTGGCAGCCGGTATCGAGCCAGTTGACGACCCGGATGAACTCTTCGTTGGTGAGCTTGACGTCCTTATGGGCTGCCCTCAGAACAGCTACGCGTTCGGCGGGCTTGGGGCCACCGTCTTTGATGGAATCCATCCGCGGCGCAAAGTTGCCAATCGAGGCCGCAAGAATACTGGAGTGGGCGCCGAGCGTGTAGGGCGGAGTATTTGCAATGAAGGATCGAACCGCGTTTTCGTTGACCTGAGTGCCCACTACAGATTTGCGCGTTTTGTTGAGCCCGAGAAGCGCCTCGTAGGAAACATTGTGCAAGGCCGTGCGCTCGCCACGAAGATCGGGATTCGTGGCGACAGGGTTGGCCCCGTTGTGGCAGGAGGTGCAGCGTTTGTCCCAGATGGGTTGGATCTGGCGCTCGTAGTCGAAGACCCGCTTTCCGGCGGTTTCTCCTGGCTGCGGGCCGGGAAGCTGCGGAGGATGCTGCAGCGCGGCTACGTGCGTACTCGACGGCGCGTGGGATCGTTCGTGGCATCCGGTGCAGCTTCGAATCTCGCCCGGACGGTAATTGATGAATGTCCGCTCGGTCTGAATGGCCATGAAGTTTTCATCCAGAACCTGAAAATAGATATTGCGGTCTGCGGGCACATAAAAGCTGGCCGAGCCATCGGCTTCCACCGGAACCACGCCGTGTTGAACCTGAAGCCCCAGGAGATTCGGGCCGAGTGCCGTGTGGGCCATTCCTTCGCCATCAGGTTTTCCTGCCCAGCGCTTGCGAGCCGTCCAAGGACGGGAAACCTGCTCCAAGACACGAATCCACTTCACGGATCCCCTCTCCACCCCCGGAAGCCCGGCGGAAACGTCACTGACAACGCAATGGGCCAGGCCTTTGGCAGCCAGCTCCTCATTGGTGACAACAGCAGGTGTTGGAGGCGGTGTTCGTGCCTTGAGCGGATAGGGGAGCCAGCAGGAAACCGATTCATCCCGGTAGATCTCGGTGTCCTTGCCTGCACGATCAAGGACGACGAGCGCATAGCCCCGTGGATCGTGCCAGGGACGTCCCTTGGGCTTGCAGGCGGCAAGGATGCATTGCTCACTGAGCGGGTAAGGATCTTTAAACAAACGTCCCGGAGCTCCGGTATTCTCGTCAACCCACTTGCCATCGACAAAAAAACTGAACCCGGCATGTGTGCGGGCACCGATATCCTTGGTGACAAATGTCATGGCGGCCGGGCTGGCCGCATCGACCTTCGTGTCGAGAACAACCACCGTGCCGACTCCGTTGTTCGGACAGCAGTGGGAAGCGCCCAGGAAACAGATTTTATCGGTCGTGCCGGGAATCGGACGTGCGTAAATCATGGTCTCGGGATCGACGATCTGGTTCCCATAGACCTCGACTGAGGCAGATCCGTCGGGGTGCATCGCCCAGAGGCTCTTTACGGCTCCGGCCCCTTTGCGATTATACTCCCACCGCATGTAGAGAATGCGTCCATCGGGAAGAACTGCGGGAGAGAACTCGTTGAGAGGGCCATGGCTGAGCTGTCGGATATTTTTTCCGTTGGCATCCATCCGGTGCAGAACCGGCGTCGTGTATTGATCGGGTGTGTTGCACAACACGCTCGTTTTGCAGCGTGTGGAAGTAAAAACAATATCCCCATCCGGCAGATAGCACGGGTGCATATCGTTGGTGCCGTGTCCGTATCGATGAAGAAGATCGGCATCATCGCTGTCCGGAAACGTGAGCTGGCGCACCACGCCGTTATCCAGTTCCAGCTCGTAAATCCGATACCCTTCTTTGGGTGCCTTTTTAAAGTCGAAGACCACGCGCTTGGCATCGAAAGAAAGGTCAAACCGATTCACCACCCCCTTCGCAAATTCCGGCGGCAGGAGATCTTTAACCGATCCGTTGGAAAGATCCAAAACGCAAAGCCCCCCACCGGGAGTCCACCGGGCGTCGTCGTGCTCGGTATAAACATGACTGTTGGTCAGAGTATATCGGCGGACGAAAAGAAGCTTATCAACTCCCATCTTGCGGAGTCCGGATGCGGCTTCCGCGTTGAAAACATGCGGGGCTTTATCGGCCTGCGGTGGCAAGGCGGTAATCTGCTCAACGGGAAACGCGGGCTTGGGAGGCGGCGTGGTGGCGGACACCGGTGTTGGTGTCGGCTTTGGAGGCGGTGTTGGTGTTGGCGCAGCGCTCGCACACAGAGGGAGGAATAGAAGAACGGCCAGAAGGGTTGCGGCTGGGGGGCACATGCGTCGCGAGCGTATAGAAAAACGGCACCGGTTCAATCTTCTCCACATTTCCCCCCCCTTTCCTCCCCGGCTTTTTATTGAGTCTCCCCCGTTGTGCTGTAGTTTCCGCATCATGAATCGCCTTCGTATTGGAGTGATCGGCGCCTCGGGTTATGTGGGGCGACAGCTGGGCAAGATCGCTGCCGCGAGCGGACATGCCGTGATCCCTTTTTCCCGCTCGATCCGGCCGGGATACCGGCTCCTGCCGTCCGAGGGGCGTGTGGACTTGAGCGGGCTGGATGCGGTCGTCAACCTTGCCGGCGAGCCGATTCTGGGGCTGTGGACAAAATCCAAGAGGCGAAATATCCGGGAAAGCCGGGTCTTCGGGACAGCGCATCTCGTCGAGTCGATGCTGTCCGCTTCGGGCGGGCCGCGTATTTTGCTCAACGCCTCGGCGGTCGGATTCTACGGTGATACCGGCGAAGAAGAGGTCACAGAAAATTCGGCGGCGGGAACCGGGTTTCTTGCCGAAACATGCCAGGCTTGGGAAGCCGCCACCCAGCCGGCCGCGCGCGCGGGGCTTCGCGTGGTGCGTCTGAGAATCGGTTTTGTCGTCGGCCCCGGCGGTGCCATGAACCTGATCCTCCCTGTTTTCCGCTGGGGACTTGGGGGCAATCTCGGCAACGGCCGCCAGTGGATGAGCTGCATTCACGTGGATGATGTTGCGGGGATGGCCCTCTGGTGCCTTGAAAACGAGACGCTCTCGGGGCCGGTCAACGCCGTGATGCCCGAACCTGTTCGGAATGCCGTCTTCACGCGCGAGCTGTCCGCTGCCGTCCACCGTCCGGCCATCCTTCCCGCGCCCGCGTTTGCCCTCCGCCTGATGCTAGGCGAACTCTCCCGCGTCATGCTCGACAGCGTGCGGGTGCGTCCGCTCATCGCCGAATCGCTTCGCTACAAATTCCATTTTCCCACGCTCCCCGCCGCCTTCGCCTCCCTGCAAAAATAAGTTGCCGGGCAGGGTTGGAGCCGCATTTGTCCAAGTTGGCTGCATAAGAGATTCCCTCCCGTCCGCCGATCTGGCGCTCTCTTTTGGGTTTTTGCAAACCGATACTTTTTGCCACTTTTAAAAATTGGCGTTACTGAATGGACTCATGAAATGGTTTTTTCTTCTGCTCGCCGCTGCGGCCTCTCTCCCGGCGCAGCAAACTTCCGCCCCGCGTGATAATCCCTACACCGTCATCGGGAAGATTTTTCAACCGCTCTGGGGTGCTCTTCTCGGCGACCCCAAGAGTCCGAATCGCGCATCCACCCTGACCATCGAAATGATCGATGTCACCGGACGCCTCCCCGCGCAAATGAAGGGAGCGACCCTCAAGGCGGCTGTCCAGTTTCCCGACAAGGTCAAGCTGGAGGCGCCGGTTATGGGTGAACAGATTACGGTCTGCCGGAATGGCGACGATGTTTGGGCGACGCCGGGAAAGAAAGTGGAATTCCTCCTCGCCCAGTTCAAAATCAAACCGAAGAAAAACCTGAAGCTCACCACCCCGATTTTTCTCCCGGTCACCGCGCAGCAGGCTGTTTTTATTCCCGCGCTTTTTTCGATCTCCAAAGCGGAAATCGCGGAGGTGGAGTCTCTCAATGGCGAGGATTGCCGGGTTCTCACAGCCGGGCTCATGCCCGAGCTCGCGCAGGCGACCAAGTCCGAGGATTTCAAAGGCAAGATCTGGGTTGCCTCCGGTTATCTCCCTCGCCGCATGGAAATCACCCGCCGGGATTTCTCGACCGTTGTGGACATCCGTGACCTCTCCAATGTTCCTTCCCTTCCGGCATCGACCTGGCTGCCGCCTTCCGACACGACGGATATTTATCACACGACCCCGGAATATCTGGAAGGTCTTCTCTTTGTGGTCATGAATTCCCTGAAAACGAAAGACGGCGATTCTCCCTGGCTTCAGGCGAAATAAAAAGATCTCTCTTGATCCGGGGAGATGTTTTCCGGAAAGCCTGTCATTTATTCACACTCTAGAAGAAGAAAAGAAGATTTAAAGGAATCCTCTCTTCTTCTTAATGGTGTGAGCAACTCAAGAAAACTGTGTTCCTCGCTTTATACAGGCGTGTTCCACGCGGGATACTCCTTGTGAATAACCAGCCGACACCGTGGGGCGGAATGGGAACAAACCGGATGTAGGAAGCGTTTCTTGGTGGAAAGTTGAAAAACTCACAGGTTATTCACAACTATTCGGGAGCCGAGCAGCGAGAGGTCGCTGCGAAAAAATCAAATGTGGGAGGATCATGCTGACGACAAATGAACCGAGAAGAATCTCGACGTAATGGGATTCGGAGGCACCGGTAATGCTGGCGGGGGGGAAAAATGAGATGACCATCGAGAGGAGAACCATCAGCAGGCCGGTGCCGGCGACAAGAAAGCCGCCGAATTTACCCCCGGGGATGTTGTAGGCGCGAACAACATTCGAACACTTTGTTTTGAGGACAAAATAGGCCAGGAAGAGCAGGATATACATCGCGAGATAGGTCACGACGGTGAGCGCCATTGCGAGCAAAAATGACAGGTTGTTGCCGCCGCCTCCAAGCGTGAGAATAATTGCCCAGATCGTGACGACCACCCCTTGAGCGAGGATGAAAGGGATCGGCACATTCTTGCTGTTCACTTTTGTGAAAACCGGCGGAAGCAGCCCCGCTTGTGCCGCGGCAAACATCCCTTGGGCCGGACCCACAACCCAGGCGCTGATTTCGGCGACCGTTCCGAGCGCGAGCAGGATCGCCACCGGTTTGAGTGCCCAAGCGAAATGGTATTGATCGAGGAGGATCTGGAATGTTTGGAGAACCCCTGCACTCAGGTTGATCTTGCTTTCGGGAACCACAATAGCGATGGCAAGGGCTCCGAGAATGTTGATGACGATCGCAAAAATCGTCAGAAGAATGATCGCGAGCGGGTAGTTCCTCTTCGGGTTTTCCAGATCGTTGACGTGCGGTGCCGAGGCCTCGATCCCCGCGTAGGAGAGGATGAACGCCACAAGGACAACGAGCGTCTGGACGTTGCCAAAGTCCGGCAGAAAGTCCGACATTCCCATTTTGATCTGCATGGGATCGCCCTGCACAATGTAGGTGATGGCCAACCCGATGAGGATGAACGCCGGGATTGAGACGCCGCCGATCAGTCCGATTGTTGCCAGACGGGCTGTCCAAGATGTTCCGTTGAAGTTGAAGAAGGTGACCAGCCAGAAAATCACGAGAACGAACGCGAGCTTGAGGACGGGATTGGTATTGAGAGCGGGCCAATCGAGCACGTAACTCAGCGCGCCGACGACAAAATAGAGCATCGTCACAAAACCGACTGTGATCTGGAGCCATTGGAGAAAGATCGCTGTGAACCCCCATCGCTTCCCGAATGCCGCCGCCACCCAGGTATAGACCCCGCCGGTCTGCCAACCCTCGCCGGTGGCCAGTTCCGCTGCCACGAGCGCCACCGGGATAAAGAAAAGAAGCCCGGCAAAAATGAGAAAGAAAACAAGCGAGAACCCGGACGTCGCAAACGCCGGATAACTGTAAATGGTCATGACCATCGACCCGGTCATCATAAAAAATCCGGTGAGTCCGAGGGAGGGCTTTTTTGTGGCGTTCATAGAGTTGTGAGGATTTGAAATTCGGGAGATCGAATCAACGGACGACCTCGCAGAAGCGTCCTACTACCACGATACGCTCCTCGTGGCGATCAAGTTTTTCAGGTTCCAGCGTCCGCGAAATAGAAAGACTCCGCCCCGCGCCGGGATGGCGCAGCGACCGTCCGTCGAGAGAAAGTCGGCGCACCCACCCGGCGAAACCGCCCTGCCACGCATCGGCAAGGGCATAACAGGAAATTTTCGCATCCCCTTCGCTTGTTCCAAGGAGTTAATTTTAATTAGTCGCAAGACGGTGACCCGACGGTGTAAGCCGTTCCTATTGGATTCTCTTTGCGTCCGGAAAAATGAAAAATGAAATGGGGGCAGGCCTATAATTTGAATATCGCAAGACGTGACGGTTTTAATACGAATCCACGAAGCGGGTCAGGAAACCCGCGCGTGACGTCGCGACTGGCGGGTAAGTCCGCGCCCTGAATGATCCGGATCGCTCGCCATGGGACGCCCGGGCTGGGTTTCGAAAGTGGCAAAGGATATTTAAATTATAGGCATGACCCCTGACTTCAAAGCCCCTTTCGCCCCAATCATTACGATCCCAAACCATAGAAGCGGCAACCATTTCGACAGGCTCAAGGCCCTGAGTTTGTCGAAGGGGATGCCGCTTCTACAAATGCAACCGATCCGCCGCGCGCCCAAGAGGATCGTAATGATTGGGGCCTTTCGACAACAACCGGACCGAGCGGGTTTTTCGCATAATTAATACCAAACACACACCGGGATGGGTAAAACAAGTCGGGCACCTCGGCGATGCGCCACCTGATCGGTAGGGATGGCTCGCCGAGCCGTCCGTGAATTCCACCCGTTTCGGTGTCAAAATGGTATAAGGGGCAACAGATGATCTCCGGCACGTTCCACAGCGAAGACAGAGAAAATGCCCTCTGCCGTATCCGCAGCGACATCTCCACCGCCCGGAAGAGCCCATTGAGTGCCGCCTCTCACACGCGCGTTTTCCGGATCTCCCTTCGCTCCGGCCCTCGTTTCCTTGTAGCATTCACACAACCGGAAACATCAAACAAACGCCGCCCACTTCTCTCAGGGGGATTCCTGCTTCAGAATGCCTCCTAGGCAGTTACCAAACGGGAGATTTTCCTTGGGGATTGTCATCGGAACCCGGAAGCACAGTCTTCGTTGCGAGCAATTGTTTCCTATCGAACCCGGCATCTCCGTATTGCTGATGCGCTCAGTAGGTGGCAACCGCGACACCATCCAGATCGATCACATCAATATTGAGATCGTTGCGATGTTCCACATGGAACGATTTTCTTGTTTTCTCAAGGAATCGGATTTCTGAAAAACGACCTGCTTTCTGCAAGGGAGGAGGATTGCTTGTTCCACGTGGAACATATGTGAGCGATTTCCCTTGTGAAAGAAAGCTTCCTGTTCAAATAAAATGCTGATAGGAAAACCGGCCATGAATGGTGATTGGAACCAGTGGCAGCCTCGTGAGCGGGCGACGCTTTGTTTTGTGATTCGCGGCGCGGAGATTTTGCTGATCCGGAAAAAGCGCGGGCTGGGGGCGGGAAAGATCAACGCACCCGGCGGACGCCTTGAACCCGGCGAGTCAGCCCATGAAGCGGCAGTCCGGGAAACGCAGGAGGAATTAAAAGTCACGCCCCTGGATCTGGAGTGGCGGGGGGAATTGCATTTCCAGTTCACGGACGGATACAGCCTGCACTGCGCGGTATTTTTTGCGGACGGTTGTCTTGGGGAGGCGGTTGAAACCGAGGAGGCTATTCCTGTGTGGACACCGCTTGAGCGGATTCCATTTGAGGAAATGTGGGCGGATGACATCCATTGGCTGCCGGGAGCGATTGAGGGGAGAACCTTTCGCGGGTATTTTCATTTTGACGGGGATAAGATGCTCACAAAAGACGTTATTTGGGAATAAAACAAGATCGCAACTATTTGCAGTTGTTTTAATTGCAATAGTTTTTGATATGCGTCAAAAACTCATTGCATTCTTTTGGTGATAAGGACATCGGACGGAGAGAGCCCGTTGGCCCGCAGGGTGCGGATTGCGAGGCTACCCTCGCGTTTCGAGAGCCGTCGGCCGTTGGCATCGACCATGAGCGGGCAATGAAAATAGCGGGGAGGAGAGGCCTTGAGGGCGCGGAGGATCAGGAGCTGTCGGGCCGTTGAGGTCAGCAGATCCGCGCCGCGCACGACCTCGGTAATTCCCATTGCGAGATCATCGACGACAACGGCCAGTTCATAAGCGGGGACGTTCTCGTGGTTCCAGACAACGAAGTCCCCAAAATCTTTTTGAGCCGTCCGTTCGACCAAGCCGAGGTTTCCGTCCTGGAAGAAAATTGTTTCACCATCGGGAACCCGGAAGCGCCAATTCACGCCATCGGGCGATGGGAAGGCGAGGCCTTCGTCCGGTTCGGAGCGCAAGGCGACAGGGAAAAGCGGTTCCTCGTGGTGGGGGGCGAGGGAGGCGTTTGCAACGTCCTTGCGCGAGTGACGGCACGGGTAAATCCATCCGCCATCGCGGAGCCGCCGCCAGGCATCCAGATAGAGGGGCTGTTGTTGGCTTTGAAAAACCGGCTTTCCTTCCCATGAGATGCCGAGCCAGAGTAGGTCTTCGATTTGGGTCCGTGCAAATTCTGTCCGGCAGCGGC
>Ga0073936_10005780_pt1 | contig 16581 bp, 13 predicted proteins | sample AliMusrvi5mmetaG_FD_87041 | JGI IMG/M metagenome (GOLD analysis project Ga0073936, IMG submission 87041) | Freshwater lake bacterial and archeal communities from Alinen Mustajarvi, Finland, to study Microbial Dark Matter (Phase II) - Alinen... | ecosystem: Environmental > Aquatic > Freshwater >... | reverse complement strand
GTCACACAGAGTTCCTGTTTGAGAAGTGCCGTGCTGCGAGCTTCGTAGATCGACCCACCCTGATTAATCATGTGAGCCTTGGCAGCTTTTGAGTCATGACAGGAGAAACAGGCCGAGGTGATCGGTGAAGACACCAGGGTTGTTGCCGCTGCAGCCGTTGTTGTACCGGTGGTAGTATTATTCGCCGCAAAGGAGAATGCAGCACCATAATTCGTACCGGCAGTTACATATGGAGAGATAACGGCACTACTGCTGGTAACGGTTTCAGCACCGGTAATAATCGGGAAACCGGCTGCATTGATAGTACCACTCGCATCGGTCGTATACAGCATGCTGTCAAAAACGCTTTGCGTGTACGCAGACACTGCAGGTGATGCGGTTGGGTTATTAAAGTTGCCGCTAAAATCATACATTCCGGCGATATGACACTGTTCGCAGTCCTTGAGAACGCCAGGATAGGTAACGTTCCAGAACTGGTCACCGGCAGAGGCTTCCCAGCTGTATTTCTGCAGACGCTTGCTGGCAGCGTGGATTGCATGTACGGACACCTTGATGTTGCCACCCCAACCGCTGTTGGTGAGGTTTGCATGATGACAGAACGTACAGGTCTGGGCATCGTTACGCTGACCGGCATGGAAGGTCGGATTGACACCGAGTCGGCCATGACAGGCATTACATTTTGCAGTATCGGTGATCAGGCGGCGACCGGTGAAGTTGGTTGCCACTTTCCATTTGTTATCAGCAGGAACACTGAGACCACCCAGGCCGATTCCGGTACCGGAAACAAGAGTATACGGATAGTTCGGCAGGTCAATCTGGGTAAGCGGCTGTGTAGTCGTCATGAACGGGAAGTACAATCCAGGGGTTTTGGCTGGATTCTGGGTCATTACACTGCCGATACCATAGGTGTAGCCGATACCGCCGGTCAGCATGACTGCGCTGGTAGGTATTTTAACACCGGTAAAGATAACGGTGTAGTAACCGTTAGCATCCGGCCCGGTCAGTGTTGCCAATTTGGAGGAACCCTGTTTGGCGACGACGGTGCCGTCCCAAACTCTCTTCAGGTAATTGCTGACACTGGCGTTGTAGTCAACCGGTGCGGTGATGCCATCCTGCGGCACGGCAAAGGTGAAATAGATACTCGGAGAACCGACAAATCCGGTGATCATTTCATTCGAGCCGTTAGAGGTATTGAACACTACGTCAGTAGCCGTTCCAAGAAGGCCGTTTGTATCAGCAGTGGCCATCTGGAATTTAAACTTCATGTTAGGATTATTGTTGGCATCAACGGTAACACTGTTGATGACGTAGCTGACAGCTTTGGCACCGGCAGGCAACCTGCTCAGGCTTGCTGCGGCAACGTAGGATGCGTTGGTATTACTGTTACCAAAAGCGACTCTGCCATTAGCCTGATATGCTGCGCTGTAAACGCCGAAGTTGGCATTATACGGTGCAGCGGCGTACACGGCAAGGGCACTGTTCGGATCCGGAGGAGCAATCGGGAGATGATACAGAGAAACGGCTGCGGTACCATGACATGAGTTACAGGTATTATCATCAGCATAGGCGCCGGCTTGATGATTCGTCCCAACTGTAAAATCAACATCATTGTGACAGGAACCGCAGGCATTTCTGCTCGGCTTGGCCATCCAGCTAGTCACATCAGCGCCTTTATGACAGAAGGTGCAGTTCCTGATGTCCTGAGGGTATGTAACGTCGCTGGCAGGGATCGCACCGGCCAAAGCTTGCGTTGTACTAGTTATTGCAACGGGCAGGTCATCACCCCTATGAATTTGATGAATGAATTGCGTGAAATTGCCACTTCCTGATACACCAAGCTGCTGGGTATGGCATACTACGCAGACCTTCGTATCAGGGCGTGAACCCATATGGCCACTGGTGTTGTTGCTGCCAAATTCAAGCCGGTAGTGGCACTGATTACATGCGCCAATAGTGACGATGTCACGGGCAAAAGTCTGACTGCCACTGCCATCGGCAAGCATGGCGCCGGTAGCAGGAACAAAGTCATACACAAGCGCGGTCCCGTTGGTATTGGTAAACTGGGCAATTACCGCGCCGGTAAGCGGGTTGACAGCACCGGCGTATGCGCCGGTAGTCTTGCCGACAACACCAGGAACGACGACGCTACGAACGCCGACAACGATTCGATGGGTGAGGCTTGCATCATATGCCACATTGGTATTTGCCTTGATGTTGGCGCCGAAAGTTGCGGTATAAGTTCCGTCACCGTGATCGATAACGGTGTAGCCCTGGCCTTTAACAGAACCGTCAGTATTGAAGGATGTTACAGAATCAGTTGACGGATTGCTCGGTGCTGACGATGCCGCTGGTATGGCTGTCAGTGGCAGACCGCTGGCGATATAGTTCAGCCAGTAGGAGTTACTGCCAGCCAGCTCAGGCTTGAGCTGTGCAACGTGCAGCGAGAATGTCCGCAAGCCGCTGATACCCTTGCCGGTAGCCTTATTGACAACCTGGAAGTTAACGATAGGACTGTTGCCCGGAATAAAGGCACTGATAACCTTACCACTCAGAGCGACATCTCTCAGATCATCAAAGGTGAGAGTGGACGCATCTTTTGCCGGGAGCAGCGATGCGGTCGAGAGTGAACCGGTCAGAGCAAGTCCGCTGGTGTTGTAGGCCAGCACCTGGCCGCCATTGCTTACAACCTGCTGAGCGGCATCTGAATATGTTTTGCCAAGAGCCGTAAGAGTTGAGCCGGTATCGCCCAGCATACCGGTCGCGCCAAGCATTGTCGAAACAGTCCTGGCAATATTGGTGCTATCCTGGCTGATAGAGATAATGAATCACCCCGCCGCAAGCAGCGGGGTATCTGTAACTTTAGTTGATGCTTGAGTCGCCCCAAGGGGCGGGGAATTTACCCTGAGAGATTAATGCTGTTGCTTGCCGAAATACCTGCGGCTGGAGGAGAACTCAGGTCGATTGGGACTATTGTGGTAAACGGAGAACCGGCGAGTGACACAACCGCTTTGAAAACCAGTACGGTTTTCGCTGTAGGCAGAGTGATCGCAAGATTACTGAATTTACCGGTTGAATCAATTGCACCGGTGGCAAGCTGTGCGCCATCCTGCGCGTTAAGGACGGTTATCGTGCCAAGATCAGGAGCGGCGGCAAAGAGCGACTTCAGGGTCGTTTTCCCACCCGCCACGTCACCCGAAATAGTGAGCTTATAGCCATCTTTACTCGTTGCGGTTGTTCCTCCGCTACTTCCACCGCACCCTGCCAGCGGCAATACTACCAATGCTACTAGAGCAACCAAGTACCATAATTTCTTGCCAATCATAGTTTCCTCCTATCTGTTTTTGTTGATTCCTGTTGAACTGCCGCGAACGTCCGTCTGTGATCTGTGAGTTAACCGCCCCCTTTCCTTAAAGTTTTCTCCACATACTGCGAGTCATTCATCTCAAATTCCTGCTATTCCAAAATCAATGGTTTCTCTATCATTGCCTGCATCCTCATGACTTGGGCATTTGGAACATACCGGACAATATCAAGAAACTTGTCCTCCGACCGTGATACCCAAATTCGGGGAGACCGGAGTAACTGAAAGTGCACTGCTTGCCGCGGAGCGATTCCCCGCCGCATCAAATGCGATGACGGCATAACTGGATGCAACTCCTGAAGTTACCGACGGATCGGTGTAAGTAGCCTGGGTAACAGTCCCGATTTTGACCCCACCCCGGTACACATCGTAACCGGCAACGGCAACATTGTCTGTCGCAGCACTCCAGGTCAATTTGACAGAACTTGTTGTAGCGTCAATTGCCGTGGTGACAGCGGCAAGATTCTGCGGAACGGTTGGTGCCGTTATGTCTTTGAAAGGCTGATTTGTTGTATCGGTTGAGAGCTGCCCGCCAACGGTGATATTCAGGTTGGAGGTCACCGGTGTGTACAAAAGTGCCGCACTCATTGCTGACCGGTTCCCTGCAGCGTCAAAGGCAACCACCGTATAGCTGTGAACAACGCCTGATGTTACGGAAAGATCGGTGAAGGACGTCTGCGGGACCGTTCCCAGTTTGCTTCCATCCCGATACACATCATACCCGGTGACAGCAACATTGTCCGTTGAAGCACTCCAGCTCAGGCTCACAGAGCTGATCGTGGCAGTAATCACGGACGAAGTCGCAGCAAGGTTTGCTGGAGCAGCGGGTGCCGTTATGTCCTTGAAGGTCAGTGATATAATACCGGATGAAAGCTGGCCACCTGCAGTGATAGTCAGATTTGGAGCCGCAGGTGTCGTAGTAGATATTTCAGCACTCGCTAATGAGCGGTTTCCAGCAGCATCAAAAGCAACAACATAATATTTATAGGCAGTTGAAAGCTGCAGAGGTTTATCAAGGTACGTTGTCGATGTCACAGAAGCGATCTTGATGCCGTTGCGGTAGACATCGTAACCGGCTACCGGGTTTTTACCCGTTGTGGTGGCAACGCTCCAGAATAAGGTTACAAAACTTGACGTTGCTTCTGAACCGGGAACCGCTTGCAGATTTTTAACCGCCTGCGGTGGGGTGGTGTCAGTCCAGTCCGGTTCCGGAGGAGGATTATTGGCCGCTGCTACAACGGCATTAATAACCGCTGCAATGGCAGCCGCATCGGCAGGAGGTGCCGCAGCAATAACATCGTTAGCGGCAGCAGTAAGTGCTGACTGAAAACTCTGGTACGGCTTGCTTCCCACATCAACAAACGCCTGGTTAATAAGAGCCATAACCTGAAGCGTCGTGGATGTACCTGAATTCACCACCATTTGATCGATTATCTGCAGGGATGCCGCATAGGCTGGGTCAGCTGCCGGATCTGCAAGAATGTCGCTCACATTGAAAAGAGTTGCGACTCTCGCATTTGCCGCACCGATAGTTTTGTCGTCAGCAACCAATGAAGGGTTGTCAGTCAGAATTCTCTGCACCTGCTCGAAAGCAGCTTCCGTCAGCGGGCTGACAGTATAATTATTATCTGGATTAAATGTATCAAGAGCCGCATTGAAAGATTCTGCCGACGTAAAAGGCACCTCAATGCCGGTTGTCTCACTTTTGTATGTGGCTCCTTCTTGACCGGTCACAGTTACCAGAAGGGGAGGAATCGCCTTCGCTTTTGGAATTTGAATTCCATACAAACCACCGCTGCCAGAAGTTCCACTCCCAAGAAGCTCGCCCCTGGTTCCATCGCTATTCAGCTTAAACACTTGCACCAGAGCCCCTTTAATCGGCCCTTTGACTGCTGTACCAGAGATTGTCGTCATTTCGACACCCCCGCCTCCACCTCCCCCTCCGCAGGCGGAAAACAGAAGAGGGAAACAGGCCAGTAGTGCCGATGCCAGAAACCTCTTAAAAATCTTGTGCATTGATTTCTCCTTCCTTACTCAGACGACGCAATTGAAGCCTGATAGAGTTATTTCATCGAATGGCACTGGTCACATGCGGGGCCGCTCAAAAATACGCCTTTGCCATTGGTTCCATGACAAGTGGCTGTTTTGCACGACGTGGATACATTGCTAATCGTACCCAGATAGTTTTTATGACTGGAGAACTGCGTCCAGACGGCAGGATGCTTTTGGCTGATTCCGCCGAGGTGACAGGCCGTAGCACAGGCAGGGCCGCTTCCTGAAACGCCACCCAGGGCAGTTCCGTGACAAACGTCGGTTGCGCAGCTTGCCGTGCCATTTGCTGTTACATACGCTGAGTGCCGGGCATACACATAATTGCCCCAGGCAAACGGATGAACTGAAATTGCTTCTGCTGTCGCCGGGTGGCACTGAGTACAGGCCGATTTCGCAATTCCGCCGTCAAGATTTTCCCCATGGCACTCCACACATGAATCAAGATTTGCCTTGGCTGACGTTTTATGGGTTAACGTCCAGTCAGAGGGGTGGCCGCTGTCAGAAGTGAATACCGCCTTATCATTTTTGTCACCACAGCCACCAAGCGCCAACATCAATACGGCGGAGAGTATTACCTGGGATGCTTTTATCGATGACATGACGCGCACCTCGCATTATTCTGGCGTCCATGACATTTGACACAGGACACCGGATTAATTCTGCCGTCAATTTTGTGCTGGCTGAGATAATCACCGCGGTGAGGAAGATTACGCTCTGGTGAGTCGGTGAACTTGTCACTCGGCTTGATCTCTTCCTTGTGGCTATGACAGTCTGCGCAGAAAGATTCCTGATGACAGGAACTGCAGACCTGACGTGACGACCCTGCATAATTGCTGTGTTTAGCCATAAAGTCAGGGGCCCGGTGATTCATGGCACCCCAGGAGTCGGTGTGACATGCCGTGCAATCAGGCATTCCCGCTTTGCCAACATCTTCAGGATGTGTCCGTGGAAGGCTGCTCGTATTGGCGCAGGCGTATAACAAGCTCATCATCAGCAGAAGAATAGACATACTAACAATTTTATTTTTCACTCTTTGTCCCTCCTTCAGCGGCAAACGTGGTGTCAAAGGTATAGGTGGCCTTGAGCAGACCGCGAACTTCGTTATCGAAGTCAGGGTTTTTCGAGTATTCCATATCAGCCCCGAGCTTCAGCTTGCGGTTGAGTTCATATCCGGCGGCCCCGGTGAATGTGTAGCAGGCCCTGATCCCATTGATGTTCCTGTCGTAATTTAAATTCGTGGCATCAATGGTCAGGTCGGCATGACCGATTTTTTTGCTGGCAAAAGCGCGGAACTCAACATAACGCAGCCGATCAGTATCACCATCCATACGATGAAGTCCGGCACCCACTGTGAGATTTTCCGGGAACGAATAGGAAGCCTTGCCACCGAAATAAGAGGCATCACCTGACTGATCGTAGCTGTAAAACCGGTAGTCCGCCGTGACATTCAGGTTTTTGAATCCGGAATAAGCAACGCTGGTGCCAACCGCGGTCTGTTTTTCGTTGGCCTTCCAGACCGGATTTATGAGACTAAGTGCTGACGTTGTAACACTGGCCAGATAGTCCTTGAAGTTGATGTGGGAGAAGTCTGCGCCAAAGCGGAGAGTTGACAGTGGGGCATAGCTCAGAGCGTAATTGTTTTCCATCCAGCCGTTTGTCAGGGAGTTATAGGTTGAGCGGCCGGTCAGATCGACCTTCTGATGCGGACGGATCCAGAGGTCGAGCCCTTCTTCTTCACGGTATCGGCTGCTGTTCTCATATTCGCTTTTGAGAGCGCTCAAGCCAACAGTGTAGTATTTTTTGTCGGTCTGTGAAATGCGCGCACCATAAACAATCGAACCGCCCGGAAAGTTCGGCTCCGTGATCACTGAGTGCCCAACAAATGCTGACGCGCCGATGCCGTAGAGAAAGTCGTTGCGCAGATACAGGCCATCAATCCGTTCCGTGGCAACTCCCTCGCTAATAAACTGACGGCCGATAGAAACGGCGGTATTGTTTTTGGGAGCCCGATACGTAAGGTAGGCATATTGCAAATCACCGTCAGTACTGCTGGATGTCGATTTGTCGCCTAAATCACCGCGCCCCCAGGCACCGAGATAAAACGACAATCCGGTACCATCACTGCGATTATCGGAGGCATTGAGCCGAAGGTATTCGTAGGCTGGAAAAAGGTTTTTATCGTTAATTGTTGTCCGCATGCGCAAGATTGTGTTGGATTCACCTGAAAATGAATAGTCGCCCGCTATGAGCGGCGTCGTCCACAACAGTGCTGATGCCAACACCGCCACCCCGGCTCCAAAGGCCTGACAGCTCTTTTTCGTGTAGTTACTTTTCAAAATATTCCCTCCTTTCCAGAAGATGCGTTCTACAAAACCATGATAATTGACGTATATTTACTGTATGTCAGGCTTGACCGGGCGCCCCCCCTTTCAGTGAGTAACGACAGATTTGATTGCACATTACCTCAAGGCTACCTCCGTTTTTTTATTGTCAAACAACTATTTAAAAAAAATTTACAAAACTCTGTTTCATTTTCAGCAGCAACATTGACATTGATTGCTCACATAATTATAGTAAACATATAAACATAAACACCGTAAGAGGAGCCTACCCGTTATGCCGATGTATGAATACCGTTGTACAAGCTGTGATCATCAGTTTGAATTGCGCCAGAAATTTTCCGACCCCCCTGCCAGCCAGTGCCCGCAATGCGGTGCCGCAGTGGAGAAGATGATATCGGCAACCGCTTTCAGCCTGAAAGGTGATGGCTGGTTTAAAACCGGCTACTGCCCGAAAACAGAAGCGCCAAAACCGGCGGCCTGTAGTGGCTGTGCCTGTTCAGGCGCATAGTTCCGCACCATACTCCAGCGAAAAGGAATTCCCATGAAGGTCAAAAAGGCCGTTTTCCCGGTTGCCGGTCTCGGCACCCGTTTTCTTCCGGCAACAAAATCGTCCCCCAAAGAGATGTTGCCGCTCATCGATAAACCACTGGTGCAGTATGTCGTTGAAGAGGCGGTCGCTTCAGGGATTGAACAGATTCTGTTCGTCACCGGACGTGGCAAGCATAATATTGAGGATCATTTCGATATTTCCGTGGAACTGGAGGCACATCTTTTTGACAAAGGGAAAGATCGGGAACTAACCCGGGTGCGCGAAATAGCCGAGATGGTAAACATTTTTTATGTGCGCCAGCGACAGGCCATGGGACTTGGCCACGCAATTCTCTGCGCCAAGGATTTCGTCAACAACGAACCCTTTGCCGTTCTGCTCGGCGACGATATTGTTGACAGCGAACGCCCCTGTCTCGGGCAACTACTGGATGTTTTCAATAAAAAAGCCGGATCCGTGCTGGCATTGGAAAAAGTTCCGATGGAGAACATCTCTTCATACGGTTGCGTCGCAGCACATCAGATCGGGGATAGAATCTTTCATGTGACTGACATGGTTGAAAAGCCTCCCCGTGAAGAAGCCCCCTCCGATATGGCGATCATAGGACGCTACGTCCTGACGCCACGGATATTTGATATTCTGCAGAAACAGGCGCCGGGAAAAGGCGGGGAGATCCAATTGACCGATGCGCTATTGACATTGTCAAAAGAGGAGCATGTGTACGGCTGCCTGTTTGAAGGGATGCGCCATGATTGCGGCGATAAACTCGGATTTTTGAAAGCAACTGTTGATATGGCACTCAAGCGGGAAGAATTCTCCGGTGAGTTTGAAGCATTCCTGCGGCAGCGTTTGTCCTGACAATCGGGCACCCGGCAGAACATCTGAAATAACGAAAGGCGAGCCGTTTCCGGTCTCGCCTTTCGTTATTCCGGATTACTCCGGATATTATTTCTTCTCGGTTTCCGCTTTGGTAGTATCCCGTTTCGGCTCCCACCCCTGCCAGACATATTCCGGATCCATCATCGGATCATAATAACCGGGCTGCGGAACCATACAGAAAACCGTTTCCGCAATCCCGACCACACCGCGATACACCGTCATACCAATACCTTTGATCGGCCCGACGATCAGACCGGCACCACCCATGTCCCGTGTCGTCAGGATTGTCTGCTTCGGCAGCTCAACAATACTGGTGACAATATTGGTAACACCTCTCGTCAGCTTGACAGCCATCTTTTCCGCTATCATCTCCGGCTGCTGATCGGCAGCCGCGAGGCCCGGCCCCGTCACCACAAATACGCACAACAACGCTGTCAGCAGCAGAATCTTTTTCATATGATCTCCTTTTCGGCTGATAATCGTTTCTTTTCAGACTCTTATCACAAAGAACCGGCACGTGCAAGCATCACAGATCAAAAAGAGTCGGTTCTTGCGGCAGAAACGGTTCGAACCGTTTTCGGACATGACGCAGCTTCTCAATATAATAGGGTACATTGATATCCGGATGAGACGGGTCAAAAGCATCAGTTGGACGGCACTGTTCATATGCCGTCACATCTTTTGCTGATCCGCTCACATAATAGCTTACCCGGTCACCGGCACGAAAAGTCCGGCCTGATGCCAGAGCTATCTCAAACGCTGCCGAGTGGTTTCGCTTGCCCAATCGTAGCTTTTCTGCATAGCTGTCCGGTGACTCGTTGAGCGCTTCACCACGAGACACCCAGGCCACATCGATCTGGCGCCCCCGCAGTCGGGCGATGTAGCGGTCATACACACGCTCTATTTCCCCCCCTTTGCCGGTCAGGAGCAGCTCAATAACCTCACGCATGAATTCTCTCAGATAGGGTTCCAGACCACGAGAACGGAGACCGCTTCCCTTGATTATAACCCTGCCGTCATAATCCAGAAGAGCATAGTTTTTGGTTTTATAAGCCAGCATCGATGGATACCGGCCATCCAGTTCAACCTCAATCCCTTCCGGCAACTTTTCGGAAACGCGCTGCACCAGTTCCCGTTCGGCTTCAACAGTTGTGCAGCTACCCGGCGGCTTGAAATAGATGCCGTCCGTGTCGATCTCCACCGGCCGGGCACCTTCAGAAATCAGCAGATCAATCATGTTTTTAATCGTTACCCGGCCGAGACGGGTCACTTCTGCAGCAGCCGACGGGTCGGAAAAGTTATGCAGCGCAGCGCCGAGGTAGCCATAAAATGAATTGATCAGTACCTTGAACACCTGCTGAAGTGAATCATAATAGTGCCGCTCCGCATCATTTTCAGCATCTCTGGCCAACTGTTTTGCGGTCAGCCGGAATTGGCGTAAATCGGCCAGCATCGGCAAAAACAGTCCCAGACTGTCCTTGCCAGGAGCCAGGCGGTACGCCAGCATCAGTGACGGATAGAGCGATGCCACATCGCAATGAATGATCGGCCCGATCACCCCGGAGAAAGACAGCTCGGTATAGCCCCCTTCAAAAGAAGCTCCAGCGGTGGTTCGGGCAGGAATTGCGTGCCCCCGATGCAGGTATTCGCGCAGAAAGAGAGCGTTGATGCGGGTGGCGTTGCCCCTGATTACACAATTTTGAAAGGAGTACGGAAAGATGCGGCTTTGCAGGAACCAGGGATAGCCGAGCAGGCGAAAGAGAGCAAGCGTCTCCCGCACATCATCCAGATTATAGCGATACAGCTGCTCCGGATCGTCCCGGAAAGTGGCCGAAATATCAGCCCCTTCCAGATAGGTACGACCTTCGGCAGCAATTCCGAAATGGCGGGCCACCGCTTTCAGGCCGTGGCTCTCAAGGTTCCGGCCGGCGAGATCATACTGCTGCACCAGAAAATAGGTATCGATGATATGTCGGCCATAGACATCCCAGCGCGGGTAATCAAGCGTCTTTTCAGCAAGGTTCCAGCGGGCGTGCGGCGTGACATGGGCCTGACTGCCGTTGCGGCCCCAGTTCAAACGCACATTGCATAACTGAGCCCGTTTATGGATATATTCCAGGTCAAACCGGAATATATTGTGCCCGGTGATGACATCCGGGTCACAGTGGTGAATTACGCCGTTCATGGCCTCCAGCAATTCCCGCTCACTCATCCGGTCGCCGCGCAGGACGGTCTCTTCTCCATGGGAATCTTTAAAAGCAATTGAAATTATGCGGTCTTCACCGCGCTCTGGATTGGAAAAACCGTATCCATCGGCACAGGCTGTTTCAATATCGAGAGCAAGACAACGGAGTTCGGAAAATTCCATCCCTTTAAAGAGCGTTGTGCCGCTGGCAAGCATGTACTGATGGGAAAGGTCCGGCAGGAATAGATACGGTGCGTCGTAGGCGGAATAGGATGTGCCGGTTTTTGCCGCCAGAAAATCGCGGGCGGTCAGGCAGTGGCTCCAGGAATCAAACAGCAGCTGGCAGCGAAAAAAATCGTCGCCCGACAACTGCCGCACCGAACAGGGGACCCGGCAGCCGGAAACAATGCCGGGATCATTCACCAGGATAAACGGCTGAAACGGCTCATCATGGAAATGGACACGACCGGCGGTCCTGAAAAAAAGTCGAATGAATTGCCCGACCGATTCCACGGCAATAACACCGGAACGTTCGTCATGTCCGAAAAGCAGCGGGTTATGTCCGATTGAACCGGTTGGCATGACACCCCTCCCCCGCCTCCCCTTGCCAGGGGAGGAGCTTCTGTCTCCCCCCTGGCAAGGGGGGATCAAGGGGGGTGATTGTTTTAGAAGTTTTCAGATACCCGCTTTCTGTTTCAGCAAAGCGGCTTTATCGGTTTTTTCCCAGGTAAATTCAGGCAGCTCGCGACCGAAGTGACCATATGCGGCCGTCTTACGGTAGATCGGGCGGAGCAGGTCGAGCTGCTCGATGATGGCGCGCGGACGCATGTCGAATGTTTCGCGAACCAGGGCGGACAGGCGATCTTCCGGCAGCTTGCCGGTGCCAAAAGTGTTGACCATGACCGAAACCGGCTGGGCAACCCCGATGGCGTAGGCCACCTGTACTTCACAGCGGTCGCACAGACCGGCTGCTACCAGATTCTTTGCCACATAGCGTCCCATGTAGGCGGCGGAGCGGTCAACCTTGGAAGGATCCTTGCCGGAAGAAGCACCGCCGCCGTGACGGCCCATGCCGCCATAGGTATCAACGATGATTTTGCGGCCGGTCAAACCGCAGTCACCCATTGGGCCGCCAACCACAAAACGGCCGGTGGGGTTGATGAAATAGCGGGTATTGGCATCCAGCAGGTGCGCCGGGATAACCTTCCTGATAACCTCTTCGATAATCTCTTTCTCGATTCTCTCGTGGGTTACGTCAGGAGTGTGCTGAGTGGAAATGACAACCGTGTCGATATGGCTCGGCTTACCGTCAATATACTCAACAGAAACCTGGGACTTGGAGTCAGGACGCAGGAAGTCCAACTTGCCGGACTTGCGCACTTCGGCCAGTTTGGCTACCAACTGGTGGGCCAGCTGGATCGGCATCGGCATCAGTTCGGGAGTCTCGTTGCAGGCGTAGCCGAACATGAGTCCCTGGTCGCCGGCACCCTGCTCCTTGTGCAGGCCGGCACCTTCTGAAACACCCTGGCAGATATCCGGGGACTGACGGTCAACGGAAACCAGCACGGCACAGGTATCGGCATCAAAGCCGATCTCAGAATCGGTGTATCCAATGTCTTTAATGGTCTGACGGGCGATCTCGGAATAGTTGATTACCGCATTTGTGGTAATTTCGCCGGCGATTACCACCATACCGGTAGTAACAAGCGTTTCGCACGCAACACGGGCTGTGGGGTCCTGGGTGAGAATCGCATCAAGAATCGAATCCGAGACCTGGTCGGCAACCTTGTCGGGATGCCCTTCCGATACGGATTCGGAAGTGAAGATAAATTTTTCTGCCATGACGCTGAACTCCTCTCAGTTCTATTAATAATGAATACGATTAGTACCATTTTTATCGACCCGTAAAAATATCGTTAGACAGCAGATTTGTCAAGTGAAGAAGGATTAAGCCATTATTCCGTTTGACTTACGGTCTGCATATTGGGCAGTATGTCAGAAGCGTATCAAATGTTCCGGCTGGTGACTGCATGACCAAAACAACACTCACGCTTCTGGCACTCCTGCTCTCAGTCACCGCTGCTGCTTCAGCTTTTGCATTCGGGACGCGCATGACTGATACCTGGAGTTACTATCATTTTGATGGCAATGCGTTTACACCCGGCCCGGCAGATGAGGGAAGCGTTTCTGTTGCCGTGCGGAAAAATGTACGCCCGGCGTTCCTGACATCTTCGCAGTCATCCCTTGAACTGAACACGCTCCCTGATGGAACGGGAGTCATTGCCGGAATCTGTTACCTGCAAAGTTCGGGTGGCAAGCTCGGCAACAGCAGCAGCTTCAGGGCCTATTCGCGCGTGCCGATCTTGATCTCTTCCGGCGGCAAACATTTTGTAACGGCAGAAACTGATGACCGTGGATATTTCGTAGCGGTGCTGCCGGCCGGCATTTACTCCATCGGCAGCGGGCCATTCGCTGCAGAGGTTGTCGTTCAACGTGGCATAACAAAACTCGTGCCGTTGCGAGTGGGCAAGAGGATGGTGGATTAATGAAATATATTACCTTTGCTGTCGTATCGCTATTACTGTTTGCTGCTGCCGTTCACGCGGGAACGCTTGACGATTATTACTTGCAGCAATTTGGAGTAACCAGTAACTCTCAGCTTGAGAAAGCAGTACTTTCATCAACGGCAGAAACATCTGAGGCTATTCGGTGTGGAATGCCGCTGAAGCACAGCTTGAAGCGTGACTGGAAATTGCTTGACCTTTCAACCCAGCAAATACTGGCTAAGCAACTATCTTTACCTGTACTGTCCGGTGAAACGACCGCCACATCATCGAGTGGGCGCTTCATTGTTCACTATGCCACGGTAAATACACCGCATGTGTGCCAAAATAGCAAGAGCCAATATTACGGCAAATCTTTTTCTGATGTCCCTGCCCCCCAATCACCGTACACCCTGCAATCCTGGGCTCAGACCGTCGGAGCCACTCTGGATCACGTGTATGATTACTACGTAAATCAAGGGTACATTCCGCCGCCGAATTTCCCTGCAACTCCTTATAACGTGTACTTGCGGAGCCTTGTCTGCGATGGCGAATACGGCGTCACTATGAGTGATCTGCCCGCAGCTTCTATAGCCCATCCGTATGCCTATTCCAGTTGGATGGAGCTGGACAGCAGCTTTACCGACCCGATATATGGGACATATACTCCGCTCCAGAGTTTGCAGGTTACTGCCGCGCACGAATATCAGCACGCGATCCAGTATGGCTATAATTACTATTTTGATATCTGGTATGCTGAAGCAACATCAACCTGGATGGAAAACGAAGTCTATCAGTCAATACCTCAGCTATATTCTTATCTTGCTGCCTGGTTTATCAATAGTTTGGAATCGCCTCCCAATAGCAATATATTTATAAAAAACAGTTCATTGTCAATTGACATCACTCCGAACACTTATACCGGCGGTGGCTACGGCCGTTGGATCTTCAACCGATACCTGGCCGAAAAGCACTCTATCCCTGTCATCAGAAGCTTCTGGGAAAAACTTGCCGGACTTAACCCAACTACCAGCCCGACAAACAGTAGCGGCGATATTCAAATGGCTCCGGTTATTGATTCAGTCTTATCCTCCGGATACAACAGCTCTTTCGCTGCCGACTACTTTGGTTTTACCAAGCGGCTGTATACACGGGACTGGACCACCCATATCGGTGACATCACCCTCATACCAGCCGTCAAAGCGGATGCAAGTTATTCGGTAACTTCGATCTCCATTGTTTCACCAACAGTAACATTGCCGCATTACTCCTTTGCCTACTACACATTCACGCCTTCGGCAACCACAACTGCCCTGAACTTATACCTGAACAAGACCAGCGGCATCCGGACGGCGGTATTTCAAAAAAACAGCAATGGTACCATCACCGAAATCCAGCCTAACAGCGATGGAATTTCCTATTCGATCAGCGGATTTAATACGTCCAGCGAAGTAGCCTTGTTGATCGCCAACACCACGGATGTTGACGGTCATCAAGTCAGTTTCAGCACCAACAACACCAGCCTGCCTGTTACTGAGCCAACCGGAAGCAGTGTCTACCAAACCAGCAGCGGCCGCGACAGCAGCAGTTCCGGCAGTGGCTGTTTCATTGCCACCGCCGCCTATGGCAGTTACCTGCATCCGCACGTACAGTCGCTCCGCGCGTTCCGCGACCAGCATCTGCTGACCAACGCACCGGGGCGGGCCTTTGTTGCCCTGTATTACCGTTGCAGTCCACCGCTGGCAGAGGTTATTGCCCGGCATGCCGTGTTACGCGGACTGGCGCGCCTGATCCTGACCCCGCTTGTTGCAGCGGTCGTTCACCCGCTGATTTCAGCGATATTCCTGATTATTCTTGCTTCAGCAGCGCTGATAAAACTGCTGAAATCCAGCCCGACTATGCACCGGGCACGCACTCATTCCACCCAATTCTGACTGAAAGAGAGAAATCATGACCACAATTTTTGCAAAAACACTGTTAGTCTGTTTATTAACACTTCCTGCCGCCGCTTTCGCCGCTGAAGCACCGACCGAGGTCAAACCGTCAGCTCCGCAGCCGCAAGCGGTCGTTTCGACGCCCATTGCCGAAGTTGCCGCAAAACCGATCGCAGCATCCCCAACCACCCGCATCGGCTCCGTGGATTTTGCCCGCATCGGCACAGAATCGGAGCGGGGCAAAAAGCTCAAAGCCTTGTTGACTGCAAAAAAAGATAAACTTCAGGGCAAGCTTGACGGTAAAAAGAAACAACTTGAAAAATTGAAAACATCGCTTGAGGCGAAGATCGCCACGCTGTCCCAGCCGCAGCGGGAAGCCAAGGCAAAAGAGTTCCAGAAGAAGGTGGAAGAGTTCCAGAAACTTGCCCAAAGCTCGGAAGAAGAACTTGTAGGGCTGCAGGATAAAGAGAGCAAAGCGCTTTTTGAAGCAATTGAAGAAGCGGCCACGGCCTACGGCAAAGCCAATGGATTCGCCGCCATCGTAATCAAAAAAGAGCTGCTCTACGTCGGCAGCTCTGTTGAAGCACAGGATGTCACTGAGGCTCTGATCAAGGCTCTGGATCAGGCTGGCCAGAAGAAATAGCCTCGGGCCTGGTCGCCTGTTCCCAGCCGGCCAGGCGGTTCATGGCGTCATCACTGTCAACACCGCACATCTCCTCGCTTGGCCGCAGGCTCCGG
>Ga0073936_10005776_pt1 | contig 16587 bp, 14 predicted proteins | sample AliMusrvi5mmetaG_FD_87041 | JGI IMG/M metagenome (GOLD analysis project Ga0073936, IMG submission 87041) | Freshwater lake bacterial and archeal communities from Alinen Mustajarvi, Finland, to study Microbial Dark Matter (Phase II) - Alinen... | ecosystem: Environmental > Aquatic > Freshwater >... | reverse complement strand
AAGTATGAATGAAGCTTAAAAACTAAATCATTCCTTATCTTTGAAAGTTAATTCGAACTCCTTTAAAGACCAAATCAGCTTTAAAGAATTTTAATCTTTCAAGAATGATTTCAAATCCGCTTTTTCAGACAAAAACACCCCTACTAAACGAGGGTAGACCGGAACAAAAAAGAGAAGAACTGTTAGATTATTTCAATAAAACATTTGATATTGACGAACAACTTTTTGAAGCTTTTTTTAATCTGGAAGCTGTCTATCACAAGGCAGATCCTTTGCGACATCCGCTGATTTTTTATTTTGGCCACACCGCTACGTTTTATATTAACAAGCTAATTATTAGTAAAATAATAAACGAAAGGGTTGACGCCAGAATGGAATCAATGTTCGCTATTGGCGTTGACGAGATGTCGTGGGACGACCTTGACACGAGTCACTACGAATGGCCTACATTTGATGAGGTACTAAACTATCGGAATAAAGTAAGAAACATTGTTAGCAAACTGATCCAAACACTACCGTTAGAACTTCCTATCGGTTGGGAAAATCCCTTCTGGATTATTTTAATGGGTATCGAACATCAAAGGATTCACATCGAGACTTCATCTGTATTAATCCGGCAGGTTTCAATCCAATACCTAAAAGCTATTCCAACCTGGAAAATCTGTACAGAATCATCAACAGCCCCTGAGAATTCATTTGTTTATGCAGAAGGTCAGCGACTAAGGCTAGGAAAATCGTTCAATGATCCGATTTATGGATGGGACAATGAATACGGAACATATCTTTGTGATATTAAGTCATTTAAAGCCTCAAAATACCTGTGTTCAAATGGCGAATTTTTACAATTTATTGAAGCAGGCGGTTACCAGGATTCCAGTTACTGGACAGAAGAGGGATGGAACTGGAAAATCTATAAGGATGCTAAAAATCCATTTTTCTGGATTAATTCGGAAAACGGGTGGAAATTAAGATTGGTTTTCACTGAAATAGCGATGCCATGGAACTGGCCTGTAGAGGTCAACTACCTCGAAGCCAAAGCCTTTTGCAACTGGAAAGGGGAACAATCAGGCCTGCCGGTCAGACTTCCTTCAGAGGAGGAATGGACCCTTTTATATCAACAGGCAAACATACCGGATCAACCTTTCTGGGCTTCAGCACCTGGGAATATCAATATGGAACATTATCAGAGTCCCTGTCCTGTAAATCAGTTTAAATTTGGGGAATTTTATGACCTGATCGGGAATGTATGGCAATGGACAGAAACTCCAATTACCGGATATGAAGGATTTAAAGTTCATCCAAGCTATGATGATTTTTCGGCCCCCACATTTGATACAAAGCACAATCTGATTAAGGGTGGATCATGGATCTCAACAGGAAACGAAGCTACTGGTAAAGCCAGGTATGCCTTTCGTCGGCACTTTCACCAACATGCCGGCTTTCGCTATGTTGAATCAGCCATCCCAGTAACAGTTCCAAATCAAAAATATGAAACTGATCTGCAAATAGTGAGGTATTGCGAAGCTCAATTTGGGGGTGATTTTTTGGGAATCAAAAACTATTACAGTCAAATTGCTGAAATCGCTGTTCAATATGCCGGGGATTCAAAAAGGAATGCCCTGGATGTTGGTTGTCGTACCGGACGAACTACCCTGGAACTGGCAAAAGGATTTGACCATGTTACAGGTCTCGACTTCACCGCACGTAACATTAGAGTGGCAGTCCAATTGCGGGAGACCGGAACGTTCAACTATCTCTTTCCCGAAGAGGGGGAACTTCAGTCATACCAGACCATTAATCTTAAAGATCTGGGATTGGCAGATCTCACCCAAAAGGTTGAGTTTCTTCAATCGGATGCCTCCAATATGAAATCAATCTTTGTAGGGTATGACCTGGTTTTGATCAATGACATCCTTGATCAGATGTACAACCCTCGTCACTTCCTGAAAGGGGTTCATAAACGGATCAACCCGGGTGGCAGGCTTATTGTTGCAACCGGGTTTGACTGGAGTGAAGAGTGTACAATAAAGGAGAACTGGGTGGGTGGTCACCGAAAAGCAGGAGAACAAATCTGGGGGGAAGATGATTTAAAATCACTCCTTAAGGAGACATTTGTAAAAATTGATGGTACTATAAAAATCCCCTCTGTAACGCGAATCAATAAGAGAAAATTTTCATACAATACGATCGAAGTTACTGTCTGGGAAAAGAAATAAAAATACTATTCAGCAAACCAGTTGTCAGATACAAATTTCGAAATTACAACATAATCATCTTTATTTCAATTTAATAACTGAAATGCAGATGCATTTTTAAATACAGGAAATCGGGAAGTATTAATGTTTCAGCAATCGGAATGCATGACTCCATCTGTTTTCGCGAAAGCCTCGAATACACCACAACATACAGAGGGATTCTATTGCCCCGGATGCTTCCACTGATCCCAAATCTTCAGGTTCAAAACCAAAGAGACCAACGATTTCAGCCACTTCATTTTTTGATGGCTGATCATTTCCACAGATAAACAATGTTGGTTTAAAATCGCCGAAATCAGGATTGACCATCTGACTACTTCCCACACTGTTAAAGGCTTTGACCAGCAAGGCCTCAGGAAAGGCTTGCTGCAGTTTCTCCATAAGGGAATAATTCATTTCAGAAAAAAAACGGAGAACCCCGTTTACGGGTGGCAAATCTGCAATAGGATTCGTCGTGTCAATGACAATTTTTCCTGAAAAATTACCCTTGCCGGCCATTTCAAGAGCCTGAACTGCTGCACTACCTTTGACTGCCAATATAAGAATTTCACCAAAACTTGCAGCCTCTTCAAAAGATCCAATATGTCCATTCTCCGATGACTTTGATTTCCATTCAGCCAATTTGGATAAATCACGACTTCCAATCATTACTTCAAAGCCAAATTTTAAAAACCCGGTTGCAAGAGTCTGTCCCACAGATCCGGAACCAATAATTCCAATTTTCTTTTTCATAACTGAATAAATTATAAACAATCAATGAAACGGAGAAAGCATGAAAAAAGTTTAGGAGATTTTATAAAAAATGAACAATCTGCGGTCCTGACTCTAATGTGCCAGTATCCCAATCACATTAGGGATTTTCCAGAAATGATCATTTTTGTCATTGGCATACGTTTTTGAAACATAACTTCCAAATTTGGAAATAACAGTATCAGCTGTTTGAATATATAAGCTTGCCTCAGGTCCACCTTCAAGGTAAACAGTGGTTCGTATTTGCGGAATCAATTGGAATAAGAAACCGATCATTTGCTGATGCGTAAACGGAGATCGGGAAAAAACAAAATAAATATTACCGTTGAGGTCAGTTGCCCCAACTACCATACTGCACATTTGTCCGGGTCTTTTGTCCCATACCATGGGATTTCCAGTTCCGTCAATCATCCTCATTCCTTGACAGAGGATCCGGTATTTTAGGCGTAAAACATTCCAATCCAGGCATGTCATATCGGCAATTACCATTGAAGAATCAGTTTCTTTTATAGGGTCCATGGCCATCATAACATTATAATTACCATTTAAACGGCCATTATTATAGTGAGTAGAAATCTTCAGGTATCCTTTGCTTGTTCGGTGGTTTACCATGTTAAACATCCCTGCGTTTACAACCACATTAAAATTATAATCCTTAGCCCAGACATCAGCTGGCCGATCATGACCCCTATTTTCACTGGCGCTAAGGATCTTAAAGCGACATTGCAGAGGATCAGCTTTAAGGATAAATATCCGTGAATCACCCAGAATTGAACGTTGAGAAGCATTTATTTCGAAATATGACAACCCTTTTTTAAGCTGATGCCACCGGGGAATAGAATCGGGGGTTAAATCCCTTCCAAAACAGAAATTTCCAAACCCACAGGCTAAACAAGAAAGAAATGTAATGAAAATATTTAAAGCGACGCCATTAAACATTTTCCCAATCAAATTTGGCCCGTTTAAACGGAAATAGGTCAAATAATTCACCGGAATAGTAATATTCATAGGCGATAGCGCCAAACGAGTAGGGCCTTTGACGGATCATTATTGTTGACCCACCTACAACCGGATTAGCTTTGGGTACTGAAACTTCAAAGCCCACATTATACAAGGTGGCCAGAATCTCAGGACGATCAGAGATTGGAAATCCAGCCCTCTCCCACTGCACTTTAATCTGCTTTATATTCAAAGCGGCATAGAGATAGGAGTAAAAATGATTTTTAAAATCAGTAAGCCTTCTGAATCGTTCCTCGTCAGAATTAACTGTTTGAAAATCAAGCAATTGCTCATATCTCTCACCAAGATAAAAAACCGAATACTTATCTTTCAGATTCCGTTCAATCGTTTGAGCTGTGGAAACCTTAATCCCGGTAACACCCAATGAGAATATTGATTCAACAGAAAGTACTTTTAACGGTCCAATCCACCTTTTGTAGGCTTCGCGATCTGAATTAAAAAGTCTGATCTGTTCTCCAACAAGTACCGCAACAATCAGTCGTGGTTCAACATTCGTAAGATTTGCTACTGAATCGATAAGTCTTTTATCTTTTGCAACAGCCAGTTTAAAATCTGCCCATTCGGCAATATTCATCCACCCAAAAACACTTCCGCTGTTTCGTTGAGTACCATCAATTAAACTTCTGTTTTCAAATTCCTGCAGTTCAGCAATATAATTTTTATTATCCTGCATATGCAAATTGACAGCTCCAATCATCCGTTCTGCTTCATCTAAATTGTGACTCTTGAGATATGCATTCAGAATAAATTGTGAATTTTCAGGATAATATTTATTTAATACCAAAACTTTGTGAAAAAAAATGGCCTCCCTATTATTCACTTTTGTGCTGTCATTGATCGTCGACTTCCCATATTTATCCTTGATCTCCTGGAAATAACGGTCATTATAATCTACAGCCCCACGATCATCGGTGACATGCAATTTTATGGCAAAAAACGCGGATGTGAGAAAAAATCCTATCAAAGCAAAAACAATAATAAGACCACCACCCAAATATTTTAACCAATTCTGAAAAGCAACCTGCTTAAAATCTATTTTCATCAAAAACTAAAATCTTACTTTAAAAGAAATGCAATATTAGTTTAAAGTGTTCATCTTTATTCATTTTAGCCCTAATTTATTTTGGAAGGTTAAAATAATTCCCAAAGTTCACAAATTATGTTCAAGGATAGTTGCCTTAATCCCAGACGAAACGCCACTCTCCATTACGCTGACGCTTCCAGACTGTATGAAAAACACCTTTGCTTTGTACCGAATGTCCAAGACTATCAGTCGAAGTATAGGAATATTTTCCATAGGTATAACCTAATTCTCCAGAAACAGATACATCTTCAAAATCGGGTTCCCATTCAAGCTTAATCCCTGTTTTAGGCAAAGATTCATAAAATGTTTTAATCGCAAGCTTCCCTTTGACCAACCGATTACCTCTTAAAATTACAGCCGAATCAGCAGCAAAATAATAAAAAGCGTTTGGAATTCCTTCGGACTGAGCCCGTTCGCAAAAATCCTTCTCCACCTTAATTAGCTCTAAATGAAAGTTTTCAGAGGATGTTATAGTTGGGGAATTGTGGCATTGTGTAAAAAGAAAAACCAGGAATAAAAAGCTAAATAATTGTTTTATCAGCATATCGCAAAATCATTATGTTTATAATCCCCTAAAAAAATCTGATATTATGATATCCTTTATTTCCAGGCAGAAATATTCAGAGAAATTTAAACTTCACTAACCATCCACTTTTTCAATATCCGAATCGCTTTTTTTCGTTGGCCTAAAGGTAGTGTTCCGATCCTTGTACGGTGACTTCCTCCGGGCTGAATAATTGTAATGACCTTGTGATTTCCTGAAGTACTTGTTGCCGAGGCGGTCCAGGGATCACTTCCTCCATAAATAAGCAAAATCTTTTGGGCATCCTTCGCCATGAAGTTTTTTACAAGAAGACTCATTGTGGGGTCATATTCAAATTTACTACCTGGAGGCATGAATAATTTCGATATATAATCTTTGGTATCCTTTAATTCCATTACCCCCAGAAATGGCTCGGGATTATATCCATAATAGCCTAGCTGCTTCAGTGCCTGAACAAAAAAAGGAAAAGTTGATTTTCCACTTTCGATATCAAAATAATCAGGAGGACAAACTTTGACAAGATATTTAAAGAATTCCTGATCGGTAGCAATATCTTTAGGGATATCATTCACGGAGCGCCCCCATTGCCAGAACGAGAAGGCATATTCCAAAATACAATAATCAAAAATCACACTTGGTTCAGCCCTAAAGTGAAATTTTTTATCCAAACATAATTGGGTAAAAAGTGGCATCAGATTCTTTTTCCGCTTTAGCATTTCCATTTGGCATCGGGTAACTTTTTTGCGCTGCGAAGCTGTTCCTGCAGAATGCCGAATGAAATAATCATGCCTTTTCTCTTCTGTGGAAAAATTAAGGGGAGCCACATAGGGGACCGAAATATCCACATCGTTTGGATAAAGTGCACGATGATAAAGTACCGTTTCACCCCCCTTACTGATTCCGGTACTTATCCATTTCTTTCCGTAAATAGACTTGAAAAGTTCAACGATATGGTGGTGATCAGCCGCCGCATTCTCAACTGTAAGAAATTTCCAGTCAATAGAATCCGGAACTGATTTTCCGAAAAATCGGTGCTCCACAAATACCTGATTTGCATCTAACAAAGGACATAATTCATTAAGATACTTCGTGTTCGCTCCATAATCTCCGCCATAACCTTCGGTAATAAAAACAACAGGCTTATCCACGCCAAGATTGGAGAGTACGACCCGTTGTGCAAAGCTTCCATACTCCGGATGAAGGTGATCCAAAGGTTGTTTAACCATGATAATCAGCGCCTCCGTAAAAAATGGATTTTGTTCCATTTTCTCTACCGAGATAATTCCTGGAAGCGCTTTAATCCGGTCTGCCAAAATCTGAGCCAAGGAAATCTGCCACGCAATTACAAATAACAGGCTCAGAAACGAAGCTCTAAAATATTTATTCATATTAGATACTAATGTAAGTTTGAATTAGACTTTAGTTTGTGTGAAGCAAAAGAACAACAATATTTTACCGAATTAGCGCTCTATGGTTCAATTTAGAATCAATCAAAAATATCAGAGACCCAGGAAATCCAAAATAAAACCTAAGCGACATTCGAAATTACTGCCTTGTTGTTTCTAATCAGATAGAGAGGTGCACTGACAAGAACCAGCAATGAAACTGAGGCTATTGCGATCCCTAATCCAAAATGGTCGGCAATTACACCTAACATTGCGGAGAATAGGGCTGAAAACAAAGTCTCAAACTGGGAAGCCGTTGAAAGGACCGTAGCCATGATGTCTGTTTCAAGCTGGTTGGCTGTTTCGCTGATTGCGATTGGTTTACGAAGGTTTTCTAAAAGATAAATTATGATGTAAAAAGCAACTGCCAAAGCCGGATAACCGGCGTAATAGGCTAAACCACTGATGATTCCAGCCAGAAGTCCTGCACCAAGAGAAAGTGCGAGCGCTTGCTGGAGATTTTGGGTCTTTTTCGAAAATGCAGAGGCTTTACGCGATGCATAACTTGTTGCCTGATAAACCAGAAAATAGACGACACCTACAACCAGGGCGCTACGTTGTTCGTCAGAATAGCTAGTCATTACCGGAATTGTAAGTGCCAGTGCAGCCAGAATTGGCTGTAGAAAATCTTTAACCCCTTTGTAATATCCCGAGAAAATTGAGTTGTTAATTGTCGTTTTTAGAAGGACCGGCTTTTTAAAGGAGTAGAAAAATTCATGCATATTCCGGTTATAATTCAAGCGGATTTCGGAGGGATGAAATCCGGATTTTGATCCGTCCAGGAATTTCGGATAGCTGGAAATTAAAATAAAATCGAGCAGATAAGGTATCACAGAGAGGAGAAATATCATTCTGTAATTGTGGGTGACTATAACAAACCAGGCTGCTAGCAAGGCAGATACTGCCGAGCCCCTTTGAGACCAGGCTCTTGTTATACCGTAATAAGCGACCTTTTCATTGTGCCAGCCATGTATTTTTAAATAGTCAAAAATCATCGCTTTATGGGTCCCTGTCCTCAGGGCTTCACCCAATGCAAATAAAAACATAGCCGCCGTAAACCCAAAAATACTATAACTCAAAAAGAAAAAAACAAAGGCGGCAATATAAAACAGTAAAGAGGCCATTAAGGTGCGGCGACGACCCATGGAATCCGCCAAAATTCCTGCAGGTATTTCCAGAATATTTTGGGTAATCATCTGAAAACCGATGAGCAAGCCAATTTCTGTGTAATTCAGTTTGGCATCCAATAGAAAAAGGATCAGAAACGGTTCGAAAAAAATGAGATTCTTAAAAAACCCATAAGCACAAAATTTCCGAAATTGCGTGTCTCTGGCAAAAGTCATCGAAAGTACAATATTAATTTCCCTTAATCCTGGCAACCCACCCGCCATTATTGGCAAGTTTAATTCTTAACAAATCTCCCTGCGAAACAGACTGTCTCGAAATATTTAGATTCTTAGGCGAAACATTGGCATCCGCCGCATCCGACCAAATTTCGATCACCGATGAACCAGGTGGGATAAAATCGAGTTTAATCACCACTTCTTTCTCTTTACTGTTATTCATTACTCCAATAAACCAGTCACTTCCCGATTTTTTAGCAAGCGCCACAAAATCACCCGGATAACCGTCAATAAAATGGATATCATCCCAGGTTGTGGGAATGATTTTCAGAAATTCAGCTCCCGGTTGATTGAGAATATGGTCAGGGTGATCACAAACAACGGTCAGCGGGCTTTCATAAATCACAAACTTTGACAGTTCGGCTGCCCGGGTATTCCAGACCAGAGCAGGAGATTGATTTTTATATTGTGCCTTGGTTACATTCTGAAAACCTCCGGGTGTGTAGTCCATTTGTCCGGCAAGCATCCGGGTAAAGGCTAACTTAACATTGTGCTCAGGACTCATTTTATCCGAAAATTTATAATATTCATTTCCCATAACCCCTTCGCGGGTAATCATATTGGGATAAGTACGGATAATTCCATCTGGTTTGTAGGCTCCGTGAAAATCTACCAGCAGGTGATTTTCTGCTGCACATTTAATGATATCGTGATACCAATTTACCATATCCTGATCATCGCGATCCATGAAATCAATCTTTATACCCGCAATACCCCAGGCCTCATATAGGGGAAATGCTTTTTTATAAGCTGAATTACGGTTTACATCACTGTTGTAGAGCCAAAGAATAATTTTTACATTTTTTGATTTTGCATACCGGATAATTTCAGGCATGTCGATTTGAGGAGCTGATTTTGTGATGTCAGCCTCTGGAACGGCATATTTACCATACCATTGCCAATCAACAAGCATATAGGGCCAACCCATTTGGGAAGCAAAGTCTATATATTGTTTAATTACAGGCATCTCCATCTTGACATCACCACTCCACCAATGATCCCAGGCACTTATGCCTGGTTTGACCCAGGATGGATCGGGAATTGCACATGGTTCATTGAGATTTTGAACGATTTCAGATTCAATTAGTTTACCCGGGTTTTCACCAATCATTATAACTCTCCAGGGTGTACATACTTCATCATCGAAACGGGCTTTCACTCCACTGACCGCTTCGCCTGGAAGCGGCGCCAGTTTGGTGGTAAGAATATTATTTTTGCCGTTAGTACCGATATAAAAAGCCGGGTAATTAGCAATCTCAGCTTCAGTAATTGCCACCCAGCAATGATTTCCGTAATTCATAAGCATAGGTAATCCTGCAATGGTTTTATCTGTTATATAGTTTAAAGGACGTTCAAAAAATTCAGACTCCTGAGAAGTGGAATATTTGCCATACTCTACAACCCATGCCTTTGGATTTCCGGGAATGTTAAAGGTTGTCAGCTCCTTGGTAATCTGTCGGTGACCATTCTTCCCACTCCGGTAAAGTCTTGTTCGAAAGGCCACTCCATCGTCGTATACCCTGAAGGTGAGCTCCATCTGACGCATCCATCCCGATTTTTCACGGAATAAAAGTCTAAGCTCATTAAAATTATTTCTAATTACGGAATGCTTTGATTTAACAACAGGTTTCCAGGTTTCATTCAAAGTTTGTTCATGCGTATCCATCACTACAAATTGCTGGAACATAGCAGGTTCATTTTTAAATTCAAATCCAAGGGTCGATTCAGAAATGACCTCTTTCCCATTAAAAGTAATGGCATAACTAATTTTCTCGCCATTGTTAATCCTGACACCTATTTTTTTATCGGGTGAAGACACCTGATAATTCTGTGAATGACAAAATGGGGAAATAAACAGGAACAGAAAGAAAACTTTAAAATTCATGCGCTTCATAAGTTTAGTCATTAAAAAGAAAGATGAAATATTCATCTCCGAAAATATTATAAATACAAATCCCTTTTACCTCCCAAAATCTCGGAATATTCACTTCGGAATTTATTCAACAGATGTGGTTTTTTCTTAAAATAATCCATGGATTCAATTTCGCCTATCTCTTTCATTATTAACGATTCTCCAAGCTGCCGTGTCGCATCGGAGGCATAATCGCTCAGGTATTCCCTAAAAGTTAGTACGGCATTAAGTTTGCAAAATTTTCCTTCATCACAATGACTTAGCATACCCATTATGGTGTCCCCGGTTCGCCCGCACCGATAACCTGCAGTGCAAAAGGAGGAATAAATCCCATCCTGGCCACCTCCTGTATAACCTCATCCAGATCACGCGGATCACCGATTGTGAACTGTTTAGTATCTAAATCATTATCTTTTTTCAGTTCACTGTAGGCCCCGATTCCGATCCGTGTTGATGCATCGGTTTGAGTACAACCCAGCTTCAAGACTGTTCTTTTTATTTCAGCTTTTTCGCGTGCCGTTACAATCATCCCGGCTGTTGGTACCGAAAGTCTTAAGACAGCCACAAGCTTCTTAAAATCATCATCCGAAACATTCCAGCGTGAATCTGAAGACAAGCTCGAGCCTGAAGCAGGTGTCATCCGCGGAAATGAGATGGTATGGGGACCCACTCCAAAATGCCGTTCAAGATCTAACGTATGATAAAGCAAACCCATAACTTCAAATCGCCAGTCGTATAATCCAAACAATGCGCCGATAGCCACATCATCAATGCCAGCATCCATTGCCCGGTGAAGGGCATAAAGCCTCCACTGATAGTTGCCCTTAACCGTATTTTCAGGGTGAACAGTTTGATAAGTTTCCGGATGATAAGTCTCCTGGAAAACCTGATAGGTTCCGATGCCAGCACCCTTTAGGATTTGTAACTTAGAAATCTCCATTGGAGCAGCATTAATATTTACACGCCGGATTGAGGACGCTCTTCCCGATTGAAGGGCAATCTCTTCGACACTGTATACTGCTTTCACCGCTGCCGACATATAATCGACATCCGAACGATAGTGCTCCCCAAAAACCAGGATTAGTCGCTTATGTCCCTCTTTTAAAACAGAGGCTGTTTCACGTTTTATTTCATCCATGGAAAGAATCCGTCTTACCTCCCTGTTATTGGCCTCCCGAAACCCACAATAGGCACAATTATTCACACATAAATTGGAACAATAAAGGGGTGCAAAAAATACAATCCGATTATCATAAACCTTTTTCTTCACCTCAAGTGCTGTATGAAAAATCTCCTCCCACAAGTCAGGTGAAGTCACATTCAGTAATGCAGCTGTTTCGTCTGGTGAGAGAGTTTTAACAGAAAGTGATTTCTGAAGAATATCCCTGATCTTCTCCTGGGAGGGACTACTATTTTTTGCAAGTTTAGAAAAAATCTCCTGGGAGTTGATAAAATTCTTCCCTTTAACAAGGTATTTATCAATTTCTTCCTGAACAATGATATGATTGACCCAATTACTTGCAGTAGGTTCTCTTTCCATCTCAGTTATTATTATGATACAAATATAACCAAACCCAAAAGCAATTATCCTAAACAGACATTAATAACCGATTGTTTTTAAGACAATAAAACTTCATCCACCTTTTTGTATCTTGAACCCGTTTTTAAATCCTTGTCCCGCTAATCAACATGTGGTTTGAAATCCCAAATACCAAATGATTATCAAATAATAAAACAGAACAATTGTGGATAAAATTAACCTGATCAGTAAAACGGAGATCTTTGTAAAGTCTGTCTTAGACGGTGATGGATCCGGGCACGATTGGTGGCATATTGAACGCGTAAGAAAAACAGCACTTTTAATTGCCAAAAGTGAAGGTGCAGATCTTTTTATTGTTGAACTTTCCGCTTTGCTGCACGACATCGACGACTGGAAACTAGTGGGGCTTAAAATCAAGCCAAATAAAGCTAAACAGTGGCTTATAAATTGTAATGTTGATCCCCAGATCACAGAAAGAGTTTGTACAGTAATCGATGGAATCAGTTTTAAAGGAGCAATGGTTAATACGGACACGAACGATCCCGAATGTAAAGTAGTACAGGATGCTGACAGGCTCGATGCAATTGGTGCTATCGGAATAGCACGAACCTTTGCTTATGGCGGTAGCCGGGGACGCGGCATCTATGATCCCAATATTCCACCTTTAATGCATGCAGATTTCGGTGAGTATCAAAAAAGTGATGCACCAACAATCAACCACTTCTATGAAAAACTATTGTTACTAAAAGATCAGATGCAGACACCGTTGGGGAAGGTTTATGCGGAGCAAAGGCATCAATTTATGCTCAAATACCTGGATCAGTTTTACGCTGAATGGTACGGTAATGATTTATAAAAGATTTATCCCTGAAATTATTGATTTATGCAAAATGTTATGTAACTTTGGTATGCTACTTAGCTCCAAAATTCCTAATTCAGAACTGCTTCCTGCTGTCAGAGCATACAAATTATTCTATTTTTTTGCTTTAATTCATAATCTAAAAAATCTGATTTCTTATGAAAACTACGATTTTTTCGTTTTTGCTTCTGGCAGGAATAGTTCTTGCCGGATGCGCTCCGAGGCACCCCAAAATCGGCCTTCTTGTTCATAGCTTTGATGCCCCGCGCTGGCAAAACGATCAGCGATATTTTGTTGAGGCTGTTAACCAGCTCGATGGAATTCCAATGGTTCGGGTTGCAGACAATGATGCCAGAAGGCAGTTGGCCCAAGCCAAAGAGCTGATCAGTAAAGGGGCAATGGTTCTTGTGGTAATTCCGGTGGACCAGGCAACAGCTTCTCAGATCGTCAATCTGGCTCATAAAAAAGAGATTCGGGTAATCGCTTATGACCGGTTAATCAACAATTGCAGGCTTGATTATTACGTTTCAACAGACAATGTAAGGGTTGGTGAGATCCAGGCACAATACCTCACCAAAATAAAGCCAAAAGGAAATTATGCACTTCTGGGCGGTCCTCCAAATGACAATAACAGCCGCATGCTTTATATCGGTCAGATGAATATCCTTCAACCTTTTGTCGAGCGTGAAGAGATAAAAATCGGATTCCGGCAATTTGCAAACGCTTGGACTCCCGAGGAGGGATACAGATTGGCTAATGCTAGCCTTGACAGTTCGGCCAACAAACTAGATGCCATCATCTGCGCCAACGATGCAATGGCACTTGGAGCAATAAAAGCCCTAAAAGAAAGAGGCTTGCTAAAACAAGTTGCTGTAGCGGGTCAGGATGCCGATATGGCAAATATTAAGGAGATCCAGTTGGGTAACCAGGCAGTGACTGTTTTTAAGCGAATAAAAACAATGGCTTCAACTGCTGCAGAAATTGCGATGCACCTGGCAAAGGGAGAAACAATCGACCCTTATCTCTCTACAATTAGTAACGGAGAACGGCTGGTTCCGTCATACCTGGTAGATGCCGTTGCTGTGAACGAAAGCAATGTTGAAATGACCGTAATTGCTGAAGGAAATTAGGAACTAAATTTAGTTGCCTTTGTTTCTGTTACCAAAATATCGTAAGAGATAACACTTTTGTTTTAAATATTTATCTCCAATTTATTTTTCCAAAGGCAGGTTTTCTGCGGCAAAAGTGAGTTCTTCATACCATTGGGGGCCATATGTGCGAACAAGTGGCTCCTTTAGGTATTTCCACAACGGCATACTCTGACTTTTACCACATATCCTGCCAGGTTTACAAATATCCAATTCCTGGTAGTTGACTGCGTCAAACCTTTTGTAGGCGGTTATCCGGATTGGGAAAAGATGGCAAGAAACCGGCTTACGAAATGAGGTCTTCTTGTCGAAATAGGCCCGTTCTATGGCGCACTTGGTAATACCTCGTTCATCGACAAAGGTGAAAGCACACTCACTATTATTTACTAGTGGTGTCACAAGATCACCATCCGAATCGGTAAGCGAAAATCCTTGCTTTTTGATCTCTTCTTTACTTTGTTCTGAAAGATATTCCTCAAAATCGGGATATAACGATTCAATGGTCCGGGCTTCTTCAGCAGTCACCGGTGCGCCGCTGTCTCCAGCGACGCAACAGGCACCTTTACATTTTTCAATATCGCAACAAAACTCCTTTTGGATCACATCCAAACTGATAATGGCTTTACCTATTTGTAACATACTACTTCTCAATCAACACTTTACCAGTCATGTCCGAAGGAATTGCAACACCCATAATTGTGAGTAAAGTTGGAGCGACATCAGCCAGTATTCCATCAGTAACTTTGGCATTTTTTTGATCAGTAACCCATATAAACGGAACCGGATTAAGTGAATGAGCCGTATTTTCACTTCCATCAGCATTTAAAGCAAAGTCAGCATTTCCATGATCTGCAATGATCACAACATCGTAATTATTTGCTCTGGCAGCCGTAACAACTTCATTTACACACTGATCAATAGACATTACAGCTTTCTGAATTGCACTGTAAACACCTGTATGTCCGACCATATCCCCATTGGCAAAATTAAGACAAATAAAATCAGCGCTTTTGGCATTAATCTCAGCGATAATTGTCTCTTTTACAAGCGGTGCTGACATCTCAGGCTGAAGGTCATAAGTAGCCACCTTGGGCGAAGGGATCAGCAGTCGTTTTTCACCCGGAAATTCAGTTTCACGACCACCGGAGAAAAAGAATGTAACATGAGCATATTTCTCAGTTTCTGCAATTCGTATCTGATTCAGCCCTGCCTTTGAAACAGTTTCACCCATCGTGTTCTGAACGTTATCTTTATTGAAAATAATGTTGATTCCCTTGAACGATGATTTATAATTAGTCATTGTATACCATTGAAGAGGTATTGTACTCATCCCCTGTTCGTGATGATTCTCCTGGGTAAAAACAATCGTTAGTTCGCGCAAGCGATCTGTGCGATAGTTAAAACAAATAACGACATCCCCCTCCTTAATCATAGCAAGTGGCTGATCATTATCGTCGGTAAACACAACCGGATTAATAAATTCATCGGTAATTCCCTCATCATAAGACTCCTGAATTGAGGCAAGTACATCTTTTCGCTTTTTACCTTCACCCTTCGTAAGTAAATCATAAGCCAACTTAATACGATTCCAGTTCGTATCACGATCCATCCCGTAATAACGACCAATTAAAGAGGCAAACTTAGCATTTGTATTTTCAAGCGCTTTAAGATCTGTTTTTACAAAATCATATGCTGATCGCGGATCGGTGTCACGTCCATCGGTAAGTCCGTGAACAAATACTTTTTCAAGTCCCAGCTCAGTTGCGATCTGCGCAAGGGCAACCATATGTAAACTAAGTGCGTGAACTCCGCCGGGTCCGATCAAACCAATAAGGTGAACCTGCTTGTTATTCTCCTTAGCATAGTTATAAGCCCTGAGAATTTGGGGATTACTCCATAATGTTTTCTCTCTTACAGCTTTGTTAATCTTTACAAGATCCTGGTAAAGAACACGTCCCGCACCAATATTTAAGTGACCTACTTCAGAGTTTCCCATTTGTCCATCAGGCAAACCCACATTCTCACCGCTTGTAAGCAATTGGCTATGAGGATATTTCTCATATAACGAATCGATGAAAGGTGTTGGAGTAGAGTAGATTACATCTGAAGCTGTTTTGTCGCCAATTCCCCATCCATCCAGGATCATCAGCATTGTTCTTTGAATATCTGCCATATTTATGTTGTTTGAATTAACTGGTTAAATTTTGCGCAAAAGTAGCCATTTTCGTTTCAATGAAAAAATGTTTAAATCATCCGGATTCAAATTTAACGTTTTGATATTGACAAGCAAAAAAATCCGGCAGTTGAACTACACTTTATTAATTCCTATTTTTTAGTTCAAAAAAAAAGTGAAACCTCTCTTAAAGATTTCACTTTTTTACAAAAAATAGTCAGAACTATTTTTTTACCGCCGGAGCGGCAGGTGCAGCTGCAGGTGCTGCCACAGGCGCTGGAGGATTTGGGTTTGGCAATACAGTCCCTTTGATCTGCAAAACTACAGGATTTGGATCTGCGTTGGTGTTAACAGTTACAGTTTTCGTAAAGACACCTGGAGATGCAGCATTGTAAGTAGCAGAAACAGTGGCACTCTTGCCCGGAAGTATTGGTTCCTGCGAGTATTTCAGGTT
>Ga0073936_10005769_pt1 | contig 16594 bp, 12 predicted proteins | sample AliMusrvi5mmetaG_FD_87041 | JGI IMG/M metagenome (GOLD analysis project Ga0073936, IMG submission 87041) | Freshwater lake bacterial and archeal communities from Alinen Mustajarvi, Finland, to study Microbial Dark Matter (Phase II) - Alinen... | ecosystem: Environmental > Aquatic > Freshwater >... | reverse complement strand
TCGGGGGTCGTGCCTTCGAGGTTGCTCGCGCGGTCGCCGACCATCTCGCCGTCGCTCATGCCTTCGCGTCCGCCGCTCGATCTTCCGGTTTGCTCGTTTTTGTTCGGCCGCTGGTTCCCGGATTTTCCCTGCGCCGCGAACCCCGGCATCGGGCCGTCGGCGATCTCCCATCCGTTGGCGGGATTTTGGGCAAATGCCTGGTTCGAAGCCGCGTCCTGGACTTGTTGATCGAGGCCTTTTTGCTCGTCGAGGAGCTTGCCGACGATGTCCTCGAAGGCGTCGGGGAGCGGGAGGTTCGGGATCTCCGGAATTTCGGTTTTGTCGAAATTCTCGAGCAGCCATTTCTGGGTTTCGTTCTTGTTCGGGAGCCACATCTCCATGTCCGCCGCAATTTTCTTGGCCTCCTCGATCGCCTTCAGCAGGCTGTCCTCTTTCTGCACCGCGATTTCGCTGGGCTTGAGCGTGCCTTCGGCGGCCGCCTGCTTGTCCTCTTGGATGACATCCTCGTAAATCTGGGTCAGCTCCGAGCGCAGCTCGTTCGAGGGCTTGAGTTCCGGGAACGCGTGGGCGTCGGTGAGCATCTGCTCAACCGCTTCGGCCATGAGGTCCTTGGATTTCTGGATTTCCTTCGCGGTGGACTGGTCTTCCGGGCGGAAGTCGTCCTTGTGGGCGAGTTCCTTGCTTTTCTCGACGATCTCCCGCTGGATTTCCGCGAGTCGGCCGAGCTTGTCCTTGAATTCGGCGGCATCCTTTTTGAGCGAGTCCGCGGCGGCCGCGGCATCGGCCATCTGCCACTGGTTCAATGCCTCAACAATCCTGGCGAGGTTCACGATGATCGCCTTTTCTAAAATCGCCGCCTCGGGGAATTTCGCGTTTTGAAGCTTTTCGGCGGCGGCGAGCATGTCTTCGTAAATCCGGAGTTCCCCGAGCATCGAAGCCACTTTTGTCAGGCGGTCCCGGAAGGCTTTATCTCCCATCGCGGCATTCTGCGCGATGTCCCCGACCTGCTTGCGCACGCGTGAGGACTGCTCCGCGAGGGCATCCTGCCTTTCGGAAAGCATTTTGGCCGACCGGTTCTCCGTCGCATTGGTCTCGCGGAAGATGTCGCGCTGCTGCCGCAGCAACTCCTCGACGCCTGCGATCAGATCCTGAATCTGCTCCTTCTTGGCGTTGCTTTCCACGGCGGCGGGAGCCCCCTTGATCCGCGCGAGGATCGCCGCCTCGAGGCCGGCGGCGAGCGCGAGGGATTTCGTGCGGGCCGCGCCCGTGGCGTTGCCGGCGTTGCGCAGGGCAATCACCGCGTCCTTCATTTCCTTTTCACCAAGCGAACGCAGGTCGGCCAGCAACTCGGGGGCAACCGCATCGGGAGAGTTCACGATCGCCTTTGCCATGTCTGAAATCTTGGACTGGCGGTCGAGCAATCGGGCATCGTCGGTCACGACGGCAGGTTGCCTGCCGATGGCTGCGCGCGTTTCGTCCAGATTGGTCTGCTGGAGTTTGATCAGTTCATCGATCCCCTGGCGGAGCCGGGTCTGCGTATCTCCCGACTGTTGCTGCAGCTTTTCCTGCGAGAGCTGCTTGACGACGATCGGGCGCGAGACGGTGAGACCCGGACCAGTCACATCATTCTGATCCTTCGCGATGACGCAGAACGTCGCGCTTTCCTCGTCGGCCGTCAGGAACTGTCGGAGCGGGATCTGGGTTTCGGCGAGGTAGGATTTTTTTCCTGCGGCGTCCTTCCACTCGTGGACAAGTTGCGCGTCGGTCTTGTCGTTCGTGCTTTTGTAAACCGCGACAGAGCCGAGGCCGAAATCATCGGTGATCGTGCATTGGAGAGGAAGCGCCGCATCACGCGTTGTCGCGATTTCGCGCCCCTCGGCGGGCGAGGTGATTCGGATGACCGGAGGCGCATCCGGCTTGACCGTGACCTGCAGGGTATCGCTATCCTCCACCTTGTTCGTGTCCGAGTAATCGAGTTTGATGGACCGGGCTGATAAAATCTTTCCCTCAAATTGCCAGTGGTTGTCATCGAGGCGGGCCACGGTGAACCCCGACGTGTTTTCTCCCGCGACCCGGAGGTTTGCGACCGGGTTGTTGAACTCGAGGCGGACGGAGATGCGCGTGCCGGGAACGAGGTTTTGCAGCGTTGTGAAGTTCGGGGACCGGCTGGCGGGAAGATGCGTGTAGGCGGGCGGTTCGATCTCGGCCGAGCGGGTTCGGATCGCGGTGCGCGGGCGGACGCGGATTTTGAATGTTGCCGACCGCACGTCGCCCGCCTCGACGAAATACTCCATGGGCTCGCGCATCTCTTTCCATGTAAAGTTGAACTCCGGCCGGCCGGCTTCGGTTTCCATGAGCGCCTTCTGCCACGGGGCGCCCGTGTTGCGGAAGACCACCCATGCCAAACTCGGAACCTGCCCGCCGAACTTGGCGGCGAGGGTCACTTCGCGGCCATGGGCGACCTCCGTGTCGCCAGGGGTCAGGTCAAGGATGCGGGTGCGTGTCAGCGGGGCGATGTCGCGTGCAGGAAGAAAGATCCGCGCGGCGGAGTTGGAGAAGCAGGCGGGCTGGAGAAGCGCCCATGCGGCCAGCGCCAGCGAAGCTCCGGCGAGCACGACCGCCAGTTTCTTCAGAAGAGCAACGTCGAAAACATCGGCCCAGCGCACTCCGGGAAACGGGTCGTGCATTTCTTGGAAAATTGCCGAGCGGAGCGGGGACTCCGGCGCGAGGTCGCGTTCGAACTGCACGGCGCTGATGAGCACGTTGCCTGCCCCGCCGCACGAGCGCTCGATGCGCCGCGCGATTCCCGCGTGACTGAGCTTTTGAAACCACGCCGGCATCGCGAGGACAAAGCCAGCGAGCAGCGGAGAGAGGGTCAGCAGGAATGCGGTCCAGCGGCCGGCTGAGCCGAGATGAAAGCGCGCGTCTGAGAGCAGAAAGACGACAAAAAAGAGAAGCGAGGCGGCGGCGCCGGAAATGACCCAGCGGACCCCGCGCAGCCAGCGAAAGCGGTTTGCCGCTTTCTGGAGCTTCCCGTGAACAAGTTGGGAGTCGAGGGGCATAGAATTAGCAGGGGTTGCCCAGGGTGGCCCCATGCGGGTTGCGGACGTGGGGCGGCCGTCCCGGCTGCCTGTTTGAAGAGGCAACAGCAGGCGGGACGCCTGCTCCACATTGCTTGGCTGAGCACCATTCGCGCCTGTTCATTTGACTTTCACGAGCCGGAAGTTTGTGAAGAACGACCTGCCGCCTTTCGGGGTTCCTGCATAGACGACCGCCTTGACAGACAAAAATTCCGGCTTCTGTTCTTCGCCCGCGACGACGACGGTTTGCGGCAGCGTGAACTCGCGGCCGGTGTTGCTCCACATTTTGGCGCAGGCGGGAGGATCCGGGATCTGAGCGCGGTAGCACATCACGAGCGGCGGCCTGCCGTCGGAGGCGGGGACTCGGAACTTGTCGGGTTTGTCAACCGGCTTGGGATCGTGAGTCCATGCCTCGGCGTGGAGTTTCGCGCTGAAATCCCATGTCATGCAATCGACCTCGACGCGGTAGGTGGCTCCCGGTTCGGCTTTGACAAATGCGGACTCGATTTTGCCTCCCTGGTTTCCGGCGATGCCAGGAGGCAGGTCGATGAGGGCGCAGGTTTTTCCCTGCTCGGTCGCGGGTTTGACATAGCCCGCGTTGTCCACATACCAAGGCTCATAAGAGAACGCCGTCCTCCAGCCGAGCAGCGGGTTCTTTGCGTCGGAAAAGTTCGGGTTCGTGATGAGGTTCGTCTGCGCGCGGGCCTGGCAGCAGGCGAAGGCAGCAACGGAGAAAATGAGGGTTCGGATTTTCATGGCAGGTTCCAGGATTTTCGGACGATCCACTCGGCGGTGACCAGCAAGAGAAGAAACCCCAGCAGGGCGGGATTGTTCCATAAATCCTCGAGCCGGACGCGCGAAAACTGCTGTTGTTTGAAATGGAGGTCGCGCGGCCATGCATCCCAGTCTTCGATTTTGTAAAACCTGCCGCCGGTTGCCTCGGCGATGCGCTGGAGCAGATCGCGGTTGATCGGCTTGCCGGTGATTTCCGTGGGCGGGCGGTTCACGACAAACCGCGTTTCATTTGTGGCCTCGGCCCCATCGAGGGTGACCGACGATTGCGCGACAAAGACGCCGGGCATGTTCGGCTCCACCTCCGCGCGGTAGCCGCTCACCGGCTTGCCTCCGGGTGTTTGGAGGGTTGCGGCTTTGAGCACATAATCGAAGGCCTTGTCGTCCGGGGTCCTGATGCGGAGCGGTAGGGTGGGGGGCAGCGGGACGCCGGAAACCGGCGTGCGGACGATGGCGCGAACCTCCGGCCGTTCGCCGAGCGAATAGTTCGTCCGCTCGGTGAAGAGCTCGATGCGGCTTCCAGTTTGTTTATCCTGCTCCTTGGGAATGAGCCAGTCCATCAATTGTATCCAGAAGGTGTCGTAAGGGGACCGGTCCGACGACCAGCCTCCTGCGGCAAGTCTCCAGCGCCAGAGCGTATCGGTGAGAACGGCGACCACTCGCCCTTGGCCGAACCGCATCCCCACGATCACCGGATGCAGAGCGCCGCCCACATCGGCCTGCATGAGCACCTCCGCGGTCGGGGCGACGGTGGAGGCCACGTTGCAGGTCAGCAGCGGAGGAAAATCTTTGACCTGCGCGAACAGCGGGCCGAATACCGGGTGGTGCAACCCCGTCTCGGTGATCCGCACCGGAAATTTTCCTTCCCGATACGGGGCCGGGAGACCGACAGGCAGCGCTGCTGCGAGCGGGCCGAGATTCGCCGAGGCAAAAAGGTTCGGGCCACCAAGCAGGACAAGCCCGCCGCCGCGATCGACAAAATTCCGCAGCGCGGCAGCGTTCTCAGCGGACAGGGCCTCGGGCGCGAGATCCCCGAGAATCACGACCGCGCAATTCGCCAGCGCCTTGGGCGAAAAATCCGCCGCCCCATCCGCCTGGCCCCCGTTGTCATCCAGCTGGGCGAGCCGTCCGTCCGCCCAGCGAACAAATGCCGAGAGCTTCAAATTCCGGTCGCCCACGATCGCTTTGCGCAGGAATTTGAAATCGAAGCCGAGCGCGTTCTGCACATAGAGCACGCGGTTGCCAGGCTCCATGACCTCGATGAGAAACGGGTGAGAACGGGCTTCTTTGTCGGCGGCCGGATCGCTGACGCGGGTTTCGTATTTCACCGTTCCCGGCTTGTCATGGGACACGGCGAAGGCGACGGACCGCGTCTGCCCGTCCTCGTTGAACGCGGCCGGTTTTTCGGCCACCTTGTGCCCATCCTGCCAGAGTTCGACAGAAACCGTCTGCCCGCCCATGCCCGATCCGGCGAGCGACACCCGGATCTCGGTATTCCAGCCGATAGCTGCCCGCGGCGGGTAATCCACTCCCGCGAGGGAGATGCGTTTGGGATGCTGCTTGCGGGCAAAGGGTTTTTCCAGTTCGAAGGAAAACACCGGCACTCCCCCGGAAACGGTCTTGGCATCCGGTGCCCCGGTGGTGTCGATCCCGTCGCTCAGCAGGAGAACCGCGGCGAGCGGTTGCCCGCGAAACCGCTCCCGCACTTGGTTCACGGCTTCCAGCACATGGGACGTTGCCCCGTTGAAGCTCCACTCCCGGACGTTCGGCGGCGGCTCGGTCAGCGTGCTGTCGAAGCGGAAAACGCGGAGGTCAAAATCGTTTTTCGCCTGTTCGACCGACTTCGAGCCGAGCCACTCGATCACGCGCTGAGCCCGCCTCGGCTGTTTGTCGTCCACGGGATCGGTCATGCTTTCCGATCCGTCCACCAGCACAGCCAATTGAGGCCGGAGAGTTGTGACTTCGTCGGTCCTCCGCTGCGGCTGGAGCAGCAGCAGTAGCAGCACAACGAGCATGAGTGCACGCAAAATGCCGAGGACCACGATCCGCCGCCGCGATCGGACTCCGCGGATGAAACTCCATGCCACGACCGCGATCACCAGCAGAACGGCGAGGACGAGCCACGGCCATGAGCAAACCGGCTGCCACAAGATGTCGGTGAGATGAAAAATAGTATCAGTTCGAGGTTGTCAGATTCCGTCCACCCGAAATCCGGCGTTTAGAAAAACCTTTCTGACGGTGGCGGGGTTGTCGCCCTGGAGTTCCACCTCGCGGTCTCTCACGGTTCCTCCGCAGCCGAGCTGCTTGCGGGCATCGCCGGCAAGACGTTCGATTTCTTCGACGGAAATGCCCGCGTGAAATCCGGAGATGACGATCACCGGCTTTCCCCCGCGGTGAGCTTTTTCCTTTCTGAGGACGACCCGGCCGGGAGAGGAGCAGGGAGCTGGGTTCGCGGCCTCTGGAATCCCTTCGGGAAGACCGGGGATGGACAATCCCGCGAAAGGAGACTGGAGATTTTCACGCGGACCGGAAACGGGAATGCGTCCTTTTTCGCTCATGGGGAGCTTGTCAGCATCGCGGCACCGAAGACCCCGGCGCTGTCGCCAAGCTGCGGGCGCAGGATGCGCGTGGCGAGCGTGGGGTTGAAGAGGAACCGTCCGATGGCCTGCCGCGTCTCATCCGAATACAGAAGATCGATATTCCCGAGGCCTCCGCCGATGACAATTGCCCCGGGATCCAAGATGTTGATGACCGCCGCAATCGCCTCGCCGAATTTATCCCGGAGGCGCTCCATCGTTGCGACAGCCGGTTTCTCGCCGAGGGCAGCGGCGCGGACAATTTCCGGCAGGCGGAGCGCTCCGCCTCCGGATTCGCGGTAGAACCTCTCCAGCGAAGGGCCGGAAAGGACGGTTTCGATGCAGCCAATCCTGCCGCAGTAGCAAGGGTGGGTCTCGCCCATGAGCGGATTGTGCCCCCATTCTCCGGCGATGCCGTGCAGACCGTTGAGGATCTGCCTGTCCACCACGATCCCTCCTCCGACCCCGGTTCCAAGAATCAATCCCATGACCACAGACTCGCCGGCCGCAGCGCCCAGGGTGGCCTCGGCAAGGGCGAAGCAGTTGGCGTCATTTGCCATGCGGATTTCGATCGAGAGCACGCGGGCGAGATCCTGCCTCAAAGGCTGGCCGTTGAGGCACGTGGTGTTGGAGTTTTTCAGGGCTCCGCTCGATGGATCGAGCGTGCCGGGCGTGCCGATTCCGATCACGCTGGGACGCGTGATTCCCGAAGCACTTTCCAAATCCCGGACGACCCCTGCGATCTGCGAGAGGATGAATTCGTATCCGCGCGACGCGTGCGTTTCCCTACGGAGCCGGTGCACAGCAGCGTGCGGATGATCCGCGTCGAGGAGGGCTCCCTCAATCTTGGTGCCTCCGAGGTCCAGTCCCCAGAGCAACCCGTTCACACCGAAACCCGCATCGGCATGATCACGTAGAGGAACGGAGACTGGATCTTCAGAACTCCGGGGCTCATCTCGTCGATCAGCTCGAGAAACACTTCATCATTGGGAAGGTTGCGGAGCGGATCCATGAGAAACTCCGGATTGAAGGCGATCGAGATGTCCTTGCCGCGATAGTTGATCGCCAGCGATTCTTTCGCCTCGCCGACCTCGGGAGTGTTCGCTGTGATATCGAGGTTGTTCTTGGTGAAGTTCAGCCGAACCGAACTCGTCTTGTCGCTGCTGAGAAGCGAGACGCGGCGGACGCAGTTCAGGAACGCCTCGCGTTCGAGGGAGATCCGTTCCTTGGCCTCGGCGGGAATCACCTGCCGGTAGTTCGGGTAGTTTCCTTCCACGAGCTTCGAGGCGAGGAACGCCCCGTTCAATTCGAAGGAAGCCAGGTTGTCCGATGTCGAGATCGTGACCTCGCCGTCCTCGCCGAGCAGGCGTTGCAACTCGGTGACCGCTTTGGTGGGCAGGATGAAATCGCGTTCGTGGCTCTTCGGAAATTCGATGTCGCTGTCGAACAATGCGAGCCGGCGCCCGTCGGTGGCCACCAGCGTGAGCTTGTTGTCGGAGAGCGAAAAAAGGATTCCGTTGAGCACGTAGCGTGTCTCGTCGGAGGAAATGGCATACGAGGTTTTGCGGAGGCCGTCTTTGAGCTCGCTCTGTTTGAGGGTGAAAGATTTCGGCTCCCCGACTGTCGGGAACGTCGGGAATTCTTCTTGGGGAAGACCGTAGATTTTGAAATAGCTGGCCCCGCAGCGGATGCTGGCCGCGTTTTTTGAATCGATCTCGATCACCACTTCCGAGCTCGGAAGCTCGCGCACGATGGCGGCAAGTCGCCGGGCTGGCAGCGTGGTCGAGCCGGGTTTCTCGACCTTCGCTTCGATCGAGCAGCGGATCCCGACCTCGAGATCCGTGGTCGTGAGCCTGAGCCCGGACTCCGTGGCTTCGAGGAGCGCGTTTGAGAGAACGGGGAGCGTCGCGCGATTGCTGACCACGTTTTGGATTCGCTGCAAACCTTCGAGGAGGGCTTCTTTGGTGACCGCTAGCTTCATAGGGTAAAAACCATGTGTCTATGGGCACTCGCGACAGATGTCAACCGCATGTTGCATACATATTTAGAATATCGTCGGGGAATAAAATTCCCGCCGGGGCTTCATTTGCGGGAAAACCCGGCTTGATTGGGCGGGAGGAAACAGGATGATGGGCGGGAAATGAAAGCGCGATGGTTTGTCAAGGGGGACTGGGATGGATTTGTCGGGCTCTTCATCGACAACCTTCTCCAGTTGCTGCTGATCGCCACGCTGTGCCCGCTGGTATGCGGGATTCCGCTGGTCATGGTGGCCGGGGTGATCTTGCCCGGGGCCGCGGTTTCGATCGTCGCGGGAAACCTTTTTTACTCGTGGCAAGCCTGGCGGCTGGCGCGCCGGACCGGCCGCGACGACGTGACCGCGCTGCCCTACGGGATCAACACGGTGAGCCTGATCGCGTTCCTTTTTTTCATCATGGCCCCGGTCTGGCAGGCCACGCGCGACCCGCTAAAAGTCTGGGAGGCCGGGGTCTTTGCCTGCCTCCTCAGCGGGCTCATCGAGTTGGCGGGCGCTTTCTGCGCGGATCCGTTGCGCCGGAGCGCCCCGCGTGCGGCCTTGCTCTCGGCCCTGGCGGGAATCGCGCTGACGTTTATTTCGATGGGTTTCGCTTTTCAAATCTTTGCCTCCCCGGCCATCGCGATCCTGCCGATGTTCCTGATCGTGATCGCCTATGCGGCGAGGCTGCGCCTGCCGTTCGGCGTGCCGGCGGGGCTGGTGGCCATCGTGGTGGGGGTCTTGATCGCGTGGGTGTTGAGATGGGCCGGTTTCCCCTCGTTTTCTTCTCCGCAGGGACCTGTTCCGTTCGGCCTGCACCTCCCGCGTCCGGACATCACGGCCATGCATGCCTTGATCTCGGGCGGCGGGCTTTGGAGCTACCTCACGGTCATCATTCCCATGGCCCTGTTCAATCTCCTCGGTTCGCTGCAGACATTGGAAAGCGCGGAGGCCGCCGGCGACCGTTACGAGACGATGCCTTCGCTGGCGATGAACGGCGCCGGCACCATCGTCGCCGCATTTTTTGGTAGCGCTTTTCCGACGACCCTTTACATCGGGCACCCCGGCTGGAAAGCCATGGGGGCGCGCATCGGATATTCCGCGCTGAACGGCATCGTGATCAGCCTGCTGTGCTGCTTCGGAGCCGTGACGGCCGTTCTGCATGTCGTGCCATTGGAGGCAACCTTGGGGATTCTCATCTGGATCGGCCTCGTCATGACGGCGCAGGCATTCCAAGAAACCCCGCGCGCGCACGCGCTCGCGGTCGCGGCGGGCCTTCTGCCATCGCTGGCCGCGTGGGCATGGCTTCTGATCGAAACCGCCCTGCGCGCCGCGGGATGCCCGCTGGAAAAGGCCCTGCCAAACTTCGGGAACGACCTGTTCATCCGCGGCGTCCTCGCCCTGAACCAAGGTTTCCTCATCACCAGCATGGCCTTTGCCTCGATCGTGGCCTTTGCCATCGACCGGAGATTCTTTGCCTCCGCGATGACGTGCTTTGTGTGCGCAGCCCTTTCGGCGGTCGGCTTGATTCACGCGTTCGCGGTCACATCCGCGGGAGTCGTTCCCGTTTTCGGCTGGATGGCAGCCCCGGATTTCGCGGCGGCCTACGCGGCGACCGGGATCTGTCTTTTGTGCCTGCAATGGACCAAACAACAATAGCCGCTGCCCCTTGCTGGGAAATGTCATTTTGACCGCGCGCCCCGCATCTGCGATATTCCGGCCATGCAGGCCGCGCATGGAAAAGCCGCATCGCGATCTTTTCGGCAGCCCGCGCTTTGAATGAACATCCGTTCCACCATCATTCTGGCCGCCGGGCTTTTGGTTTTTGCGACACGGGATGCCGCCGCACAATCCGGTGAGTGGTTGGTCAAGGGGGCTCCGTTTCGTGCGACGATCCGGCTGCAGGAATCGCCGAAAATGGCGGATGCCGGCGTGGCGGTCGAACTGCCGGATTTCGGCGGCAACCGGGCGGATCTCGCCGATGTCGTGCTGTTCGATTCCGAAGGCGTCGCCCAACCGATCGCGGCGATCTGGCGTGGCGGCGGCCAGCAATCGATCCTGTTGTCAAAAGAGCTTGCCCCCGGGAAGGCCTACGCCGTGTATTTTGGCGGACAGACCGACCGCCAGCCCCGGACATGGACGCCAAAGACCAGTCTCCTGCTCGAGACGCGCCGCCTGCCCGCAAAGCCGAAGATCGATAGCTGGCCGGATATGGAAACCACATGGCGGGCCGCCCCGGCTGTTGATGGGGCCGGATTCGTCAGCTCGATTTATGCTGCGGGCAATGCCTTCGGCACCGATGCCGATTTCGCGTCGCATTTCTCCGGCTGGCTCGCGACACCGGACGGCGGCGACATCGTCTTATACACGCTTTCGTCCGATGCGTCCTTCGTGCTCGTCAACGCCAAGCCGGCGCTCGAATGGCCGGGAACTCACTCGCCGGACTCCAACCTGAAGACCATGCGAAGCCAGACGGTTGCTGGCTCGCCGGGCTTCACCAAGATCGATTACTATCAGGCAAAAATCGGAGCCGGGGGAGTTGCGGTTCTCGGCTGGCAGAAAAACGGCAAGTTTGAGGCGGTGCCTCCCGCTGCGTGGGTGCATCCCGGCACTTCCCAGATCCTCAAACTCGACGATGCCCGCGGTTGGCCGCTCCCGCTGGCCAACGTGGTTTGCAATTCCTATCTCGGCTATGGCGGCAAATGGCTCGTCGATATCGAATGCGCCGCCGACATCCCGCCGGAGTGGACGGCCGAGTGGGAATTTGAGGACGGAGCTGTTTTTAGCGGCCCGAAATCCCAGCGGATCATCGTCGATTCCAAGCCGCAGTTTGTCACTCTGCGGCTGCGGCGGGGGAATGATGTGACGGCCGGAATCAAGCGCTTGGTCTTCCCCCCCAATCTCCGCGCGGCCTCGGTCAACAATCCCGCCGACCTGGCATCCTATCTTGGGTCGCTCGACAAACTGACTCCCTCCCGGCTTTCACAAGCAACCCTCGATGCCGTGCTGCCGCTGCTGGTTGATTTTGCCGATGACGGGCACGTCGCGAAGTTCGCGGCGGCCTGGCTTCGCAAAAATCCGTCGCCCGACAGCCCCCTGTGGCTGCCCGCGCAGATGGCCGTCTTGCACGCGCTGGAGCAAAGCGACCCGCGGAAGGCATTGGAAGAGGTGCGGCGGATCGATCCCGCCGCGCGGAAAAAACACCGGGAAATATTCTCCCAGTATGAGCTCGACCTGCTGGTCTTCTCGCTTCGCGATGCCTCGGCAGAAGACCTCGCCCGACGCATCGCCTTCGAAGCTCCCGAGTCCGAAGCCGCGGCGCTTGCAAAGATCCGCATCGGCGATCTCTACAGGCTGACCGGCCGGATCAAGCCCGCCGTCGAGCAATACCGGGGCGTCCAGAAAAATGTCGCGGACGAGACGAACGGGCGCAAAGTGCCCGCGCAAGACAGGGCCAGTTCGATTGCGGTGGAGGATCTTCTCGAATCCGGCTCGCGCAACGAAGCCGCGGACAAGCTCCGCGAATGGGAGCTGCGCCATCCGATGGCAAAATTCGATACCGACTTTTTGCTCCTGCGGGCAAGGATGCTCAATGCTTTCGGCCGCTGGTCCGAGGCGCTCACCGAGATCGATTCGTTCAAACAGATCCAGCCCGACAGCCCCTACGAAATCGATGCCGACTTTCATCGCGCGGTTGCCCTTAGCGCTCTGGGCAAAACGGGCGAGGCCCAAAAAATCTGGAAGGAAATTTCCACAAATTACCCCCACCACGAACTGGCCGCCCCCAGCAAGGCCAAGCTCGCCACACCATGAAAACGCTACGATCGAGACCAATCGTCGTGGCATGGGCATCCTGCCCATGCGTAACAATCCAGCAAGACATGGGCAGGATGCCCATGCCACGGAGTTTTTTTCTCAAAGCCAGAACGATTCTTGCCATTTATGCATTCTCTCTCGCGGCCGTTCTCCGCGCGGACCCCGGCAGGATCTACACCGTGCCCGACCCGGCCGCAACGGGAGGGATCGAAGGCACGAGCCCGATGCCGCTCACCCATGCCATGGCGGTGGATCATGACCGCTTGCATGTCTATCGGGCGGATTTGAGCGATGGCGGGAAAACCTTTCAGTTCCATCACCTGCCGGTGGGGAAATTCGGTCTCGTCCTGGTCGCTGCCGGAAACACGGTCTTCGAAGGGCTGGCGCTCGGCGACCCGGCCGCAGATCCTGATCCCGTCTCCGCGCAAAACCTCCGGACCCGCATCGGCGCTGCGGACTCCTTCTTCAACCGGTTCTCCATTCTGCGGACCGGAGTGAACGGGGAGCAGGCGCTGGCCTTTGTGGAACGCATCCGCGACCGGCTGACGCTGCAGCAATCGGGCGAAAAACTGGACGCCAACCTGCGGAGGTTAGAAATCATCGAACTGGCGAAGGCGGGCGACGACTGGCAGATGTCCACCACGCGGCATATCTACCGCGAAGAGGAGCGGCTCCGCGCGAACCCGCCATTCATGAAACATTTTTTCGTTTCCGCGATTGGAAATCTCCGCGTGGTGGATAGTGTCAAACAACTTGGCGAGCTGACCCTGCCATCCCACTGAATCGTATGCCCCAAATTCGAGCAAAAAAAGGTTTCCCGCGCGGCGGAGTTTTTCCGCTGGGGGACCGCGAACTGACCATCGGCCGGGATCCGGAGAGCGACATCCAACTCGAGATCGATTCCCCGGCCTCCCGCCACCACGCGACGGTTTACAAGGCCCTCAACATTTGGCACGTCAAAGATCTCGGCAGCCTCAACGGCACGGAGTTGAACGGGACGCGGGTCAAGGACAAGCCGCTGAAAAACGGCGACACGATCACGATCGGCGAGGCGGTTTTTGTCTTTGAGGATTCCGTCTCTCCCGGCATGGCAGCGAATACCCCCGATTTCCGAACCCGCCCACCCACACCCGAGGATGAGAAAATCCGCGCGACCGTGCGCGAGATGAGCGTGAAGACGGAACGTCTCAAGGCGGAAATTTCCAAGGCGATCATCGGGCAGAAAGAAATCGTGTCCGAGCTGTTGACCGCGATCATTTCCAACGGGCATGTCCTGATGATCGGCATGCCGGGTCTGGCGAAGACGATGATGATCCGCACGGTCGCTGAGGTGCTCGACCTGCAGTTTCGCCGCATCCAGTTCACGCCCGATCTCATGCCTTCGGACATCACCGGAACTGATATCCTCGAAGTGGACGAGTCGAGCGGGCACAAGGAATACCGCTTCATCAAAGGGCCGATTTTTACGAACATCCTGCTCGCCGACGAAATCAACCGCACTCCGCCGAAGACCCAGGCCGCCCTGCTCGAAGCCATGCAGGAACACCGAGTGACTGCCGCCGGGGAGACGTATCCGCTCGACCTGCCGTTCTTCGTGCTCGCGACCCAGAACCCGCTCGAACAGGAAGGAACGTATCCGCTGCCGGAGGCGCAACTTGACCGGTTCATGTTTAGCATCCATGTCGATTACCCGAGCGAGGCCGACGAGGAAACAATCGCCAGGGTGACCACGCGGCCGCAGAACGTCACGTTCCAGAAAATCCTTCGCGCGGACGAAATCCTGGAACTCCAGCGAGTCGTGCGTGAACTCCCGATCTCCGAGCACGTCATCAAATACGCCACGCGCCTCGCGCGCTCGACCCGACCATCCGACCCGCGCGCGCCGGATTTCATCAAGAAATGGATCCACTGCGGGGCCGGCCCGAGAGCGACCCAATACCTCGTCATCGCCGCGAAGGCCCGTGCAGTCATTGACGGGCGGCTCCTGGTCACATCGGATGACGTGCGCGCTGCCGCGAGCCCCGTGCTCCGACACCGGATGTTCACCAATTTCACGGCCGATTCCGAAGGCATGGATACGGACAAGATCGTGAAGAAACTGCTCGATGCCGTGCCGGAACCCGACGAGCGGGATTACTAATCGCCGCAAATCCGTTTCCAGAATTTCCGCTTGCTCCTTCCCCCCGGCTGCTGTTAACTCCCGGATCCCCAAACGAAATCCTGAGTAGCTCAGTGGTAGAGCGGTCGGCTGTTAACCGATTGGTCGTAGGTTCGAGTCCTACCTCAGGAGCCACTTTTCAAAAGTGGCTTTTCCCCTGTAAACACTGATAAACACAGGCTTTGCGGGCGGATTGGCTTTCTTTGTGAGTTTTCAAGAGTTGAGTGCTTTTGATAAAAGTTTGTCAGGAATTGTCAGGAAAATCTTCCCGTCCATCCTCCCCGAGCTTGAACTGCTGCCCGTCCATCTTGGCTTTGATGAACGCCTCAAAGTCTCCGGGCCGGTATCTGGTCCCGCGTTGCGAAGTCTGAACGCGCGGCAGAGGACGGCTTGCCGGAGAGCGAAGGAGTTTTGCGGCACCAGTGAGCGGTTGCGGCGGATTGGAGGGATCGGTAGTTTTCATCGGCCGGAGACTTCTGCCACAAAAGCGGGATGGCGGCCAATCAGATTTGAAATGGGACCGTTGCCGGAGATGCACCCACGCGCGTGCAGTAACCGTGGGCGGGTTCTTTCGTTGTCGGTTATAGTCAGGCGAGGCCGCGAATCCGGTGTTGCACTGATTCTTTTACGATTTCAGATATCCCCTTGGCATTTACAATGAACGCATCCCCATGTTTTGCGATCACGTCAGCATAGGGGAGGGGTTCGCCCTCTTTTCCGCCGATCACGCGCCCGCTCTTGCGCCTCCATCCATTCTCTTTCGCGATATGGAAAAGGGTGCCCACGCTGATCTCCTTCAACCTTGAACGGTGTTTTCCTGCATACTCGCCTTCGTGTTCCTCGGGGCTCCATTCATTGAGCAACCGGCATCCCTCGGCCATTGGCAGCACTGACCAGACGGCGGACGCGATCTTTAGCCATTCCTCATAGGCTGTCTCCGAGCCCATTGTCGGGCGGGCCTCCGCGCATTCCTCCCCGCTGCGGTTCCGCTGGCAGGAGCCTCCATTTTCAAAAGCCATCTTTGACCGCAGGCGTGCGGAAAAGAATGAGGAAGACCGCGAGGAAGGCAACGCCCGCTTCGATCTGGTCCTTTCCCTTCACGCCTTGCTGGAATCCTTCCACGCGGCAGCAAAAAGCAACGACGGCCCGCTGGTCGCCTACAAGGTCGAGGAGCTTGCCAGCTCGCTCCGCGAGGAGTTCGGGGAAACAACCGAAAAGGAATCCGCCCCGCTCTGCCTGTCCATCTGCCGAGAGTTGGCCGAGCAAATCAAAGGAGATTCAGTCTACGCGGGGCCGGAATATCAGATTGCCAAGCCAATCCGGAAGCCAGCGAAGAAAACGCGATAGTCACGCGCTACGTTGCTGGAAGCCTACCGTTTCAAGAAAAAGGATTTCACGATATCGCGAGGCTTCGCGATAAGGATCTGGTGCGATTGAACGTGTGAATCTTCAAGGATTCGCCAAAGTTTCGGCGTGTCTTGGTTCGCATCTAGGAGGTGCTGGTCGCTGGTCAGGAGGATCCCGCACCCTTTCAACGCGGCCTCGGCAAGGAGGGTGGCGTCATTCTCTTCCCCGTGCGGGATGATGCTCTTCATCCTCATTTTCAAGCTGATTTCCGATGCGATCCCGCGCTCAACCGGGGACATCACAAGCGGCGTGTATCCCCGATGCAAAAGATGCATGAGCACACCGATGGCGAGGGTGCGGCAGTGTTCAGTTGTGCCGTTCTCAGAAAGCCAGGCGAGTTCCTGGGCGACGGTTTCCGTTACGACAAATTGCGCCCGATCAATCCGTTTTCGGATGACTGCCATCGCGTCAAGAACATCTGGTTCCTGATCTTCTTCGTCCATCAGGACGTTGGCATCAACGGCGACGAGCAACGGCTTCTCCTGCCCCGGCGTGATTGTGGTAGATCATCCGCATGGCGGCGGCTGTGAGAGATTGGCGGGATTCGTCGGAGAGTTTGTTGCATGCCTTCCGGGCATCTGCCGCGTATTTCGTGCCGGTGGTCGCGGCCTGTTTTTTTACGGTGGCGTTCATCTGCGGGGAATGTCGGACAAATCGCGCAATGGGTCAAGAGCGGAGGAGGGGAAGGCTGGCGCGTCACGCGGCCTTCTTGGTCGGCATATCCACCACGTTCTTGGGCTGGCCGGCCGGCCGG
>Ga0073936_10005761_pt1 | contig 16602 bp, 12 predicted proteins | sample AliMusrvi5mmetaG_FD_87041 | JGI IMG/M metagenome (GOLD analysis project Ga0073936, IMG submission 87041) | Freshwater lake bacterial and archeal communities from Alinen Mustajarvi, Finland, to study Microbial Dark Matter (Phase II) - Alinen... | ecosystem: Environmental > Aquatic > Freshwater >... | reverse complement strand
GGCTATCATGAATAATTCGAAATTCGAAATGTGGAATGTGAAATGGCCGAGAACTGAAAACTGAAAACTGAAAATTGTATCTTCATACCGAAATCTCGGCCTTGATCGCCGGGTGCGGGTCGTAGCCTTCGAGCGTGAAATCCCCGTAACGGAAATCCTCGAGCGCCATCACCGATGGATTCAGGGCCATGCGCGGGAGCGGGCGGCACTCGCGGGCCAGTTGTTCGCGCGCTTGGTCGAGGTGGTTGGCATACAGGTGGAGATCTCCGAACGTGTGGACAAACTCACCGGGTTTCAGCCCGGTTACCTGCGCGACCATCAGGGTGAGCAGGGCATACGACGCGATGTTGAACGGGACCCCGAGAAAAAGATCCGCGCTCCGCTGGTAGAGCTGGCAGCTCAGCTCGCCCTCCTGCACATAGAACTGAAAAAGCGCGTGGCAAGGAGAAAGCGCCATCAGGTCGAGCTCTCCGGGATTCCATGCGCAGACCACGAGCCGCCGGCTGTCTGGGTTCGCGCGGATCTGCGCGACTACCGCGGCAATCTGGTCGAGCGAGGATCCATCCGGCTTCCGCCAGTCCCTCCACTGCGCGCCATACACGCGCCCGAGGTCGCCACGAGCATCCGCCCACTCGTCCCAGATCGTCACTTTGTTCTCGCGCAGGTAGCCGACATTCGTGTCGCCTTTGAGGAACCAGAGCAATTCATGGATGATCGAGCGCAGGTGCAGCTTCTTCGTCGTGACCAGCGGAAACCCGTCGCGTAAATCGAAGCGTTCCTGCGCCCCGAAAACCGAATACGTCCCCGTGCCGGTGCGGTCGGATTTAAACTTTCCCTTATCGAGAACGAGGCTGAGCAGCCGGTGATACTGAAGCATGGGAGTGAAGGCTAGAGAGTCGCGGGCTGGCTTGGCAATCCCCCGAATGCTCCGGCGGGCGGAAAACGCTCGCCACGGTCCCCGATCTTGTGCAGAGGATGCACGACTTCATGCGCGTTGTATTTGCTTCCCTCGGCACCCTCGGCGACCTCCACCCGCTTCTTGCCGTGGCCCGTTCGGCGGAAAACCGCGGACACGACGTCGCGATTGCCGCGTCCAAGGGGTTTCTGGATTACGTCGCAAACCTCGGGTTGAAGTTCCACCCGATCCGTCCAGATCTCGAGCTGGCGGGCGGTCGGGCGCGATGGCTGAGCGATCCGTCGAAGGGGCCGGAGCGGCTGCTGCGCGGGGAGGTTTTCCCTGCGGTGCGTGAAACCTGTTCGGATCTTGTGGCGGCCTGTTCGGGGGCGGATCTTCTGGTCGTGGGCGAGTTGCTTTATGTGGCGCCGCTCGTCGCCGCAAAGTGCGGGATCCCTTGGGTGAATGCGGTGCTATCACCGAGCTCGTTCCTCTCCGCGATCGATCCGTGCGTGCTCGCGCCGATGCCGGCATTCCACCATCTGCGCCATTTCGGCCTCCTGCCCCACAGGCTCCTGCTGGCATTCGGTGACCGTCTCACCTCGCGGTGGGCGGAACCGCTTTTTGCATTCCGCCGGGAACTCGGCCTGACTCCGGGACCGAATCCCGTCTTCGCTGGCAAACATTCCCCGCTCCGGACCCTCGCCCTTTTTCCAAAATTCTTCTCGGCACCCCAATCCGACTGGCCGCCGCAGGTCGTGCAAACCGGATTTCCCTTCTTCGAGCAGGCCCCGCGTGCAGCCACCAGGCGGACGATCCGCGATTTTCTCGATGCGGGGGAACCTCCGATCGTCTTCACGCTCGGATCGTCGATGGTTCGGATCGCGGATGATTTTTACCATCTCGCCGCACGCGCCGCGACGGCGCTCGGACGCCGCGCGATTCTTTTGATCGGAAAAAACCCGCCTCCCGCGAGGCTGCCTGAAACGATTCTGAGCCTCGACTACGCGCCGCTGGAGTCGGTTTTCCCTCACGCGGCCGCAGTCGTCCACCATGGCGGGATCGGAAGCTGCGCGATGGCATTGCGCTGCGGGGTCCCCTCGCTGGTCATCCCGTTCGCCTATGACCAACCGGACAATGCGGCGCGGCTCCGCAGGCTCGGCGTGGCACTCACCATGCCCCGGAACGGGATCTCCTCCGAATTGCTGGCAAGCCGTTTGGGCCGGATTCTCGACAGGGAGCAAATGCGGGAAGAGGCCCTCAGGCTGGCAACCCGGATTACACCGGAGGAAGACATGGAGCAGACCATCGCAGCCCTCGAGGCCGTCGCACTAAGCGCATGAGCCAATCCCAAGCCTCCGCAGCAAACATGACAACCAATTCTCAAAACCAGCCCGCCCGCAGGAAAAAGACCGAAGACGCGGCCTTTGTGCTCCGGTATCTCCGGCCTTTCCGGCTCCCGTTCTGTGCCGCCATCGTCGCCCTCCTCGGCTCGACGTCCCTCGGCCTGTGCTTCCCCTACCTGACAGGCCTCCTCCTTGATGGCGCGCTCACCGGAGCCGGGGCCGCATCGGCCATCAACAGGACGGCCCTCCTGCTTCTCGGCACGCTCGCCGCGCAGGCGGTTTTTTCTTTTTTTGCGACCTCGTGGTTCTACCGCTGCGGCGAAAGCGCCCTAGCCGACCTCCGGCGCGAAACCTTTGCCCGCTTGATCGGCATGCCCATGTCCTTCTTTGCCGGCCGCAGGATCGGCGAGCTCTCAAGCCGCCTCACCAACGACCTCACGCTTCTGCAGGACACCCTCACGATGACCATCCAGCAGACCCTCCGCCAAAGCCTGCTGATGGCGGGAGGCATCTTCATGGTCGCATGGACATCGCTCAAACTCAGCGGGCTCATGATCACCACATTTCCGGTGCTTGTGCTGATCGCGATCATCTACGGCCGCTACATCCGCCGCCATGCGAAGGAAGCCCAGGACCGGCTCGCCGACGCGGGAACCGTGATCGACGAATCGCTTCAAGGGATCGCCAACGTCAAAGCCTTCGGAAACGAGCGGTTCGAGATCGCCCGCTACTCGCACCACCTGGATTCCTTTCTCAGAGTCATTCTCCGCACCGCACGCCTCAGAGCCTCGATGGTTTCCTTCATCATCTTCGGGGTTTTCGGCTCGATCGTGCTCGTCTTCTGGTTCGGTGCCCACCTGATGCTGGCCGGGCAGCTCACCTTCGGCGAACTCACCCGCTTTGTTCTTTACACAACATTTGTCGGGGGATCGGTCGCTTCCTTCGCCGAGGTCGCGAGCCAGGTTCAAAAAACTCTCGGCGCCACCGAACGCGTGCGCGAACTTCTGCAGGAAAACCTGGAGATCGAAACGCGGGCCGCAGCGGCTACCCTCCCCCCGTCACGCCTCCAGGGATCCGTCCGGTTCGACGACGTCTCATTCCGCTACCCATCGAGAAAGGAAATTCCGGTGCTGCAAAATCTCTCCCTTGAAGCCACTGCCGGCGAAAGCATCGCGCTCGTTGGCGCCAGCGGTGCCGGAAAATCCACCATCGTGTCCCTGCTACTGCGATTTTACGAGCCGGACTCCGGGCACATTCTGGTTGACGGGCGCCCGGCGACGGATTTCTCCATTGCCGACCTGCGCGCCAATCTCGCCATCGTCCCGCAGGAAGTCCTGCTCCTCGGCGGAACGATCGAAGAGAACATCCGCTATGGAAAGCCCGCCGCCACAGTGGAGGAAGTCATCGCCGCCTCCCGGCTCGCGGCCTGCCACGAGTTCATCGAGCAGTTCCCGGATGGCTACCAAACTCTTGTCGGAGACCGTGGCATCAAGCTCTCCGGCGGGCAAAGACAGCGCATCGCCATCGCCCGCGCCCTCCTGAAAAATCCGGCGATCCTGATCTTTGATGAGGCGACCAGTTCCCTGGACTCCGAAAGCGAGCAGCTCATTCAGAAAGCCCTGGACTTGCTGCTGAAAGACCGGACGGCCATCATCATCGCGCACAGGCTTTCGACCATCCGGCGCGTTGACAGAATCTACGTCATCGAACAGGGCCGCGTGGTCGAAACCGGAACACACGACGAGCTTTACGCCCGCGAAGACGGAGCTTACCGGCGCCTCGCATCACTCCAATTTCTCGATCCCGAAGCGCAAGAACCATGCCAAGGACTGCACCCCCCCGGGCTCGAACCGGGAACCAATTGATTAAGAGTCAACTGCTCTACCATTGAGCTAGGGATGCATTTTACGAGGGTAGCCCCGCTTGGAACGTCTGGCCTTTCACACCTGTTGGAAACGCCCGGAATAATCCAGACTTGGGAACCCACAGTTGTTCGAGATCCTTACGCGCACAAGAGCCGAAGGTTCTACTCCCGAACGAAAGTCCAGGGCAAGCAAATATGTTGAGGATGGCTCTGGGTCTAATTGGCTGACAAGATCTTGAGGCGGACAAAACGGTTTTTGGGATCGGTCAAGGAATCCGTGACAGTGACGCCTTCAAAGGTGGAATCAATCGGGACGGCTTGTTCCGTCGCGGACAAATTGATCGCCCAGCGGTCTGAAATGCCGAGGTCGTCGCTGAACTGGACGGAGCACTATCGTTGGTGCCGCAGGGAATGAAGACGCGGCTGGAATTACTTCGCCGGACTGGCTTGTGGGTTCGCTTCACCACCCGCTTTGTGGTGTTCCTCGCGCTCGGCTTTGACCTTTTGTAACTGGGCAAGTTGATCTGGCGTCAGGATCGCCTCGACCTGGATCCGGTTCGCCTCACGCAAGGCCCTGCCCTGCTCTTCCTTCTGTTCTGGAGTCAGTGCTGCATTTGAATGGATGGCTTCTTGCTTGGTGCGCAGGTCTGCGCGCAGGACAGCAATCTTCGCTTTTTGGTCCGGTGTCAGATTGAGCGAGTCAAAAAGGCCCTGTCCGCCATGCTCGTGGTTCTTTTTTCCTGAGCTTCCTTCGGATGCTGCCGGAGACGGTGATGAGGCCGGGGTTTGCGCGAGGGAAGTTGCTGCGGTAGAGGCGAGCGCAAGCGCCGCGATCAAAGTAATTGTTGCTTTCATTGCCGTATTCAACCGAACGCAGAATGAAAAGTTGCGAGAATTTTTCATGGCCTGATAATCTCAAATGGCACAGCCGGCAGCGCACCGAGGGGGATGCGCCGCTGATTGGCCGGGGTCGCCGGCTTGCCGGCTGCGGCGGGGCGCTCGATGGAGGCGAGAATGATGAGATTGCCTTTCTGGCCGGGCTTGACCTTTGCGGCATCGGCCTGCAACACGATCGAAGTCGGCGTCATCGTTTGGATGGCGACGCCTTCGGGCGCTTCATTTAACTCGTATTGAATCGTGTCCGTGAATGGCCCAGCAGGCATGCTCACCTCCAGGCGCACCGTGCCACCGGCCGGAACGTGAACCGGCGTCGCAGTCAGAATCTTCGCTGAGTCGCGCGGGCGGAACCGTCCGACGACCGCCACCTGCAAGGTATCAGCCGGCACGAGATGCCGGTAGGCGAACGCCTGCATCATGTCATCGGCCGGGACCGCCTCGTGGACGACGGTGCGGTTTTGAATCGTGGCACGTCCTTCCATTTTCAGGCTCAACGGCTGAGCCGAAACATTCGTGGCCGCAGACAGTGTTGATTTCACCTGATCCTGGTTGGCGGGAACAATCGCTGATGCCAGCGTGAATCCCGTCGGAGGGTCTTTCAACGACAGGGCGATTTCGCCTTCGAAGCCGTCTTTGCGAAGCGCGTAAACAGTGACAGGCGCGCTGGCGCCGGCGCGGACATTGAGCGTGGAGGGAACGGCGCGCAGCTCGAAATCCGGCCGCGGCGCGCTCAGGCGCAACCGGTAGGCAAATGCTTCGCCGCCGCAGTGCTGCGTGTCACCGATGTGGATGAAATAGGTGCCGGCAACCGGCAAGGTGAAGCTGAGATACGAATCGGCGTGATGCGTGTTCAGGCCGGAGCCTTTGTCCTCATGATCATCGTTGAGGGCAAGTTGGCTGCCCGCGGCATCGGTGAGTATCAGAATCGAATCCAGCGGCGAATCGAGCCGACGCGCGTAAACTTCCGCAACAATCCGGTCGCCGGCCTTGCCCTCGAACTTGAACACATCCCAATCCCCCGGCTTGCCCACACGGCCGTTGATGATCACCGGCAGCGTGACGGTTTGGGCGGTAGAGGCAGTATCGTTCGGCTCGACCTCAAAGATTTCCGGCAAGTTGTCCACGCCGATCGGGACACGGTTGGAGAGTTGGCTTGCCGCGAAGGGATAGGTCCCCAGCGCTTTTCCGCGCAGATCGAGAGCGATCGAGTTGTATGGCAAATTCCATCCGCTGACCGCCACCGTGGCCAGCGTGCCCGTCTTGCCGCCCAGCGGGAAGACGCTCGTCACAAAGGGCAACTCGCCGACAGTGATGCGGTAAACGAAATCTTCACGGCCCCGATAAAGGGCGTCTTTGATTTCGAGCACATACTCGCCGTCCTTGGGGATTTTATAGAAAAAAACCGGATCTGGATGGAAGCGGAAGTCGTCCGCGTAGGCGAGCTCGTTGCCGGTGGCGTCGTAGAGCGTCACCGCCGCCTGAAACCAGCCCGGCACGGCGTCGGCCAGATAGGGGATCAACTCCCGCGCGCTCACGGAAACGAGCAGGGACTGGCCCGCACGCGCCGGGAACCTGTATTTGTCCACGCCTCCCGGCGGAATCTGTCCGTTGAGTGTTGCGGGCAAGGTGATTTTGATCTCTTCGGTCTTGGGCATGGCGGGGTCCATCGAATTGCGGGCGCGAGGCGTGCTCTTCCAGTCAGGTTTGCTGAACTCGGGCAATTGCCCGACATGGAACGACATCGGATTTGACAGTCCGCCGGGCGTTTGAAGCCGGACTTCCCGCTTTCCTGGCGTTGCGCTGGCGGGCACGGTCATCTGGACGGTAACAAATTCGCCCAAAGCGGGGTTGGCCAGCCGCCGGCCGAAGGCTGTGAGTTTTTCCTTGATCGCCCCGGCTGCCTTTTTCTCCTCGGGGGTCAACATCTCGCCGTTTTTGCGTTTCTCCTGAAACTTGGACAACATCTCCTTCGCTTCCAGCTGTTCCTTCGGGGTCAACTGCCGCTCTTGCTCGAGAATTGTAGCGGACACGTCGGCCGGCGTGACGTGCACCGATGTGGGGTTATTCAGGTATTGCCCGCCAATCACCGCCGTAAACGTCGTGTTCTGCCGGCCGCCGGCGGGATAGACGTAGCCGATACGCGGCGCGCGCTGCGCCCAAACGGCCGGCAGGCCAGCCCACATCAAAGCGAAAACCACGGCGAGCGCCCGCGGTCTCATCACACGATTTCCTTCAGCCGCCCGGCCGAAGGCACGCCTTCTGCGGCCGTGGGCGACACCTGCACATCGAGGCCTTCCGGGTGCGGCAATTTCGCGCTCGTATCAATCCCGAGCCGGTCGTAGATGCTCGCGATGAGGTCGCACGGATAGACAGGCCGTTCCTTGACTTCTTCTCCGCGGGCGTCGGAAGCCCCCACGACCTGACCGCCTTTGAATCCGCCTCCGGCCATCACCGCGGAAAACACCTTTCCCCAGTGTCCGCGCCCGCCGTTCCACGGTGCCGTCCAATCCACCTTCGGTGTGCGGCCAAATTCTCCGCCCCACCAGACAACGGTGCTGTCGAGCAACCCTCGTTCCGACAAATCCTGGAGCAGCGTCGCCATCCCCTTGTCGAGCTCCGGCAACTTGCGGCGCATCGTTGTGAAGTTGTTCTTGTGCGTGTCCCAGCCGGGATAATTGATCGTGATATACGGGACGCCTTGCTCGACAAGCCGCCGCGCCATCAGGCAGGACTGGCCGAACTTGTTCCTGCCGTAACGCTCCCGCAACTCGTCCTTCTCGGTGGACAAATCGAATGCCTTCGCGCCGTCCCCGAGAATCATGTCGTAGGCCTCCTCCTCCGAGCGGGCCAGGGCCTTTATCGCGGCGTTGTCCGGCAAGGAGAGGGCCAGCGTGTCGAGCTTGCTGAGCAACGTCCGCCTGTCGCGCTGCTGCTCGTCGGTGATGCCGGCCGCAACAACTCCCTCGACCATGAACCGGCCCTGAGATGGGTCGCCGCCGGTGGAGAACGGTTTGAATTTCGTCCCCAGGAAACCCGCTTCATCGAACCGGCCCTGCGGCTCGGTCAGCACCACGTAAGGCGGAACCTGGCCTTTGTATCCGTTCCTGATCCCCTTGAATAAGGACACGACAGCGCCGGCGCACGGATAGACGAGCCGCTCGCCGGCCTTTCGTCCGGTCTGGACCATGTAACTGGCTGTCTCGTGCGCGTTGTTGCCGTGCGTCATGCCCCGGATAACCGAATACTTGTCCGCCTGCTGCGCGAGCAATGGCAGCAACTCGCAAATCCTGATGCCGGACACGTTTGTCTCGATCGGCTTCAGTAAATCGCCGCTATAATCCCGGCCCGCTTCCGGTTTCGGATCGAACGTGTCCAAGTGCGACGGCCCTCCCCACATCCAGATTTGGATCACCGACCGCGCCTGGCCAGTCTGCTTCGATATCGGTGTCGCCGCCCAAGCCCGCACGGCAAGGCTGTCGGCCAGCCACAGGCCGGCCGCGCCGGCAAGCACCCGGCCGATTGCGTCCCGTCGCGTCATCCGGTATCCCGAGCACCCGCCAGCGTCTTCAAAGATTCTCGTGTTCATAGTTTCGTTTCAATGGCGGTATTGAAATTCCGCCGTGTTGATCAAAGCCCATGCCAGGTCCAGCCCGACTCGCCGCCCAGCCGTGCCGTCTTGTTTATACTCCGCTATCGTCTTGAGTTCCTCGTCAGTCGGGTAACGCGACAGGATCGTCAAATACAATGCGTCAACCGCGTCACGCGGCTTGCCCTGCGTCCAAAGAAGGGCGCGGAGTTTGTCGCTCCGGTCAATTTTGTTCTGGATATGGCTCGAATTCAGCATGTGCGACCGTTGTGCGCCGGTCGGTCGGTCGTTCCGCTCCGCCGCCAATCCGGTGTCCCGCGGCGACCGGCCGAACAATTCCAGAAACGGGCTGCTGATGCTCGCGTCCGCCAACGCGATCGTCCGCTCGCTTTCCGGGATGAACGTGTAGGGTTCCGGGATCGCGCTGATATATTTTTCCGTCGAACCGGTGATCTGGTTGACGGCATCGATCAACACCTCCGCGTCGAGCGGGCGCACCATGCAGCAGGCGAAATCGGTCTCCGCACGCGGGTCGCTCGATTTCGGGATGCACGCGAGCTGATACGTGCGCGATTTCAAAATCAGCCGGTAAATCTGCTTGAGGTCGTAGCGGCTCGCGACCAGTTCGTGTTCCAGGTAAGCCAGCAGCGCCGGGTTGTCGGGCGGGTTGTCGGGGCGGATGTCGTCCGTCTCGCGGATGATGCCGCGCCCCATCAGCCATGCCCAGATGCGGTTGACGGCATTGCGGGCAAACCACGCGTTTCCCGGGCTGACCAGCCAGTTGGCGAACACCTCGCGCGGATCCTGATCCGGAGAAAGCTTCACCTTAGTGCCGTCCGGCAAAACGCCTTCGGGCGGCGCATTGGCCTTGGCTGCATCGAAGAAGACGATCTCCTCCTTCCATTCTGCCGTGGACTTGTAGCCGACCCTCGAAAAAAACGCGGCCATGCCATCCAGTTGCTCCTTCGGCCATTTGTCGGTGCGCGAGCCCATGAACGTCAGCGCGGCGGCCTGCGCCAACGTGGCCGGTTCCCTGCTCTGGACCGCCCGGTAAAAATTCACCGGCGGCGAGCGGAAGTTGCTCCCGCTGGCCGTGAGCAACTCCCGGGCAAACCGGTCATACGGCATGTTTTGCTGGAGGCTGGCGCGGATCCAGTGATGGTACGCCTGCACCGCGGTGGGCCAAAGGTTGATCGGGAACTCCGATTTCACCCGGAGAATGTCGCACCACTTCATCGCCCAGTAGTCGGCGAACTCCGGGCGCGAGAGAAGCCGGTCGATCAGCGCGTCGCGCTTGCCCGGATTATTGTCGGCGAGAAAAGCCCGCACTTCATCGGCGGTCGGCAAGGTTCCAATCGCATCGAAATACACGCGCCGCACAAACACCGGATCGGAGCAGGGATTCGCGGGGGCAATACCCAGTTTTTGCAGGCGACCGAAAACCAGGGCGTCCACCTTGGTCATCGGGGCGCGGATATCGTTGCTTTCAAACGGATCGGTCGCCGCGGCCAATCCCGGCAGGACAATCAGCGCAATCGCAAGAGCCCATGTCCCGCAGCGTGTCATAATCCTCCTCACCACGAAGAAACACCTGCAAGACTTATTAGTTGCTCGATGACCTTCTCATTCTGATAAAGCCCCTTGAGACGGCGGAAACTTCCGGCGGCTGCCCGTCTGCGGGCGGATTTCCAACGATCGTCCGGACGTTGGACTTTCCGGTTTATTTTTGGGCGGAAGGATTTTCGGGCGTAGCGCCCTTCGGCCCCCCCACCGGTCCCTTTTGAGGCCCGTGACCACTTGGCCCCAATCCATTTGGTCCGCCCTTGTGGTGCTTGTGGTGCGGATGACCTGGTCCCGGTTCGCTTGGGGTATTTGGAGCAGCTGGTTTTTCTTGGCCCATTGCCGCGAGCGGAATACTGAGTGCGGTCATGGATACCACGATGGCAATGATTCGGCGGAGGTGTGTTTTCATCGACGCTGTAACCCCGGGAACTGTAAAAAGTTTCTTCTTTTGAAAAATACGGATCAATTCTCGCCGCGGAACTCGCCGCGGGAAATCCATCCCGTGTGATGGCTGGGCTGGCCATTGCAGTCGAAACCGCCGAAATAGAGGGCGGCATCGTTCGGAAATGGGGAGGGCACGATATCGCGCGGGGCAATGAGGGCGCGACCTTCGGGATCGGCAATCGTGCCCATCTTGTAGTGGATTTCCGAACCGACCATCTCGCGGATCATGTAACGCGCCTCAACCGCAAAGTGGAGCTTCGGCTCTTTGGAGTCGCGGACAAACACGCCCAAGTCCGGCTTGGGCGTCAACTCAATGAACCGCTTCGGGTAGATCGATTCAAAACCGAACAGCCACACCGCGCTGTCGCTGCCGGGCGCACGATAGGGCGTGAATCGGTTGTAAGCCGCGAGCACCCAAGTCACCGGAACGCCGAGTTGCTTGCTGACAAACCTGGGGACATCGAGTTCGAGGCTGTCTTTATATCCGTTTGACGGGTCAAGGGTATGCACGCTGGTGAGAGCGGCAAAGATCAACACTTCACCGCGACCCGAAGGACTGGGGACGCCCGTAAGCCCACGGATGCCGACCGGCGATGTCTCTTTGGGATTAAAGTAAACTTCCTCCCAGCGCGGTGCCGTGCCATCGTGCCGCAGGTAGATGTGGCGTGAGGTAGCGCAGTAGAATTTTCCGTTGGCCTCGGCAAAGCCCATGACGCGCTCTCCCGCCGGCACTTTTATTTCTGATTCGCCGTCCCATTGCACTCGTCCAGCCCTCGCAGGATCATAAACCCCCGAGATGACGCCTAGCGACGCATCGCCCGCCGTGCTTTTCCTGGCTCCGCTGACGCCGGCAAACACCATGTCAACGCCGGTCACCGAGTCGCGATGAAATCCGATGGCGCGCGTGGTGGTCGTCTCCGTGGAGTTGCAGAGGATCATGCGTTCCCAGCGTCCGCTTGCGTCATCGAGGCTGTAAATCGCGTGCTTGCCATCGCCGCCTTTCGTGGAGTCGGGTCCCGCCAGCAGGATCGCCGTTGGTTTGATCGCTTTGCCTTTCGCGTCCGTGGCGAAAGTCACCTCGCGCAAACTCGCCAGCCGAAGGCTGTCCGTGCTGAACTGATGACTCACACGCCACCTTCCCTTCGGGCCATCAAGCACGAGAATCGCAGCGGCCTTCGGTGTCGTGGGGTCGCTTTCCATCCACTGGTCCGTGGCCGCGTAGAGCTTTCCGCCATGTGGCACGAGATGCATAATCTCAGTCGCATTCATTGCGTTTCCCGCCGCATCCTTGGATCCCGATGACCAGGATCGCTGAAAAGCTAAGTCGGCCAAGTTGCAAGGGGCCGCATCGGCTTCATTAACGACGGCAAGACAGACCGAAAAGGCAAGGAGCACAGAAACAAATTTCATGCATTCACTCCTTTTGGCCTAGTTAGCCTGTCTGTAGTCGCAGGGCTTTTGGAAAACTATTTTTCGTGCTTCTCGTGATGGATGCGGTGGCTTAGGCGGTTTTCTTCACTGTTCAGTTTGGCCTGCTCCGCAGGGGTGAGATGCCCGTTGTTCTTTTGAAGATCCTGCGCCTCCTGCTGCTGGATGCGGCTTTCCCCCTTCTCCAGCTTCGCCGCTTCCTGCGGGGACAGGGTTCCGTTGCTGACGCCTTGAGCAATTCGGTCCTGCTGGTTTTCCTCCCGCTGGTTGACTTCATTCACGCGGGGATGCCCCGGATCTTTGATTCCGGCACCAGCCTCCGAACCATTGGCCAGCTTGTTCGCAAATTCCGGATGGCTGGTGACGAATTGCTGGAGCTTGGGGTGATTCTGCAAAAACTGCTGCCGTTGGTCGGGCGTCATGCCTTCCAGTTTGCGCAGCATTTCCTGCCGGTTCCCTTCCTCCCCGCTGGCGGCGGGCGTCGATGGGGTTGAGGTCATGATCCGGGCGTTCCCCGTCCCGTCCCCCCCCGAGCCGTTGGCCAGCTTTTGCTCGAGTTTCGGGTGGTTGTCTATGAATTGCTGGAGCTTGGGGTGATTCAGCAAAAACTCCTGCCGTTGGTCGGGCGTCATGCCTTCCAGTTTGCGCAGCATTTCCTGCCGGTTACCTGCACCGTCTGGCGCGGGAGATGTCGCGGGATTTGACGGGGCCGCAGTGGAGGAGGGTGAGGTCTGCGCCCAGCAGGGGAACGCTGCGGCCACAACCATAAAGGAGAGAACTTGTGGTGTTTTCATAGGTGAGGATTCAACTTTTCTGATCGAGATAAGTTGCGGAATTTCCTGAACATCATTGAAAGGAACGCCATCTACCGCATCACCGAGGAGTCGATTTTTAACATGTGTGACCATGTTTGCGGCAGCCTCCAGCACCGCGCTGTCACCCGAGCCGCCACGTTCCTCTCCGGTTCCGTCAAACGAAAAAACGGACCGGCCAACTGGGGTTCTTTCCAGCGCGAGATTCCTCTTGACACTCTATTAGATATATTGCCATATTGCAATATATGAAGACGGAAATCGCCACCCCCCGCCATTCTCCCCGCGAATATCGCAGCGGCGCGGATGTGTTCAAAGCGCTCGGGCATTCGAGCCGGCTGCTGATCGTCGATGTTCTGGCTGGAGGGGAGCGCTGCGTTTCCGATTTGACACGGATGGTCGGCAGCGACCCTTCGACGGTGTCCAACCACCTCGCCGTGCTTCGGAACGTCGGATTGGTCGTCGATGAGAAGCGTGGGCAGCAGGTCTTTTACCGCCTGGGCGCACCGTGCGTGACCAAGATATTCCGCTGTCTCGAAGAGCTCCGTGAGGCGCGGGAAACCCTGCGCTGAAAACGCCCGGCCCTTTGATTTTCCAAAATCCTTTCCAACAACAAACCACAACACACCTATGAAAAACATCACCGTCAACGAACTGAAAAGCCTGCTGTCCGGCGGGCCTGCTCTCAACCTGATCGACGTGCGCACGCCGGCGGAATTTGAAGGGGTCCACGTGCCGGGCGCCTGCTTGCTGCCGCTGGACACCCTCGATTGCGCCGCGGCGCTTGCCGGACACAACAAGACCCATCACGCCGCGCCGATCTACATCCTCTGCCACAGCGGGGTCCGCGCAAAAAAGGCGGCGGAAAAATTTGCCGCAGTCGGTTTCGAGGACTGCGTTGTCGTCGAAGGCGGGACACAGGCATGGGAGGAGGCCGGGCTTCCTGTCGTGCGCGGCGAGCGGTCCGTTTTGCCGCTCGACCGGCAGTTGCAGATGACCATCGGACTGATTGTTCTGGCGGGCGTCCTGCTTTCGGTTTTCCTCAATCCCGAGTGGATCTGGCTGTCCGGATTCGCGGGCTGCGGACTCATCTTTGCGGGGCTGACCGGCATCTGCCCGATGCGGACGGTTATCGCCAAGATGCCTTGGAACCAGGTCGGCGGGAAGTGCAAAGGCACGTGCTGCGGGGCTTGAACCAGGGATTTCATGAGCAAGAAAAGAATCGTGATTGTCGGCGGCGTCGCCGGCGGCGCGTCGTGCGCCGCACGCTGCCGGAGGCTGGATGAAACAGCGGAAATCCTCATGCTGGATCGTGGCCCCTATGTTTCGTTCGCGAACTGTGGCCTGCCTTACTATGTGGGCGATGTGATCAAGGACGAGGCAAAGCTCCTTGTCGCAAATCCGGCACTGTTCCGGGACCGTTTCAATATCGAAGTGCGAACGGAGCACGAAGTGATCGCGATTGACCGAGAGGCACGGGAGATCGAGGTGAAGGACCTCGCCACCGATCAAACCTATCGCGAGGCATATGACGCGCTGGTCCTCTCACCGGGAGCCGCTGCGGTGCGCCCGCCTCTTCCCGGCATTGATCTTCCGGGGATTTTTGTCGTGAGGACGGTTCCTGACAGCCGGCACATCCGCGCGTGGATCAACGAAAAGGGCGCAAAGAGCGCGGTCGTTGTCGGCGGGGGATTCATCGGCCTCGAAATGGCGGAGAACCTCGTGCGTCGCGGGCTTTCCGTTACAGTAGTCGAAATGCTGGACCAGGTGATGCCTCCGCTCGATCCCGAGATGGCCAAACCGGTCCAGCAGCATCTTGAACAGCATGGGGTCAAGGTGGCGCTCGGCGATGGTGTCGCGGGCTTCATCGAGTCGTGGGACGGACGGATTTCAGTGAACACGAAATCCGGCGCCCAGCACACAGGCGATATCGTCATCCTCGCCATCGGAGTCCGCCCAGAAACCGCTCTGGCAAAGGCCGCCGGCCTCGAACTCGGCGCGCGTGGCGGAATCCGCGTTGATGAGCGGATGCAAACAAACGACCCGAACATCTGGGCTGCTGGCGATGCGGTCGAAGTGAGGGACACGGTCACCGGCGAATGGACGCTGATCCCGCTGGCTGGACCGGCAAACCGGCAGGGTCGCATCGCGGCCGATGGGATCTGCGGGCGTGATTCCAATTTCCGTGGAGTCCAGGGAACGGCAATCTGCGGGATCTTTGACCTCGCAGTCGCCAGCACCGGCGCGAGCGAGAAAAGCCTCTTGCACGCAGGGATCACCGATTACGAAAAAGTCTATCTCCACCCCGCGAACCACGTGGGCTATTACCCTGGCGCGAAGCCGATCAACTTGAAGCTCCTTTTTCGCAAATCCGACGGAAAAATCCTCGGCGCACAGGCGGTCGGTGAAGCGGGAGTAGACAGGCGCATCGATGTCATCGCGACCGCGATACAGTTCGGCGGCACGGTCTTCGACCTCGAAGAGTCGGAACTTTGCTACGCGCCGCAATTCGGTGCCGCAAAAGATCCCGTGAACTTTGCCGGAATGATCGCCGCAAACTCCCTGCGCGGCGATCAGCCGCTAGCAGCCTGGAAGCAACTGCTCCCCGATTCCGCGCTTCTCGTGGATGTCCGTGACCCGGACGAATTCGACGAAGGCCATATTCCCGGTGCCGTCAACCTCCCGCTCAACGAGCTGCGGGCACGCCTCGGCGAGCTGCCCCGCGACCGCGAACTCTGGCTTTACTGCCGCGTGGGACAGCGCGGGTATTACGCGGCCCGCATTCTCATGCAACATGGCTTCAAGGTCAAAAACCTCTCCGGCGGATACCTCACCTACGATCTCATTGAAGCCGCATCAAAGAATCAGTTATGAATCCACCACTCCCGGCAGAAACCATCGTCCCAACGACATTCGTTCGCTCATCTGCCGTGGCATGGGCATCCTGCCCATGTGAAGAAATCCAGCAAGACATGGGCAAGATGCCCATGCCACGTCCTGTTTTCGACAGAAGCGCGCTTCCGCTTTTATTAGCACTGGCGCTCGCAGTCGCCGGCTGCGGAAAAAAGCACGAGCCCGCCCGCGAGGCGCTGCCGGCGGTTTCCGTGCGCGTTCAGACCATCGAAAAAAAGCCGCATCTTGCCAGCGAGGAGGTTGTCGCCACGGTGAACTCGAAGCTGCGTTCGGTCATCGAGTCCAAGGTGAGCGGGCGGATCGACAAGATGCTCGTCACGCCGGGCCAGCAGGTCAAGGTGGGCGATCTTCTCGCCGAACTGGATATCCGGGAGATCCGGGCCAAGCTCGACCAGGCGACACCGGTCCGCGAGCAGGCCGAAAAGGATCTGACTCGCTACACCGACCTGCTCGCCAAACGCGTAATCACACAGCAGGAATTCGAGGGAGCCCAATCGAAAGCCAGGGTTGCCCGCGCGGCGGTCACCGAAGCGGAAACGATGCTCGGCTACGCAAAAGTCACCGCGCCTTTTGACGGGGTCATCACGCGCAAGCTCGCCGACGTCGGCGACCTCGCCACACCCGGCAAACCACTTGTCGAGATGGAAGATCCCGGCGCACTCCGCCTGGAAGCCGCCGTGCCGGAGGCCATCATCGACCGGGTCTCCCTGGGCTCAAAGCTCGTGGTCCGCATCGGGTCAACCGAACTCGAAGGCGTCGTTCGGGAAATGTCTCCCACTGCCGATCCGAATAGCCGCACACTTCTCGTCAAACTCGATCTTCCCGCAACACCGGGATTGCGAACCGGCCAGTTC
>Ga0073936_10005757_pt1 | contig 16610 bp, 13 predicted proteins | sample AliMusrvi5mmetaG_FD_87041 | JGI IMG/M metagenome (GOLD analysis project Ga0073936, IMG submission 87041) | Freshwater lake bacterial and archeal communities from Alinen Mustajarvi, Finland, to study Microbial Dark Matter (Phase II) - Alinen... | ecosystem: Environmental > Aquatic > Freshwater >... | reverse complement strand
TTTGGCAGACTAAAAATGAATGGTTTGATAAAGAAGTATTACCCGAATTGAAAAAATACATTCATGAGATAATTTCACTTTAAAATCCCAGGAGATGAAAAAATATTATGCGTCATTACTACTTCTACTTGTTTTATTATCAGTATCAACTGCAACATTAGTTAGCTCACCTGCAAAAGACAATCCTACAAAAAATAGGCATGTTAAAATTGCCATGGCCCAGATTTTTTGTATCGACAACGACAGGGCCGGCAACTTTGTTAGAATTGAAAATGCAATAAGGGAAGCAAAGGAAAAGCAGGCCGATCTGATTGTATTTCCCGAATCGAGTTTACTGGGCTGGGAAAATCCTGATGCACACCAGCGCGCCTGCCCCATTCCCGGAGAGGATAGTGAATTCCTCTGCAAACTGGCTATTAAATACAAAATGCTTATGTGCATTGGTCTGGACGAAAAAGATGGAGACAAACTTTATGACACAGCGATCCTGATTGATGACAATGGTACTATTTTACTGAAGCACCGAAAAATAAATGTTTTGCCAGAATTAATGACCCCACCCTATTCTGTTGGAGATGGAGTACAGGTGGCAAAAACCAGATTCGGGAATATTGGAGTGATGATATGTGCTGATTCATTTATGGAAAACCTGATCGAAAGCATGGGCTCGAAAAAGCCTGATCTATTGCTCATCCCTTATGGCTGGGCTGCGCCTGAGAAGGATTGGCCGCAGCATGGCCAGGAGTTGGCAAAAGTAGTAAAAAATGTAGCTAAGAAAGTAAATTGCCCGGTTGTTGGCACAAATCTGATCGGGCAGATATCGCATGGCCCCTGGGCCGGACAGGTTTATGGAGGGCAAAGTGTGGCCTCTAATCCTGAAGATAACAACCTGGTTATCGGAAAGGACCGTGAAAGAGATATTTTACTTTTTACTGTTGATCTAAAAGACTAATAATAAACATATAATATCAATCCGAGTGACATGAAAAAATACAGCAATCTTATTTTAGCAATTTTTATTCTTCTTATTTATTCCAGTTCTTTTGCTAAGAATAACAGTAATTCCGAAGAGCCCAATTGGAATAATGAGGTCATTTATCATATATTCCAACGCAGTTTTTACGATTCAAATGGGGATCGGAATGGCGATATCAATGGGGTTATTCAAAAGCTCGGCTATCTTAAAGAACTGGGAGTAACAACCATCATGTTTACGCCTCTTTACGAATCAGATTTTTATCATAACTATTTTGCCCGTAATTATAAAAAAATTGATCCAAAATACGGTAGATTGATTGATTATCTGACCTTTATAAAAGAGGTCCATCGAAATGGAATGAAGTTCATCATGGACATGGAAACACAATATGCCCAAAATGGTAATATTTGGTTTGATGATTCCTACAAAAATCCAAATTCAAAATATTCAGACTATATTTATTACAGCGATTCATTAAATCGATATCCTCAACAGTTTTTTGTACCATCTGGCTCTGAACTGGTTTTTTCCCGGGCCTGGCCTGATTTGAAATTAAATATTGTATATCTGAATCTCAACAGCCAAAAAGTAAAGGACTGGACAAAAAATTTCTACGCCTACTGGGTTGATCCAAATGGCGACGGAAAATTCGATGATGGGGTTGATGGCTTTAGGATTGACCATATGATGGATGATCTTGATAATTTGGGGAAATTCACCCAAATGTTTACAGACTTCTGGAATCCGGTCTTTAAAAACTGTAAAGCTATTAATCCCAAATTGTTTGTTGTCGGCGAGCAGTCGAATTGGGCTGAATATGGCGAAGATATGATCTCTAAAGGTGGAATCGATGCGAGTTTCGGATTTCCAATCCAATTCGCAATAACAGGAACGCCCGCTTACTTTATTCGCGATTCTGCTGATCTATCTTTAAAAAGCAGCCTTAATGCAGCAAATATTGGGAAACAGGTAGAACTAACCTTAAAACGGATTCCGAAAGGGAAAAACTATATCATTTTTATCGAAAATCATGATACAGAACGATTTGCTTCCATTGTAAAAAAAGATAAAAGAAAGATAAGGTGCGGAGCAGTCTTAAATATTCTGTTGCCTGGAATTCCTTCCATCTATTACGGACAGGAATTGGGTGTTACCGGTGAGATAGGTAATTGGGGATATGATATCAATCATATTCCTGTTAGGGAAGCCTTTCCATGGACACCCAATCCGGATGAACCTGGTACAGCAGTATTTTATAAAGATTCAGGGCCATGTTGGGATCAATCGTATTTTAAAACCGGAGAATCGGGCAAGTTTGCCTTGTCGGTACAAAAAATGGACTCCACATCTTTATGGAATTTATACCGTAAACTCATCCATTTCCGAAGAACGAGTAAAGCAATAGCAAACGGAGATTTTAAACTGATACAAACCGCGAATCAAGGGATTCTGGCATTTTCAAGGGAAAATTCCGGTGAAAAAGTAATCATTATGATGAATCTTTCGGAAGATACAAATACCACCGGAATACTTTCAAATAAGAAACCTGATTTTCAGGAAAAAACAAGCATTCAGGGCGATAATCTTGTTTTTCAACCTTATGGTTTCATCGTTTTAAAAGCATATCAATGACATTTTTTTCGATTTTGATCATCCCACTTCTTTTGAATGCACAAAACAATCCATTGCCCGAAAAATACCAGCCACTACCATTCGGCAGTATAAAGCCGGCGGGATGGCTGAAAATCCAGATGCAAAAAGATATGGAGGGTTTTGTTGGAAACCTCGACAAACTGGTTCCTGATCTTATCAACGATCCAATTTATGGCACTGAAAGACTTCACAAACAAAGCAAATCAAAAGATCTTGGCAACCTCAAATCGGGCGATGCCGCTAGTGACGAACAATACAAATGGTGGAACTCCGAGACACAGTCGAATTGGTGGGATGGATATATCCGAAATGCTTTTCTTCTTGATAATCAACTCGAAATTGAAAAAGTAAAAATCTACATCAATCGAATTCTGGCTACTCAGGACAAAGATGGTTATCTTGGAATTTATGACAAGGAACTGCGTTACAAATTCAGAGGCGAAAATGGCGAATTGTGGTCTAAAACAACCTTGTATCGCGGACTGCTGGCTTATTTTGAATGCACGCACGACCCAAAAGTTTGGAAGGCCCTGTTACGGGCGGTTGAAAATGTGATGCAAAATTATCCGGTCAACCAATCACAACCGTTTTTTGCCGGGAAAGATTTCTCGGGTGGTGTAGCCCATGGACTCACATTTACAGATGTTCTCGATCGAATGTTTCAGCTCACTGGTGATCAGAAATATTGGGATTATGCCACATTTTTATACCTGAATTTTTCTGAAAACTTCTCTTCGGAAAAGGATGCACAACTACGGAATATTTCAGACCCAAATTACAAGTTACAAACGCATGGTGCTCACACTTATGAGCATCTGCGACCACTGATTGTGGCCGCCTATGCATCGGGGAATACAGATTTGCAAAAAGCACTTAAAATTTACCTTGCAAGAATTAAAAGCTGCACAACAATGACAGGTGGTGCCATTGGTGACGAATGGATTGGCGGAAGAATGGCCGATGCAACCCATACTGGTTATGAATATTGTTCGCTTCACGAATTAATGGACAGTTATACGGTGCTGCTTCAGAAGAACGGAAACCTTCAGGCCGCTGAAGAAATCGAAACTATTTTCTATAATGCGGCCCAGGGAAGCCGAAATCCCGATCATTCGTGCATTGCTTACCTGAAAACCGATAACTCGTTTGAAATGAACGGAACTCGAAACGGGGAAGCTGAACCCGGAAAGAAACAAACCCGCTACAAATATTCACCAGCACATCAGGACGTCGCAGTTTGCTGTGTTCCAAATGCCGGCCGGATTTCTCCCTGTTTTCTGCAATACTGCTGGATGAAGGAAAGACCTAATACCTTGGTGGCAGCTATTTTTGCTCCTAATATCCTGAATACAACAATACAGAATGTTCCGGTAAAAATTGAAGAAATCACCGGATATCCCTATCAAAATCGCTTCGTTTTCAGGATTGAAACTGAAACACCTCTTTCGTTCAGACTGAAAATCAGGAAACCGGAATGGGCAAAGAACATCATAACCTTAGAAAAATACCAACTCGAAAATGGTTTTATTGTAATTGAACGGGCTTTTGCCAAAAAGGATCTGATTGAGCTCGAATTTATAACCGATGTGCTTGTAAAAGAAGACTTAAATCACGAAAAGTACTTTAAATACGGCGCATTGGTTTACGCCAGACAAATCGCTTCAACCGAACAAAAAGGAAAAGTGTATGCTCCCGGATTTGAAGATCTGATGTATACTCCAAAAGATATAACCCGTTATAAACTTTTGGAAAATCATAACGTAAAATACCAGGATGGGAAAATCATCGTGAATTTGAAAAATGAGACAAAGCAAATAACAGAAAAAGTTGAACTCATCCCAATGGCGAAAACAATTCTAAGACAGGTGAGCTTTTAATTTTAGTTTATTCAAAAAGCCACAAATCCCATTATGTGCAAGAAGGATTTCAATTTTTTCTCTTGCCATTTTTTTACCGTTTTTTTTACTTGAAAAATAAAATTTATTTATTCTCTACATAAACTCAAAATGTTGAAATTAATTTTTCACTTTAAAAGTAATGGCTATTAATTTAGTGTCGAATAAGAGACATTGGCTCGTTTCATGATTGGCAGGGGCTAACATTCAAATTCGAAACCATAGGAACAATAGAAACCATAGGAACAATAGAAACCATAGGAACGTACGAACCATTGGAACGTAGGATTAATTCGATTTTGTAATGACCGCTTTTTGCTATTTGTGATGGGCAACTGGCAGACCTGCCCTGAAAAAATCAGGAATTATCTTGATTTTAAAGAATTAGAGTCAGATTATTAGTAATATCATGCTAATTGCAAGTTGCCAGGAGCCAATTGCTCATTGCATAATCCATTTGAAAGCGGTTACAAAATTTACCCACAAGATCCGTTATAGAGCAAAAAAAAATCAAATATCTGCAAAAAAACGATTCACATATTTTCCTTAAAATTTCGTAACTTTATTCATTCATTTAAAAAAAGGAGGTTATTATGAAATCTGATTCAGAAACAAGTTCCGCTTGCTGTCCTGAGTTTGATCCCAAACCATGGGATGACCAATTATTCGAATGGAAGAATAAGAAGTTTATAAGGGATCGCGTCTTTACCCTTTTTTACATGCCAGTCAATTTTGGAAAAGTAATGATCCGGCTTAACAAATTGGTGAATAATGCAGGAGCAGTAGTCCCTGATTGGCTATGCCTCTCGGACCATACCTCAAAATGGAACATGGATCTTCATCTCGCAGTCGACAAGGAGATACCAGGAGCACAAAACAGTACCATAAGTGGCAAGTTTTACTGTAAGGTTTATGAGGGACCCTTCCGTGATACTGAAAAGTGGTGTAAGGATTTTGAGAACGTCCTAAAATCTAAAGGGTTCGATAAAAATAAGATGTACATGTGGTACACAACCTGTCCCAAATGTGCCAAAAAGTATGGTAGGAATTATGTGGCTATTATTGCAAACATCAAATAAAAGGGCGCTATGACGTTGATGATGGGTAATTGGAATTTGTAATGATTGCTTTCGGCTATTAGATACTGGCAACTGGCAGAACTGCCTACAAAGGAAATCAGAAATTATCTTCTTTAAAGCATTTAAGACTGAGAGTTAGCACTATCATGCAAGCTGCAAGTTGCCAAAAGCCAGCCGCCCATTGTATCATCCATTTGAAAGCAGTTTACAAAACTTACCCACACGATTCGTCATAGAGCCAATAAAAGAGGTTAAAAAACCTGGTTTAATAATACAGCCTTAGCGAAATTCTTGGAGAAAAAGGTACGGCCTCGCTGTAAATATTCAGTGAGGTCGATTGATCGACAGGAACTTTTTCGAAATTTGAATACCTGACATTCTTTGAATTGAAGAGGTTTAATATGGATAAACCTGTCTCGCCTGCTACCTTGCCAATATTAAAACGATAGTTAACAGCAACATCGAGTCGGTTGTAATCAGGTTCAATGTAATTCGGCTTAAGTAGGGTTCCGCTATTCAAAGGGAACCCGGAGCCGAATACATAATTGGCTGAAAGGCTGAATGGTTTAATATTGAAGATTACAGCCCCCTTTAATTCGTGCCGCTGATCCTGTGGCGCAGGTCGATACATGTTGAGACGCGAAAACGGATATTTTCCATCACTATAGTCGAATCGCTCTTCTGTTTTACTAAGCGTATAGGAAATCCATGCCGAATGTCCTCTGAAATCCTTTTTAACAAAAAAATCAAGTCCCATGCTTCTCCCTTCACCTTTATAAATCAGGTTTTTTAATACTTGATTCTTTTTAATAAAACGGGTCAGTCCATCGGTATGTTTATAGTAGGCCTCAACACTAAAAGTAAGATCATTTTGATGGTAGGAACTCCCAATTACCCAATGCACGGCCTTTAATACAGGTACATCTTTATTGTCGCAAGCGGTCCATATAAACCGGTAATTTCCCTGTTCGTCAACAACAGAGCTTTTCGAAATAAACTGATTATAAACACCCATCGCAGCGTTTAACTTCACAAAATCAGTAACTCTAATACTGGTTGAGATGCGGGGCTGAAGATAGACTTTATTGAGGTTGAAAGGGACATCAGCCCGAAACCCAAATTTAAAATCAACCTCTCCGGGCAGGGTAATATGATCCTGTAAATAACCGTTTACCCTTGAAACCTGTGTTTTAAGATTTGTCTGATTTATTCCTGATGAATCGGCTCTTAAACCAACATCATTCATTTCGAAACCAACTCCTGTTTCGAGAAGATGAGTCGGAGTGAGTGAAATGAAATTATCTGCGCGGGTAGTAAATTCAGAGATATTATTCCGGGTTTGCTCGTCACGTCGTAACACCTCAGTATTATTTGCCCGTTCAATCTTCAGTATATCTGACAATTCACATTCTAATGACGACCATGTCGTAGTAAAATTGGTGATATTTCCATTTTGCCAGGTACGACCATAAAAACCCGAAGATCCGTATTGATTATTGTTCTCAGATTCGATTTTATAAAGATTTTTATGCGTGACCAATGGATTTATCGTGTACATAAAATGATCATCGGCGCCCATTAAACTGACATAAATAAGTTCCCCTTTATCGTTTTGGGTAGTGAATTTTACATTTGCATCACGATACGTATAATCAGGAATAACTGTATAATCGATGTTTGCTTTTGAACTGCTCACTGGCAAAAAAACATTTTTATTGTTGGCAGGAAGCACATTTTTGCCGTCATATAAGTTGTAGTAGGTCTGGCGGAAGGACATCAACAGCGAACTGTTTTTCCACAAGGGTACCTCTGCCATCCCATTCATTGTCACATTATTAATATCCAAACTAAAAGACGGCTTCACCATGCTTCCCGTTTTTCCGGCTATCCGTACAATACCTCCTACCCTATCCCCAAAACTAACATCGTAACCACCTTTGTAAACTTCGATCTCTTTTGCAACCAAGGGGTTTACGGCATCAATATCATCATTGAAACTTTTCAATCCCCATATTGTAAATCCATCGAAGAGGATTTCACTATGACCTTCGTAAGAACCCCAGATAATCAGGCCATTCGACTCCTCACTCGAAGCCAGTATTCCGGGCATGAGCCGCAGAACAGTAAAGACTGAATTATCATCATTGCCAGGCAAATTCCTCGATATTTGATGATTAATGCGCATCGCCCCTGCCCTGTTTCCAATCTGTGTAGATCGGTCAGGCGATTTTCCCTTAATAACAATTTCACGCAAACCGATAAATGAGGGGATCAGGTTTATCTGGTGATTGATTCCCGCTACTAAAACGGTATCGAGAAGAAAGTAACCAAGATGCGAAACTCTTACATGAAACAGGCTATCTCCTGTGCTGAGAAAGGAAAAACTCCCTTTCTGATCCGAAACAACAACCCGGTTATTTACGAGGAGATAGGAAAACGGAAGTGGTTCATTTGATTTAGTTTCGGTAATCTGTCCGAACAACAAATAATTACGTGAAGGTTCCTTTTTCCTTTCAGGAAGAATCATAAATATATCACCTTGTTTCCGGTAAATTAATGGAAGACCCTTAATCAAAGATTGTATGGCCTCATCAGGCGTAGCACAATTTTTACTGATGGATAGGGTATAATGCGAAAGCAACTGATCATTAAACGAAAACTGAAGTTTATATTGATCACGTAATCTGATTAAAATCTGATTCAATGGAACATTATGCGCAACAATTTCAATATGTTGCGCAAAGGCGGACAATTCTAAAAGCAGCAGAAAAAAAACAGGAATCAGATGTCGATGTTTCACGCTCCCTGGGATATTACTCAACCAGGAATTCGTTGCCTGATCTGGCTTCAAATTTAAGTCCCAGCGAGGTACAAACCAAATCGAGAACCTCTTTTTCTGATAATGATTTTGAAAAGTTTCCGGTATAGGTAAGGTTGGAGTCGGCTTTGAATTGAATTTTTATATTATACTGACGTTCAATTTCATGTAAGACTTTAAAGATGGGTGACCCCGTGAAAACAAACATATTATCCCTCCACGATTTAACCGTCTTAACATTTACTTCCTGAACCAATCGTAAAAATCCATCTTTATTGATAAACGCCTGCTCATTAGGCGTTAATAAAACTATTTCATTCTTTTCGGCAGAAACTACTTTTACTTTTCCAGTGAAGCAGGTGACGTTGTAGTCGTTATCCCGTGAATAGATATTAAAGCTTGTACCCAAAACTGTTGTCTCACCCTTTAATGATTGCACTTTAAACTGGTTGCCATGAATCACCTTAAAAAAAGCTTCACCATCGAGTGTTAAAGTCCGCGAAATACTAAACCAGTAGGGGTGAAATTTAACGTTCGATTGAGCATTCAACTCAATGACAGAGCTGTCAGGCAGGCACAGTGTAAGATGTTGCCCTGCGGAAGTAAACACAGTTTTTGTATAAAACCTCATGAATCCGGAGATACCGAGAAGCAGAATTAAAGAAGCTGCAATTGCCATTCTATAAAATGGGTTCAGCGAAACGCTTCTCACCTCGATGCGAGGCTGATCCAGCTGTCCTGAAAGGTTTTTCCAGACTTCATCCTTCGAAACCGTAAATGGCAAATCGATTTCAGGAAATTGAAAATCCTTTTCTTGCCCGTCAATACCAATACTATAATTCCTGTTTTTCATTTTCCGATTGCCTTTCTTAAATACTCAAGAGCATTTTTCATTCGCTTTTCAACAGCTTTAACGCTAACTCCCAAATTATCAGCAATTTCATAATACTTCAGACCATCCATGCGACTTAAAAGAAATACAGTTCGCTGTTTTTCGGACAGACTTCCAAGTGCTTGCTCATAATTTTTAAGCAACTCTTTGTACTGCATCAGTTCATAAGGACTTTCACTCAACTCTTCATCAACAGCTTTTGCGCTGTATTTCATCGCCACATTTCGCTTTCTCAATTGACTTATAAAGACATCGCCTGCAATTTTAAAAAGAAGTGCTTTAATACTGCCATTCAGCGATTCAGGTTTCTTCTCCCACAACCTCATAAAGGTCTCCTGAGCTACATCGGTTGCCATTTCCTGATCGCCCGACCGATAGTAAATGTAGTTACGAACACCACTAAAATGAGAATCGAATATATTTTTAAATTCTTCCTGCGTCAAGGTTTCGATTGCTTTAATGTTATACGAAATCGCCCTGATTATAAGATCACAAACGGAGATGAATATTTCTTTAGGGCGATTCCATCTGACCTTTAAAAACAAATTATATACAGATGAAATCGCCATGATTATAAGATCACAAACCGAGATGAATATTTCTTTAGGGCGATTCCATCTGACCATAAAAAAACAAATTATATACAGATGAAATCGCCATGATTATAAGATCACAAACCGAGATGAATATTTCTTTAGGGCGATTCCATCTGACCTTTAAAAAACAAATTATAAACAGATGAAACTACAAAATGGTTTCTATTTTTCAATGCCGGCTTCCGAAACCAGTTTTTTTGGAAATCAGAAGCCGGCCTTGAGATGAAAGAAGTTAATGCAGATCTATTTTCCCAACCTGCCAAGGGTGATTTGTGTAGTTCCGTTCTGTGTGGTTCTGGTCGCAATGTTGTCGCAATCACCGTTGCCATAATCAACTGTGGCAAATTTCCCGTTATTGTTTTTATATTCGATTACACCTTTTGTGATGAACTTACAAACACCCGTTTTAACCAGAGGTGTTGTAATCGTTTTGGAATATCCGTTACCCTTTGAATCAGTCACTGTAACACTTCCTGTTATTTCGACCACGTCATCAGCAGGATTAAACTGTGTATCTGATCCGGCAATCCATGTTCTTACTTTCTTTTCAATACGATGAATGGCAGTGCCATCTGCTAAAGTGATTGTTAAATCGCAATTTTCTGTGAATACTGGTTGTGTATCTTTAGTCCTGGTTTTGATGCATGTCCCTGAAATAGAGATCGAATCGTTGCTAAAACTATCGAAAGTTACTGTTCGTGTTCCGCCCGATACAAAAGGATCAGCCGATAGGACGATAATTATTTTGCCTTTTAAAACATGCCCGTTAGCCATTTCAAGACCTGTGCCGTAATCAATCGTCATAGTTTTAGGAAAGCCGCCATTGGTTGTCGTGATTGTAAGATCGGGACAAATACCTCCAAGATAACGCAGTTTAAAGTTAGGGAAATGATCAAACATATTTTTAAAGACACCCCCGCTAATAGTGATATCACCACTTTTTAATCCAACACTGTAAGATGCTGCAGAACTACTGCCTAAAGAGAAAAGGTCAGACTCATCGCTTGTTGTTTCAACAATATTGTCAACCTTACTATCGGTTGCAACAAGTTCATTTGCATTTGTTTTTAAGCCATCAGCTCCAAGAACACCTGACTTCTTGTTACAGGCATAAAATGCCACACTAAACATTACAATAAACAATCCAAATAATAGTTTTTTCATTTTTATTAGTTTTTAATTATTCATAATTCTAAACCGTATATCCGGTGATTTACCCTACTTTAATTTTCTGTTTTCTTATAAGCCATGAAATCACGCTCTTTGCGGACTGTCTTCACCCAATGGAAATAAATTTGTATCCTTGAAGTTCGGTAACGGAAAAAATTCAGGATGTTGCATCGACCTTGGACTAATCCAGGTATTGTTAAAAAATGCGCTGAAATAGTAATCCAGCATCTTTAAATAAATCTTCGGAACCGTCGATAATCGCTTGTTAAAGAAGAAGAATAAACCCAACAAAGCGGGCAGAAATCCGAATACTATATTATTTAAAATCAGAAACGCCTGCATAAATACCTCTCTTATACCTTTTTCATGCAAGGAGATATATTCATGTTGCGAAATATTGACTTCAGCTTTTGTCAAAGCAGTAATATCACTATCCGATCTTGATGAACCACCATGATTATGTATCAGCGCTACACTCATTAGCAGGAGAACTTCTCCGCCAGCAGCCCTGGCCCTCTGGCACAAATCAACATCTTCGTAATAAAGCCAAAACCTTTCGTCCCATGCACCAATCGTATTAAAGCTAGCCTTGCTTATCAAAATCACTGAACCTGAAACCCAGTCAGGATAGATAAAGCGTTCATTTTGAATTGGATTTGTATTCAGGTGCATTAATTTAGCCAATGCCCGGGTCCACCCGGTAAGCGCCATGGGCGAAGGAAAAACACCAAAAGGCTTATCCTCATCCCCGTTATGCCTGATTTGCCTGCACGAAATAATGGAGTTAGCATTGCTGACTTTTGCCTGATCGAGCATCCCAGTCAATACCTTTTCGGAAACGATGGTATCTGGATTTAAAAACAGAAGATATTTCCCACGGGCAGCGGTGGCTCCTAAATTGTTCCCACTCGAAAATCCCCAATTCCCCTGATTGGATAAAAAGCTGATATGCTTGTATAACTGTCTAAATTTAAGCAACCTTCCGTCTTCAGATGCGTTGTCAACAACAATTACTTCGAAAGAAACAGAAGTTTGGGAAATCGCAGTTAACGAATCGAGACATTGGGCAAGCTTGTCCCAACACCGATAATTCACTATTATTACTGAAAGATCTTTCAAAATTAATCTCGTTTTAAAAGGTGTCTGAAATACGACAGGATCAAAAACTTTAAGATAATCAGACAATTGAAATAATTCCGAATACCCGATGTTCACCTTGTCAATACTTAACCGCTTAAAATTGGATCTACCCTACCTTTTAAAAGAACTAAATGTGTTTTTTTAATTTAAAAAACTTCCCGCTTAAAAATCAAGTACGTTATAGGAACGAAGTAATGCGAATCAAATAATATCGCATTATTTACTAAACGTAATGATATATACCATTTTATATAGATCTTCTCCCTACCTTCCCCATACCTTGTCCGTATCACGCTTTATTTCATATCTCGCATAATGTATGATTAGGAATTGGGGTTAGTAGCCCATAATTAGGCTTTTTAAATTACGGCATTATTTAATTATGATGACTTACATAATGTCTTAATTCTTGAATTTAGATTTTGTATTTATCTATCCTTTTGTTTTTGCGCCCCTAACGGCTCTACGCGATTTTGTCAATAAGATCCCGAGAAGACGCCATTCTTGAAATGAAGATAACTGCAACATTGTATCTTGACCATCTCTTATTTATTGGCCCAAAATTAAAATTGGGCAAATGAAATCATCTGCCCAGTTTTAATTTTCCGTATAAGTAATTAATGAAGAATCGCTTCCCCTATTCAATCGTTTTTTGAACCAATTCAATTCCGCCTTTCTTCCCTAAATTCTTACTGTATTTCTTTTCTTTTGTGTTGTTCCAATGTTCCATAACGCCTAAACTCGCAATGCGTGTTCCATCCTTTTCGGGATCATAAACAGTTCTTGAGGGTGGATTATTCGCTAAAGCAACCTCAATAAGGTATTGATCACTAAAAGCGATATCAACCATGTCGGGCCATTCGGAACGGAGAAAATCGAGCCCAACAGCATCAATGGCAACCCCATCCTGCGAAGCAAATAAACTGCAAGGCCACTGATTGTTGAATGGCGCCATTTTCCATTTCGGTGTTGGAATACCGTTCACCAACTTTGCACCATACAAACCGTCCAATAAAAAAAGCATCGTCTTTTCGCCCAAATCCTTGTGTCCAAGATAATCGACAAATGTCATATATTTCGCATTACCCTGCCTGTCCTGCTCGAAATTATTATGAGCGTTCTTATGCCAGTCGTTGTTAATGCTGGTTACTCCGTAATAATTCTTTGCACACAATGTTACTCCCTGGCCTACATGTCCTTTTAGCAGTGCAATATTGATAAGATAATCAGCCTCCACGGCACAGGTTGCCAATCCGCGGGCCAGCTTTCCATTGTCAACAGAATAAGGAATTGCATTATCCACATAAGTTGATTTTACCCTTCCGTTTCCGCCAACATTGTCAACAAAAATTACTTCAGGAAATTCCTTATGACATTTGTCGTAGATGTTATCAGTGATAAAACGGCTGGCATCAAAAACAGTAATGCTTTTTTGGGGGATCTTAGCATCGTTAACAAGCGTCCGCAACATTGCCAGCGTTACCTGTGGCGAAGCGTTGATCTCGTTCGAGCTGGTTTGTGCGCTGTTATTGTTGGCATTTATTTTAACTGCAATTTTCTGGTTCGGTTGGTAACCTTCGTTTTTCGATTTCTTTGTCTGATTGAAGTAGACGAAAAGAGCGTTCCATGCTTTGTTAAGATTCTTTTCTCCTGTTAGCGAAGTGATCGTTTGTGTCATCATCTTGTCTGTTTCAGCCTGCGATGTGTAGGTATCATCCCACCAGAAACCGGTTGCTCCATCCCATTTGGCTACTTTCGGATCATGCGTCCAAACCACACGGCCTGCATTTATTCCGCGGGCTGTACCTATGGGAGCATTTGCCTTAATTACCCATTCAGGTGTATTGACTGCAAATACTTCACCGGGATTCTGTACAAAGAACGCAACAGAACCACCAATTGCAATAACCAAAAGTAAACTTGCATAAACGTATTTGGCTTTCGCAAAATTCAATTTTGCTTTGCGAAATGCAGCCATTGAACCTGTCAAAGTAAGCAGATAGATCACAAATCCTGACATAATTGGCGCCGAAGCCTGCATGCATGGATAAGCGGCCCTTTGTGGTTTGGGTATTACCCTGATTAAAAACCAAAGCGTGGTCGAAATTCCCAAACCGATAAAAATAATCTTGCCTATGATGGGCTTAGAGATACGGTTATTCCAATAATTTTGAATGGAAGCAATGATTGACTTCATGACCTTATGAGTTTATGTCAGTATGATTCCCCAAAATTAATAATAATCGAAGCTAAAGAGCTGAAAGTTGCCAATTTAGAATCGCCTTAAATAAGGTTGTTCCGGTTGATTGTTCAAATGCTTCAATTTCTGAATTTGACCCTGAACCACCGATCCGAAGTTCAATTTCATCGCCCCAATGCGTTTCAGCAAGAAACTCAAGTGTAAACTCCGCCAACTTATAATCCTGGTAATGTTTCAATTGAAAACAATCGGTTGCCCAATCGAGATAACGCGTATTGTTAACATGAAGATTCTGATCAATTTCATTATAAGCTACTGTTTTACAAAACGCAATCGCTGTAGTTTGGGTTGTAATCCTATCGGGGAAATATTCCAACGACTTTTTTCCTTTATTCACCGGTAAAACAATTCCAAGCTGCGATGGTCTTTGCGGCCGCAGTGTCGGAACCGCTACCAATAACCAACCCGATACGCCACGAATTATTACCTGCTGATCCTTATCATATACTATATAATCACGTCTGAAAAAGAGCCCTTCATTACCACAGGGCCATGTTTCAATCAAAATCGTCTCTCCCCAATCCGGTACCCGCGTGATTTCAACTTTCAATCTTGACAAGGCCCAGAATAATTCCCGCGCTATCAAAGCATCGTATCCTCCTCCAAGCGAGGCCGCATGACTCGACGCAACCTCCTGAAAAAACTGCATCAGCACTGATGGCTTTAGCTTTTGCTGAAAATCAACATCAAACGATTTAATTTCAAAACTTTCTTTCCAGACCGATTCCATAAAAACAATATTAAAGGTTAAAGGATAAAGGTTAAAGGATAAAGAAAATAGTTAAGAACAAAACTTAGCAACTACTTAAACCTTTATCCTTTAACCTTTAACCTTTTTCAATCAGTATTCCCATTTTTTTCATGAGAAACGTAGCATTCAGGTTTTGACATACGCCTTCCTGCAACTTGTAATCGATGCTCATCTCATCATTCACAATCTGAATTTCAAAACAAAGATTACTGATATTCTTCGGGTAACTTTTAATCAGGTCACCTAATATTAAATCGTGTGTTGCAATCAATCCGACAGATTCATATTTAATTAATTGCTCAAGCAATGCGATCGAACCGGCCTGCTTATCCTTCGAATTGGTTCCTTTCAGAATCTCATCAAGCAAAATAAATGTGCGTTGCCCACTTTCGAGTTCCGAAATAATCCCCTTCAACCGTTTCAATTCGGCATAAAAGAACGACTCTTTCCTTGAAAGTGAATCACTGGTCCGGATACTGCTGTGTAGCCTGATCGGAAAGAAAATAAACTTTGATGCAAAAACAGGTGCGCCTATCATCGCGAGGATATAGTTTGTCCCAACTGTTCGCAGAAAAGTACTCTTCCCCGACATATTTGCACCTGTGATAATGCAAAACCGGTTCCACCCCGTTATTGTAATACTATTTGTAACACATTCAGATATTGGAATTAATGGATGACCCAGATCTGTCGCTTCCAACAAATAGTTATCTTTTACCTCTTCCGGGAAAATATATCCGGGATTATTGCAGGCAAAATTGGCCAGCGAAGAAAGGGCATCGAATTCGCCTGTAATTGCAAACCATCGTGGAATATCGTTACCATAATTTGACTTCCATTTTTCAACAGCGGCCAACAAATGGAGATTGAAAAGAAAAAGTCCATTCAAAATTACGGCCGCAATAATATTCAGATTGGCATCCATCCAGTTCAGCAATTTGGAAAGCTTGCGGATGATCGTGCCCGGAGTTTCAATACCATTGTGCGAAAGCCTGCTCTTCAAATCAACTAAATAGGGTGTATTAAATTTGTGCGTCTCAATCAGTAACAGGAATTGGGCATATTTGGTAATGATGCCTACTTTTGAGGTAAGTAAGGCTTGCATGCTTAGCGTTTTCCTGCCGTACATCGAAACAATCAGCAGTTGAATAATTACCATCATGATCGGAATCTGGACAACAACCAAACCCATGATCGATAAGATAACAGAAGCGATAGTGAATACCGGTAGCGTATACCTGACAACGTTGAAACCACGATTCTGCAATAGTGTATTTTCGCTTGCAAGCCATTCACTAAATTCCTGCTTGTCCTTTTCAACACTCTTTTGCCCGAAGAAAACCAATTGCATCTGCTGACGGAAACCGATGTTTTCCG
>Ga0073936_10005755_pt1 | contig 16613 bp, 8 predicted proteins | sample AliMusrvi5mmetaG_FD_87041 | JGI IMG/M metagenome (GOLD analysis project Ga0073936, IMG submission 87041) | Freshwater lake bacterial and archeal communities from Alinen Mustajarvi, Finland, to study Microbial Dark Matter (Phase II) - Alinen... | ecosystem: Environmental > Aquatic > Freshwater >... | reverse complement strand
CCGAGGCCCAGGAAAAGGTCGCCAAAGCGGTGAAACTACCCACCGGTTATACCATGCAATGGACTGGAGCCTTTGAAAACCAACAGCGTGCCGTGCGTCGTTTAGCCATCATCGTTCCGGTAACGCTTCTAGCTATCTATTTCCTCCTGTTCACCGCATTTGACTCAGGCAAGATGGCATTCCTGATTCTTCTCAACATTCCCTTTGCAGCGGTCGGCGGGGTGCTCGCCCTGCCGGTGGCCGGACTGAATCTATCCGTTTCTGCGCTGGTCGGATTCATTGCCTTATTCGGGGTATCCGTCCAGAACGGAGTGTTGCTCGTAGAGCGCATTCGCGAACTGCGCGACAGTGGCATGGCCATCGCAGAGGCCGTCCGCGAAGGTGCCATCTCGCGAATGCGCCAGGTCATGATGACTGCTACCATGGCCGCTCTAGGTCTGCTGCCTGCCGCGCTCTCCCATCAAGTTGGCTCGGAAACCTCCCGCCCCTTCGCATCGGTCATCATCGGTGGCCTGATCACCGCCACCCTGCTCACTCTGTTTATCCTGCCGATTCTCTATCCATTTTTTGAAACAAACAAGCAGGAGTCCTGATCCTCCCGACTCACTTGGCCCGGATGCCCGTTATGATTCGACGACTTTACTGTACGTGCGGAAGGGCCGGCCTTGAACCGACCTACGGCACTCAATCATGGGCCGCGCTTCCGCTGCCACCACACGAATGTTGTGGCTCCTTACAATTCTAGCGCACTTAGTCAGGTATTACCGCCAACCGGACGAAGAGAGTGCCTCCTTCCGCACCTTTGGGCAGGGTGTAGCTTAGATTACCACCTGCGGGGGTGGGCTGCGTGGCGACAGGCGTCCAGGTTTTGAGGTCGGGCGAGGTTTGGACCTCATAGGTACCACTGAAGCTCGCGCTCATCTTCCAGGTGATCGTGTTGTTGGAGTCCAGTCCGGGTAGAGTGATGAGGCCGTGGTCGTCCATGAAGTAGGCGATGCCGTTTGGCACCCCGTCATGGTTCGAGTCTTGGTCCGCCGTGCCGCCATTGTTGCCGGCCCAGTCGGCGTAGGTGTTGCCGCCGCCGCTGCCAACAAAGGACCAGGTAAGATGAATGTCGGAAGTATCTCTGCCGGACTCCGGGGTTCCTACCCACCCGCCACCCCAAGCCAACCGGATGTGATAGGTCGTGCCCGCCGTCACCGACACACTCGCGGTTTCTGCTTGGCCATCATCCATAGCCGCAAGCTGACTTGACGTTGCGTCATCATAAATGTAAATGACCGAATCCCAGATTTGGCCGCCGACATTCATCGTGCCGTACGTGTTAATGGTATATGTGCCAGTCTGAGTGCAAGTCCATTTAAACCAAACTGAATTCCATGTATTTGAATCACCGTATAAGAATGAGGGTTCACCGACCTCAGTGGTAGCAAAAAGATTTCCCGTACCGCTGCGGCTGCCATTGTTACCCGGCAAGGCAATTGCATCGGCAAAGTTGTCGTTGGGCGGGCGGATGATCGTGACGGTTTGGGCGGGGGTCAGCGCACTCGATGTGCTAATGGCATAGATTAGACTGCCGTTATAGACGGCCACGATGTTGTCGTGGGTCCCCTCGCCCAAGGCGGTGGTGGTTATGGTACACGCGCCACCCGTAAGAGATGCGCTGCCGAGAACCGTTCCGCTAGAACCGCCGTCTTTCAGGGTGACGGTACCCGTCGGGGTGCCGGATACTCCGCTCACGCTCACTTCAAAGCTCAACGAAGCGCCGGCCGCCGTATCCGTGCCCGTGCCCGAACTGCGAGTCAGCGTGGCCGTTGCTACCGCCATGCCATTGGGCGACGGCGTGCCAGTCACATCAAACTCACGCCACACCACCCCGTAATCCCCAACCGGCCTGACGTGAAACTGGATTTGGGCGACTCCACTCAGGATGGCAGGCCCGGCGTCAGGCGTCGCCCCTGCCCTGCTGTCGTAGGTACGCGTCATGACCGCACCAGCATCGGTGTGCGGGGTACTGACCGTGCCCAGAAGGATAAATGTGCCAGGTGCATTGATGAGGGAATAATAGATATCGTACGACTGGCCCGCGCGATCGCCCCCTTGGTCGGTGAACATACGGATCTCCTTGATATCATATCCCAAGGGACTGGTCGCTAGATTCAGTGCATAAGTCGAGACAAACGGAATATTACTATACGGATCACCACCCCCAAGAAATGAGCCATTAACTAACGCCGGTAAGTCCCACGGCTTGGAGTAATCGCTCGTGCAAACGACGCCACTCATCTCCAACAAGTCGCCACTGACAACACCGATCGGCGAGGGGGATCCGGCACTGACTTGCTTCTCGCCGATTGCCAAAGTCGGTACCGGATTGACGGTAAACGCCGCGCTGTCTCCGGGCATCAGGCTATCGCCGCTGGTTCGCGTCGCTTCGAGCAGCACACCATTGCACGCTGTGCCGTAGGTGACCCCACTGATCGTCACTTGACTTTGCCCCGCCGGAATGGTGCCGATCAAGGTACCGCTTAAGAAACCGACGCCGGACTTGACGCTAAGGGTCACTGCGGTGTCCGCCGACACAGGAGACCCGACCGAGTCGCCGTTGCGTGCCTGCACAACCACGGCAAAAGGTGAGCCGACTGTCGGACTGGCTCCGCCATTTACCTGCGGGATCGCCAGGGTGACAGGTCCCGTGAAGGCGCTCACCGCCGTCAGGACCAGTTGCTTGTTAACGGTGTCCAAGGTGATCGTTTTGCTAGTCACGTAGCTGGCGAAGGAACCGCTGTCCACCACAAGCGTAAACGCGCCGTTAGCCACCGGGGTAGCGCTGGAGGCAGCCAGCACGTATGTACCCCCGGGCAGATTCTCGGGCAGATTCAGATGTACCTCGTTCGAGTTGAAGCTCATCACACCCGCGATCGTCATCAAGGTGCTGTTATTGCCAATGGCGCCGCCGGGGGTGACGGTAAAGACGGCTTTGCTGCCGGCATTAAAGGTAGCCGCGCCCGCCAGCGTACCGGTACCGCCCAAGGTTCCGGCACTGACTGTTGTGAGGCCGTTGTAGGTGTTCACGCCGTTAAGCAGGAGCGTACCATTGCCGGCTTTGGTGAGGCCGAAACCGCTGCCGCTGATAGAGCCGCTAATGATGAGCGTATTGGCCCCAACAGTGATTTGCGGCGTGGCAGTCAACACCACCGGGACGCTGCCAAAGTCGAAGCTACTGGTACCGGTGAAAATGAAATTTCCACCGAAGCTGTAGCCGCCGATGCCGACGTTCAGTATCATGGCGCTGCCACTGGTATTGTCTAAAATAATATGTGGGATTCATGCTTGTTGAACTCATGGTTCGTTGGATTGGAGTTAGATGCTTTTTCTGGGATGGAATACGGCGTTAGGACGGCAAAGCCAAATCGCCGCCTAGCAAGCCATACGGACACAGCAAGGCAAACAAAAACTTTTTTATTTGTGATTCAACTAGGCGCAGTGTGTTCCTAGTTTCCAACTAGCAATATCAAATCCTTTCGACAAACTTGACTGTTACAGGACTCTAGGGCGCGGGCACCAAAGCAGGTGGCGCGGAAGCCGCGTTTTTCAGTTCCTGCGCCTGACCCGTGGCATTCCACGCCGACTTGAGTTGATGCACGTCGAGCTTCACAATTTTGGCCGTTCCGCCGACGGCGGTGAGGGATAGATCCTTCAACTGCGGGTCAGCCACGAAGAAACTGGTGAACGACACCCGTCCGTCATTGGCGAAGACTTCCAAGCTGGTGCGATCGACGATGATCCGGAGTTTCAATCGGTCGCCAAGCGGGGCTAACTCGGTCTCGTTGTTGATCACGTGCAGGCGTTTCTCCGGCACCTTGTATTGCACCGTCTGTCCGCGGATAGTGAAGACGATCTCTTTGGCATCGCCGAGAGCGAACTCGGCATCGATATCAAAGAGATCCCCCTTCACCGCAGCCAAGGCATGGGTGCCGGCGGCCAGAGATTGATCCTTCAGGTTCAGGCTCTTGGTCCACAGGCTTTCGATCTCGCGAACCGGATAGCGGTACATGAGAATGCTGTCGTCTACGGCATGGAGTGTGAGCACACAAGGAAAGGACATCTGCTGGTTGAACGGCATGCGAGGGAAGACGCTGTTGCTCATCCATGAGATCTGGATGCGTCGCCCGTCCTCTTTGGGAATATCGCTGAAGGATTGCACTGCATAATAGTTAGAACCGAAATCCGCCTTCTTGGGTGCACCATCGGGCTTGAATGTCTTGCCGTCGAAATCACCGAGCATATAGATTCCGTTGGCGGGAGTCATCACCCACTTGGTGACGCCGGGCTTACCGATCACCGCCATGGGGAAGAAGTCAGGACATTCGCTGCCACCGGGGCAATTGAAGGACTGGATCTGGGTCCATTGCTTGAGATCAGGGGATGTAAGCAAGGCAAAATTCGGATTAGCAGCGTCCAAGAAGAGAGCCATAATCCATTGCTTCGTGGGCTCATGCCAAATGACCTTCGGGTCCCGGTTGCCCTTGGCTAGGTTCTTGACCACAGGATTGCCACTGAACTTGGTCCATGTGCGACCGCTATCTGTGGAATAGGCCATACACTGGGTGAAAGGCTGTTCCTTGGATGCCGGTGATGTGCCGCCAGCCGCGGTATAGAGCGCCACCAAGGTCTTCTCGGCACCCTTCTGGAAACCTGCCGTGTTGTTCCAGTCAACCACCGCAGAGCCGGAGAATATCGTGCCGAGCGCATCAGGCTCGATTGCATTCGCCATCTGCTGCCAATGAACCATATCCTTGCTCACAGCGTGCCCCCAGGTCATGTTGCCCCAACTGATACCGGAGGGATTGTGCTGGAAAAACAGGTGATACTCCCCCTTATAGAAGACCATGCCGTTAGGATCATTGAGCCAGTTGGCCTTGGCGGAAAAATGGAACTGTGGCCGGAATGACTCGTTATACAATTCCTTGGTCGATATTTCCCATTCCTGAGCGACCCTCAAGTCGGCTAGAGTCGGCCCGTGCCGCTCATCGCTCTGCAGGATCTGGTCCACATTGATATGGCCCCATCCACCCCCGGCGTGATCGACGATTCTAATGCGGGCCTTCTTGCCCATCAGATCCCTCACATCCCAGTTAGCCGGGGAGAGAGTTTCCTTTGCATTACCGGTGGCACCACGCACCACCTTGTCATCGACCATCAGGGCCATGTAAGCTTCCCCCGGCCGCTTGCCGCCGCCGATCAGAAAGTTGATATAACTGCGTTCAATGGCAAACTCGGGCGAGAGCAGTTCGCCTTGGCTGTCATCGCCACCTAGGAACGTGTTCACTAGGCCATGGCCCTCATAGCCTGAAACCGGTTGCTGGCCTGGCATAGCGCCTTGGGCCGGTCCCGTTCCGAAAGCCGTGCCGGTGGCCGTCCAAGCGCCGTAGTCAGCACCTTCGAAGTCGGCAATGGGAATATCGTCCGCAGCGCACACCGCCGTCAGCGGGAGTACCAAGAGGGTCAGAATAAGCGTTGTTGCCTGGGCCAGCGGACATGCCAATGGAATCGAAGTCTGTTTCATCAGGTATTTCACGGTCTAATGTTTGTTGTTTGATTTGAATTTCCATCACTCCAAGCGTTAAAGGTTTTTCGGGGTGATCTCGCTGAGTTCCAGCAAAGTCGGCGCAATATCCTGCACTTCTGTCAATTGCGGAATGTCGCGCCCATGCTGGATTCCGGATTGCGGCCAGCGCAAGAAGCCCGGGACGCGATGCCCGCCTTCCCACATTTCGGTTTTATGCCCGCGCATGCCGCCGTTGTGAATTTCGGTGGCCTGGACCGATCGCGAACCATTGTCACTGAGATACACCACGATGGTGTTTCCCTTGAGCCCCGAGATCTGTTTGGGTTCAGACCCGGATGCGGGAATCTCCAGCTCGACAAAGTCGCCCACTTTGCCGGCTCTGGCGAGCAACTGGTCGCCAGCACTCCAGACTCCGGCACCGAACCCTTCCATCTCTTGCGTGGTGGTATTGAGCCCATCTGATTTCCTAACCATCTTCAGAGATTCGCATTCGTGGGCACCCGGTCGCCGTGGATTCGCCGCATGGCCGTCCGCCTGTGCTTGAGCCAAGGTGGGCACGGGAGCTGCCGCTTCCTTGGGCTGCGGCACGACGTTCGATGTGGCACCGGGAAAGGCATACCCATAAGTCGTTGCGCAATATATGAGGGTGGTGAGCTTCCACGGCATCAATTCCATGTCGAACTGCAACGATTGGCGAAAGGGAATTCCGTCCAGTTGGCGGGTGCGACTCATCACGTTCCAACCCTGCGTCATGGGTTGGTCCTCTCGCACCAAATTGGCAAAAGGAGTTTGGTGAACGGGTTTCGGCGCATACGAATAGTTATAATAATCTTCCGTGCCGGTGCCCATGTGTGATGGAAACGACTCGCCATCCACCCAGATTTTCTCATCGCCCTCACCATACCAGGTCGCCACCGGATTATAAATCGCCAGCGAGTCGCCCGCGTACACGCCACGGCCGGTGATCGAGACAAAATTCCAATCGCGATACGGCGGCGTCTTCATGCCTGCTTCATAATGCCACGTCGCGTAAAAATGCATCGAGCGATCATCCCACTTCCACGCCGTGGTGGTGGCATGTAGCGTGGCCTTCAGCGGCTGCGTGCCGACATTTTGCAACGTCACTCGTGCCGATTTTGCGTATGGCATGACCCACCGGCAACGCATCGCGCCATCGGTGCTGACATCACGATACCAACTGCGCACTTCGTTGATTCCGACGCCGCAGCCGAAGAAGTCCGTGGCCGGGCACCAGACAGTTTCCTCGCCATCGAAGGTGAGTTTCACAATGAGACTGCGCTGCGCGCGCTCCACTTCTTTGAAATCGCTGGTTTTCAGGAACAATTCCAAGCAGCGAACGGCGCTCGATCCCGCCGGCAAATCGAGCGTGGCTTCTGCGCCCGCTACCAGCTCTGAATTCAACGAGCCAACCTCGCCACCGGCAATAGCCACGGGCGAACTTAGGTTCCTATTCACCTCATCAATCAAATTTTTTGCCGCCTCGGCCTGCGGCAAAGCGAAGGTCATCACCACGGTGCCCGGCGCATAGGTGCGGTAGTTGATCTGGTAGTAGCGCGCACTCTTGGATTTCTCCTCCCAAGTGACCTTGCAGTGTTTGGCGTATGGAATCGGGAAGTAAAGGGTGTTGCCACCGAAGCCCGGTTTATAGCCCGGATGAGCTTGGGCCAATGGAGCCCCCACCTGCAAGTCGCCTTTCAACAAATCGAAATCCGTGAAGGTCACTGCCGGGGATTTGTCGCCATCCAGATAGATGCGAATCACCCCTTGCTTGTCGCCACCAGCCGTGAGCCAAAAGCGAACAATCGCCCCCGGCCCGTCGGCAACCATCATTACATTTTCCTTTCGGCCGTCCGTTTCTTCGGTACGGATGTATTGAGTGTTGTCGTTGTTAGCAAACCAGCCAGGTTTATCTGGCGCGACCTTTTGCCGGTCATAACTGCTTGCCTGTTTACATCTGAACTCGGGCTCGGGCCACCGTGCGATGGCTTCAACATCAACCATCTCGGTTAGTAATGAATCCAGCGAAACTGAGGCAGCAGCCCGCAGCGTCATGGGAAGACAAGTCACCAGCAGGGCGCACAGGCCCAAGCCGAATGGGCACGATCTTGCCACCATGAAGTTGTTTTGTGTTCTATTCATGTTTCTCAGGTTCATTTCCTTAGTTCCTCGACATGATCAATGGGAGAGCGATTCCTTGCCTTCGTGCTGAATGGCCTTTGTGGCGATGCGCTGGAGGTAAGCGGCATCGGGTTCACTGAGGGTCCCGCGGAATGGCACGCTGAGTTTCGAGGGATGGAAAATGGTGCCATAGATAACCAACCCGGCAAGATAGGTGCCGTTGAACTCGGGATGTGAATGATCGTTGCGGTGAAGCCGCAGCGCCTTGGGATCCTTGTAGTTCAACTCCCAGGCGTCGCCGACGGGCGCGATGAGCGCGTCTTTGACTTGGGAAGCGGCACGTTCATACCACTTGCGGATCAGCGCCTGCATCTCAATGGGATTCTTTCCAAGGGACTCGCCTCGCATGGGGTTGACCCAGTAATCGGCATGCCGCGCCCATGTCTGGTAAAACACGATCCTGGCCTTGGGAGATTTTGTCCTGATACGTCCGCTGAGTTCCTTGGCACCATGAAGAAAGTCCCTGCGCAGATTCGTGAACGTCTCCGATAGCGCAGACTCCTCGCTCTGCCCCTGGAGCATGACAACGTCCCAGCCGCCCTCATCTATCAGATTCAAGGTCTTCTCCGCGTTCAGATGCTTTTCCAAAGTAAACCCGCCATTGGTGACGGCCTTGACTACCGGTGCCTGCGCACCGGTGCTGGTGACAATTTCCTTGAACACATTCGGCAGATTGTTGACTCCGGTGTAGCTGTTCCCGATAAAAAGAACATGCAACGGCGCGGCACCTGCAATTCCCTCGATGCCGATAAAGAGAATCAGCACAGCGAATTTACGGAGGAACCATATCACGGGAGTTTTCATGAATCGCATAAGGTTCTATAGGTTGTTGAATCAAATTATCCTAGCGAGGCTCCCCCTCAGACACAAGACGCAAGACCCGAAGACACAAGAGAAGAACGTTGTTTCCGCTGCTATTCCTTAATGTTTTTGGGTGACACCGGCCCAGTTATCAGTACGGAAAGGAACTGCCGGGAGATCCTCCTTGTTGAAAAGGTTACATGCCGGGTTGGAATCCCAACCGTATCGCACGGCAACCGGCTTGGAGACTGCGCGTGATGATACCAGCACCGTGGCTCCGTCAATCACCGCATCCGCCCAGAAAAATTTTCGGTCTTCACCGGCAATTGCGAAGCCTCTTAGCCTGTCCCCTTTGGCGACGAGTCCGCTATTTGCGTGATCAAAAGACAAGCGGACGCGGTTGTCTGAGATATTCATGGATTGATACCACGGGCCGGACCATTCGATAGTTCTCCCGTATGTGTTGGCCAGGGCGCTGAGGGCGAGCCGGTGGCCAATTTCCTGTTTGTTGCGCGGATGGATGTCGGCCGCATCGCCGATATCGATGGCTATGGCAATCCCACAGTTAGGCAAGGTCTTTGCTGCCATCGCCTGGGCTTCACGCAGTTCCGCCCAGTCATTATCACGCGGCTCAGTACTTACCCCTTTGTAATTGGCAAGGGAAACAATGTGGAATCCGAAGTCCCCCACGCCAAAGCGCGAACGCCAGTCCTTGACCATAGCCGGAAGCAGCGCTCGATATTGATAGGCCCGCTCCGCGTTGCTCTCGCCCTGATACCAAACCACCCCTTTGATGGCAAATGGAACGAGGGGCGCGATCATTCCGTTGTAAAGCACCGTGCAAATGTTAGGGTTTCCGACCAGCGCGGGCCCGGTGCTGGCTCGGTTTGCCGTGTTCTGCGCACGCCACGGCCCGGCAAGGGAAACGGCGGTGCCCGTATCGCCTGACGGATAGACCTGCAGTTGTTCCGGTTTCCCGAAGAATCCGCCGCCACCGGCATTCAACACACGCATGGCAATCACATTCCTGCCTGTTTTCACTGCACTCGCCGGCACTTTGTAGCTGCGCGGCTGATCGAAGTAATCTGTGCGGCCCACCACGATGCCGTTTATCCATGTGGTGTCGGCATCACCGATGGTGCCGAAGCTTAGTATAAGATCCCTGCCCGACCAAGCGGCAGGCGCTTCAAATGTGCGCTGAGTCCAGACGACACCCTCATAACCAGGCAGTCCGCACGCGTTCCAGTTGGCTGGCATGTCAACCGTTTTCCAGGTTGAAGTATCAGTTTCCGGCTTGAACCATTTCTTTGAGGTACCCGGGTCGTTTGCCTGGTACCACTGATCCATGACCGTGCCGAGTGGGTCGGGTTCCGGCGAGCTAACCACCTGTTCGACCTGTTCCAGTCCAGACTTGAAATCACCCAGTGGTGCCAGCGCTTCGCGACTGGTCCATGCCTCGCAAACGGTGCCGCCCCAGCACGTCTCGATGAGGCCGATGGGAATGCCAAGGTCACGGTGCAACTCCTTACCAAAGAAATAACCGGCGGCGGAAAACCCTCCCCAGCCCCCATGCATCAGGGTCGCCGGATTGCATGGCAGCCAGGCACACTGGAGCGTCAATTCCGGGGTATATGATATCTTTTTCGGAACAGTTAACAGCCGAATCTGGGGGAAGTCCGCTGCGGCGATTTCGTTAGGCACCTTGCACAACCCGATGCCCATTTCCATGTTAGACTGGCCAGAGCAGATCCAGACATCGCCGACAAGCACATCACCTATTTGAGATTCCTCATTTGTGGCTTCAGATTTGACCGCGAGTTTGCGACCGGTTGCGCATGGGCTCATGGGTTCGAGGAATGCCATCCATTTGCCGTCGGTCCCGGAGGTGACATCCTTTTGCTGTCCGGCGAAACGGATCGTTATCTTGGAGTTCGGCACTGCCCAGCCCCAGACAGGCACCTTGGCATCGCGTTGAAGAACCGCATGATCTGCGAACAGCGGATGAAGAAGCGGTTTGACTACCGCCTCCGAGACATCAGCCGCAAATTGACGGTGGAACTCGCCACGGGCACCGCGCACGATCACGCGGTTTGTGGTGAAGTGGTCGCGATACCAGGAGCATTTTTCAAAAGTGTCACCAATGGCACCCAAGCGTTGATTCATTTGGTCGCGCAGGCGCTTGAGGTCGTCGTGGTGGGCCTCGACTTTCCCCAGATCATGCTGTTGGAGCGGGTCAGCGACGTTATCAAAGAGCAACTCCCGACTATCCCGCAGGTATCGGGCATAGGTGAAGCGCGGATCACGCAGCGCCCGCCACTCGAAGCCGTCCTCCCAGAGATAGGTGTGGCCCATGCCCTGGAGCAGCGCGGCCGCTGGCTCTGGACCTCCCTTGCCTAACACCCGTTGCGAGAGGTTCATGCCCTCGACTGCCTTGGGGATCTCGCGGCCAGCAAGTCCTAACAGAGTCGGCATCAGATCCACGGTCGAGATGCAGGCGTCCGAGCACGCGGCCGGGATGTGGCCCGGCCAGCGGATCAGCAGTGGTGTGCGGGCAGACTCTTCATAGAACGTCATTTTGAAGACGCGGCCGTGAGCACCGAGCATTTCGCCATGGTCGCTGGTGAAGACAACGATGGTGTTATCGCGCAGGCCGGCGTCGTCGATGGCCGCGAGCAGGCGGCCGACCTGTTCGTCCATAGCGGCTGACAAGGCATAATAGCCCCGGTAAAACTCCTCCATGTGAGACTTCCAATACGACGTCCATTTTTGCGGATCGGCATTGCGGTCCATGTAAGGATCTGGCGTGTCCGACCAGGTCAGCGGCAGCGGAAAATTGATATCCTTGAAACGCTCGTACCACGCGGGTGGAATGTTGTGCTTGGTCCACGGATCATGTGGCGCACTGAGCGCAAGCATCATGAAAAACGGGTGCTCTTGCTTGGCATGCTCGCGCAACCGCTCGCATGCCAGATCGACGAATTTTGCGTCGCCGAAGCCCTCGATGCGATGTGGTTCGGGGGTATCCCGGAAGTACCAGGCATGATAGTTCTCGTGATTGAAGTTATATCCAGCCCAGAACGCGTCGAAGCCCATTCGATAGGGACCCGGCGGGGTGTAGGCACTCTTAATCTCAGTGTGGTTCGAGTCCGCCGCCCACAAGTGCCATTTACCGATCAAATCACAGTCGTATCCGCCACGGCCAAACATGTGCGCGATGCTGTCTTGGTTCGGGTTTAATCGCAGTTCGTTGACTGCCACACCGGTGCTGCTGGCGTATTTTCCGGTTAGGAACGCCGCGCGCCATGCCGCGCAAACCGGGGTATTGGCCACGCACTGCCGGAGATTCATCCCCTGAGCGGCCAGGCGGTCGAGATTGGGTGTGACGGCACGGGCATCGCCGCCGTAGCCCGTCGATTGATAGCGCAACTGGTCGGCCACGATTACAATCACGTTGGGTGGCTTCGGGTCAGCCGCCAGCACGGAGGCGTTGAGTGCCAACAGAAACGTGAGAAAGAATCGTGCGGTCTTCATTGTGGTCTGATCATATAATCGGGTTGGAAAAATTCAATAGCTGCCGTATTCCTGCCAGGTTTCCCACCAAGCGACGATATTTTCGGGGGGCACGCCGGCTTGCAGCACATGGATGGGGGCAAAGATGAAACCGCCGCCCGGTGCCAGTTCGTCGATGCGGCGGCGCGTTTCATCGCGGACTTCCTGCGGGGTGCCGAACGGCATCACCCGCTGGGTGTCACAGCTTCCGCCCCAGATAGTGAGGTCGCGGCCATATTCGCGTTTAAACTTCGCAGTGTCGTCCATACCAGCGCAGTTGACCTGCCACGGGTTGAGGATGTCCACGCCGGCCTCGATCAGAAGTGGAATCGTCTGATAGATGGCCCCATCGTTGTGAAAGAAGATATAGGCTTTACCTTTGGCTTTGCTCTTGATAAATTCGAATAGCCTCTTGTGATAGGGCCAGATCAGGTTCTTGTACATATCCAAGGAAATGAGCAGGCCGTTTTGCCCGCCTAGATCGTCGGCCTCGGAAATGATGACCGGGTAATCACCCATCTGTTCCAGAGCCTTGCCCCAGTAGGCCATTTTGATGTCGAGGATGCGGCTCATAATGGCATGCACCAGCGGCTGGTTGAAAACCATATCCTCGAAGAACTTCTCATAACCGGTCATCCACATCGCATGTTCCCACATGCCAGAACTCATCCGCTCGAGAATGAAGGACTTCTGCTCACCATGCACCACCTGGTCGGCAGCTTCGCGCATTCCCACATAGCGTGCGGTATCCAGCGGGTCCGGCCAGGGAAAGTTTTCCACATCGCGAACGGTCTCGGCGTTGGCCAACGGGCTGTGATAGAGATCATAGTAGTGGCCGCCAAGCACCGGCATTTGCCAACCCATCCCCCATTCATCGGTCAACTGGTAATGACTGCCTACTAGCCCTTGATCCCGGGCAGGCCCCACGTTTGCCGGCGACTGCGGCCGCACACTGCGCACATCCAAGTCGAGGCGCTCGAAGGTAGCGTCATCCGTGATGGCCAACTGGGTGATGGGGTCGCGCAGCAGCACCTCACCGGGGATACTCATGTGGTCTTTGAGTTTGCGAAGCGCCTGAATGTTGATGCCGGTGACGGCCGTACCGCCCATGTCGATTGGGATACGATCCGGCTCTTTGTGTTCGAGCGCTGCAAACACGCGTTGAAAGCTGGTCTGTGACATGTGTGGTGGTCTGTGAGTTGTCCAATGCCTACAGTGGCTCCAGCTCATGAATCTCGAGATTGCTGAGAGTTACCTCTCCGGATTCTGCCAAGATGCTGAAGCCACCCTCTGCCAGTTGATCCCTGAACCCGACATTGAAGATCCAGCGGTCATTGATATACACTTCGGAGCGGTCTTTGCGCACCATCAGGCGCAGTTGTATTTTGCCGCTGCCACACAGGTTCTTGTTGGTGTAGCGGTCGTTGAGGAAGGTCTGATAGGTATTGCCTCCAAAGAGGAGCTTTGGATAAACCTGTACCAGCGAGAATTGCCCCTCCTTGGGCTCAATCCGCAACCCATAAGTCAGGGTTTTCTCGCACTGCGGCGGCGCCAATGGCAAAGGGCTGCGCCAAGTGATCGTGAAGCTCTTGGCACTGGCGATGGCGAGATCACAGGTCAACATGAAATCCGCCGCTTTCACCCCTTCGAGGTCATGAATCTGATAGCGTTTGTCCGCGTCGGATTTGACGGTCAGCGCGTGCGCAGAAAAGATCCGCGTTTTTTTGAGTACGTCCAGATCCGTCCAATAGCTCAAATACAACTCATGGTTAGGCTCTGATTTAATCAGTTTGGGAGTGGACCAGTTGCAGCCGACGAAATCCCCCCAATTCTGGCAATACATCAGGCGCTTGCCTTTGTGGGTGATCGTGCGACCGACATAGTGATCGATGCGGCCCATGCCGGTGCCCATCAGCAGAGGGTTTTTGGGCACATGATAGGGTCCCTCTTTTTTGTCCGCCATCAGATACCAGGTTCCCGCTGCGTCCTCGCGGCCGGATGTCAGGTTCTTTCGGCTCCGGATACTGGAAAAGGTAATATAGGTTTTGCCGTCCATCTCGAATTGGTCGGGCACCTCAAACTCCACAAAGCCGTTGTTGTCGCGGGTGTATTTTTCGGTCACAAATAGCGGTGCGTGATAGGACCAGTGCAGGAGGTCCGGCGATGAAACGTGACCGACGCACGGCAGCCCGTTGTATTCGGCACATAGATAGCCGTCCCAAAGCTTCCGAGCGGGATCCCAATAGTTCGATAGATCCCGCCACGCACTTTTGTAGGGTTCCTTTGACGGTAACACCGGTGCCCCCACCCTCTTCCAATTCTTCAGGTCCTCGCTGACGAGCATCCCGAGTGGTTCGGGATGCTTCGAGCCATAGGAAATATAGTATTTGCCGTTGAATTTGACTGTGCTACCGGTCAGCAGCATTCCCTTCTCATCCCAATCTCCCAGCTTGGCCAGGTTAGGAATCATCGGCAACTGCGTCCAATGAATCAGGTCCTGCGATACCGCACGGCCCAGCCCGCCCTCTTTAGACAGGTGGAAAAGGTGATAGTCCGCGCCGTCTTGCATGACCCAGGTGTCCCACATCCATTCGCCCCGCTTGGGAATATAGACGGTACCTGCCTTGGCCGTGACCGACAGGAGCAATGCCCCGGCCAAACCAAGAGCCGCCAGTTTCAATGCATGCATGTCATTTTTCATAGATGTACCTTGGAAGGATTGTGGCTAGCGGGATCGCGGGGTGTCAAGAGCGGATTCGAATGTCATACATGCGTTCCACCTTAATCGGGGGTGAGGTCAATGTGCCGGTTGCCGCATAACCATCGCGACCGGGGTAGGAATTGGCCAGTCCCTTGCCTTGGAAACCCGTCACATTCCGCTGATCCGCCACCTTCCCCTTGCCGGGTCCTTGTCCGAAGGCATTGACAGTGGTCTTCCACTGACCATAGTCAGCGCCTTCGAAGTCAGCGATGAGCAGGTCCTCGGCCGCTCGGGCATCCGACACGCCTGCCACCAGCACGGCGCAGTACACCAATAAATATGATAGAACAGCGGATTTCATTCTGAAATTTTTAAGCTCTTTACGGTTTAACGGATGGAGTTGCTTTGCCGGTAAGAACCAGGCTGTGCTTGGGGATGGTGAAGATGAAAGCTGCGGCAGCGGTGGCGGTCATGCGGGCATCCGGGCCGTAGCCGGCATTGTCACGGTTGGGCTGATAGTAGAAGCTGCCATCGGGGCACTGGGCAAGGGTGAACCAGAAGCGATTGGCATCCATGAGTTTGCGGAAATTAGAGGCAACGATGTTGGCCGTGAGAGCAGTGAAGCACATGCCCATGACTGGCGAGCCGTGGGTATCGGGAAAACTTTGCGGATGCTCGCCAATGATTTTTGAATGCAGCAACGCCCGTTCGCGGTATTCGGACTCATGATACGGGCTGAGGAAATTGGCGATGCCTGCGGCACCCGTTCGGCCCATGTCTGCCCAGCCGTCCGGGCCGCCGTTGATTTCATCCTTATACCAAACATAGCCATTCGGTCCGGTGGCTTTCTTTAGAAAATTGTAGGCGGCGTCGTGATGGGCACGGTCGATCTTGATGCCGCAGCGATACATCATGGCATAAGCCAAAGCACCTTGGGCGGTTATCTGGGCAATCGGGCCGTAGCCCTCGAAGCCCGGGTTGTGGCCCCAGCCACCGTGGGAATCCGCGGGGCCTTTGGGATAGGTTCGGGGGTGAGTTTCCTTGGACTTCGGATCGATTTGTGCCATATCTAGATACTGGGTGGAGGCCAAAAAGTCATGCACTTCCTGCAACTCCGGCAGCACCCACGCCTGCTTGGTCGCGAGGTAGTACTCACTGAGCACGAACGCCGCGCTCATGTAGCTCCAATTGGGTAGAGCATACTTGCTTGTGTCATCCTTGGCTTGAGTCGTCTTGCAGTGGAATCGCACGTTGCGTTCGACGGCTGGAAGATACTTCGGGTCGCCGCTGGCGAGCAAGGCCAAGGGAGCGAACGTATTGTGTACAGGATTGCCGAACGAGCCGTTTTCTGCCTGATGATCGACCAGATACTTCAGCAATTCTGCCAGGACGCGGTCCGACTTCGGGCAGTTGGTTGGATAGGTTGCGGCATAGCTGCCATATTTTTGGCCCACATCGAGAACAATACTCTTTGTCTCGTTGGCTCGACGCAGCATCAGCGAGAGTTTCCCCTTGCCAGTCTTGCTCTGGCAGGCTTCCAGCGCGTCGGCAAACTCGGATATGGGTCCTACAGCACCAAATAATTTCATGCCGTAGCCGTTTAAGTGTTCGTTTTTGAACAACTGCCCACCTGCGCCGATGATCCGATCCTCGGCTTGGACCTGACCATCCGCAGGTGATTTAGGGAAGACATACTTGATGAGCAGCACCTTGGGATCATCGGCGACCAATTGGGCACGCAGCCCAGTGATGCCTAGATTGTAGAACCAACCGGGCACTTCCGCGTCCGGT
>Ga0073936_10005748_pt1 | contig 16624 bp, 9 predicted proteins | sample AliMusrvi5mmetaG_FD_87041 | JGI IMG/M metagenome (GOLD analysis project Ga0073936, IMG submission 87041) | Freshwater lake bacterial and archeal communities from Alinen Mustajarvi, Finland, to study Microbial Dark Matter (Phase II) - Alinen... | ecosystem: Environmental > Aquatic > Freshwater >... | reverse complement strand
TCACGCTTATGCCCGTCGCACTTACAACCACACTTTCCGTACAGGTTTTGGACTTTGAAGATATTGGCCTCCTTATCCAGCGTGATTGCCTCTATGCGCTTCCTGTTCGTCGAGCCAGCGTTTGCCTGCGGCTTGCCCAATCCGGGAAGCGTAAAACTGTTCTTGGCATTCTTGTACGCCAAAGCAACCAACGCCTCGATCACCTCGCCAGTTGCATTTTTCAACCGGAGCGCGCACATTTTCCCTTTTCCTTTTCTGATTTTCTGACTCGACTTCGGGCAAGGCACCAGGCTTCATGGAGCCCATTCGAACAAGCGACGCGCACAAACCGAAGCAAATCGTCGCTGGCAATGGAGGGATCAAAATACCTCGCAGATACTGTCTTCAACAACGATTGTATCGACCGCGGCTTTACCGGATGGATAAGCTTGTTTGCAGGATAGCCGGACAAGGATGTGTGCGGCGGGCGATAGCGCATGGTCTTTCCATCCAGAAGCTCACAGTTGGATGAATCCAGATAGAATCGGTTGATGTCCTGCGGCAAAACAAACTCACCTGTTCCTCCGAAATCCCGCAAAGTGAAGTTTCCTTGAAACAATAGTGTCGGGATGAGTGCCTCATAGATCCCTGTCCATCCTTTCAAGTACATCTGGTAGACATAATCCAGAGCTGGATAGGAAATTCTAAATATGGGATTAAAGGAGCGAAGGGCTTTCGCCAAATCTACTTTTTCATCATAGCGGTCCAGACTCCAGAAGTACCAATCCGGCTCTTGTGCATATCGGCGAATATGGGAAGTCAGGAAATCCTCGGGGCTTTCAGAAAAATAGCGGAAGAAATACTCCCAGTCCCCGGAAAATCGAACGTCATATTCGATCAACCAATAGTAGTCATATCTGTGTTGCCTAGAGAATGCCATCAAGGATCTGTCAGGCTTGAAGCATGCCGGAGAATCTGTGAAATACGGTGCGTCTGAGAGCGTCACCAGATCCATATCGGTCAAAATGCAATGAGGAAGCTTCAAGAACCTGCGATCAATGGGACTGCCGGGTCTCTGTTGATAAAGGAGGATGCACGTTCCCAATGCTTTGGTGGCATTCTGCAGTTTTTCAAACTCCCTAACAATCTCTTTTGAGTAGATATGAGTCAGGAATAGAAATGCTTGGCCGTTGTTCATACGATTAGTTGCTGCGGGTTTTGAAAGTGCTGATGGCTTGCCTGTAAGCATTGAGTGTCTGTGAGGCGATACGGTTAATGTCGAAACCACATCGGACAGTATCAAGGGCATGCTGTGAAATATGATGCCTCAGGTGGGGTTGTTGAAGCAATTCAACCGATGCCCCGGCAAGGGCTTTGCTCTCAGCCGGTTGGATCAGCAGTCCTGTTTGCCTGTCCTTGATGGCCTCACCAAGGCCGCCCACCTTGCTGACAATCACGGGGCATCCACAAGCCATGGCCTCAAACATGGCGGTCCCTCCGGGCTCATACAATGAAGGCACAACACAGATGCTCGCCAGTCGATAATAATGGACGAGTTCTTGTGTGGGCAGAGAACCCAAGTAGACAATTCGGTCCTTCCCAAAAACGTCGATCAAATGCTGCGACCATGTCTGCTGGCTGTCCATGTATTGATAATCCTGGCCCGCCAAATAGAGTTTGGTGTGCGGCATTTCGCGTAGCACTAGGGGAAACGCGTGTGCGAGTACCGCGATGCCCTTGGACTCTTCCAGCCTGCCCACAAAGAGAATTGCCTGATCTTCCCGGGGAGTATCTGTTGGATGAAAGATATCCAGATTGATGCTGATGGGAATGAATTGAATATCTCGATCTTTCAATTCCCATGCATTCCGAGCAAAGCGGATATAGGATTCTGATACACCCGTCACAAGATCTGCGCCTAGAAGGTGCTTCCTGAAGAGAGACCAAAGAAGACGATTCTTGGACCATTGTTTTAGTATCCCCCGGTCGAAATCATCTTTGAAGCCTGGGTAGCCATGGAGTCTCACACAAACAGGGACTTTCCGTTTGCCCAGATAGGCCCATGCATCCATTCCCCAGTCTGTGGCTTCAATAATGTCAATCGCATGCCTTCTGATCAAGTCGGGCATGATGTGACTAACTAATTGCCCGTAACGCCAGACAGATAAGGGTATGACCCGATCCAAGAGCCAAGAGCCCCTGAATGCTTCTTCCGTGAAATCCAAGTGGTGGACAAATATTTGATCTTCAAGTCCTTCAAAGTGCCGTCGACCTCTTCCCGTCAAGGACACGATATGTACCGTATGTCCCCGCCTTGCCAGAGCCATTGACATACAGTGAACATAACTCTCCGTTCCTGCTTGAGTGCTGAAAGAGCGGACTAGATAGCAGATATTCATTTCAATCTTGTTGGAAGCGGTCAGTAAAGTTCTTTGGCATTCTCAAAGTCGCACAATGTGTTTCACGAAGCCATCCCCACGGATCGTTTCGAGGAGCTCGAACTTCAAATCGGACAGTCCGTCAGTTCTTGAATCATAAGGAAGGCGTTTTCCCGACCCCAGTCGTTGGCAGTTTGTCTCATATTGCGGATTCCCCCTACGCTTGACGTCTTCATGAGCGCGGGGATGACCGGAAGCCACCTGCTCAATGGACTGATATCGTCCCATCCTCCAGGTCAAGGGGATGGTCCAAGTTTGGCCGAACCTCTTTCTTAGGTCATCGTCTTCCGCTCCCCACCCCCAGTATTGATTGCTGAACCCGTTAACCCGCCAAAAGTCCTCTTTGTTTACCAAGAGAACGCCACCGAAATAAAACGGGTTGAACTGATACTCAAACTGTGAACAGTGGGCGGCAAGATGAGTCGGCATAACGGGATAAGCATAATTACATGATGCAGATTCCGACAGCAGGTCGACATCATGGAAGCAGAAATAGGCACCTGTGTCCTGGTATAGGCTGAAACCCACATTCATCAATTTGGCTCGATTAAACAAGCCATCCCCTGACTGCCCGATGACAACAACGCGGTGCTTGATGCCTTTCAGGAAACGAGCCATGTGCGGAACAAACTGTTTGAGATCCTCTTCGCGGTTACGAAAGGGGACCACAATAATCAGCTCTTCCGGTCTCTTCGCCGTACGCATTGCCGTGACGAGCCGAAGAATGGCGGCAAGCACTTTTACGGGAGTCTTGATATCCAAAGACGCCACAAAGAACCGCGCGATGGTTGCCAAGTCCGGGGGTCGAGATCTAGTACACATGAAACGCATGGATAAAAAATCGCTTTTCGGCTGGCACCGGCCCGCATAGGCCGAAATCAGGCAGGAACTGGTCTGGCGTAGCGATGTCATGGTGTGGAGCATGCCGGAAGCAGGAATAAGATCAGACCGAGGCGTTGTTTTCTAAAGCATGACCGCAACTTCACTGACAGCCATGGCTTCTGTTTTACTTGCGCCATTTTGAATGACTGTTCACATTTGGTCATAGAATAATATCCATTTTGAGAGTCATGATTTCTGACTCATGTTGCCAACCTTAATCCTTCGACCCTATCGGGGTCAAGATGTTGGCGGATGCCTTTTAAGGGAGAAATGTTTCGGGACAAATCTGCCAGAAATGGCGGAAGGCTGTGGCTACAACCTCCTGCACCTCTGACGACTTTAGCGCGTCAAAACTCGCAAAATAAGGGGCATTCCGGTATGAAACGGCCTGCAGGTGCAGCAGCGCATGAGTCTCAAAGTCGCCAAATTGGCCAGTATTGAACTTCACCTGCCACCATAATCTCACCCATGGAAACATTGATTGTCAACACTTACAAACAGATTATCCCTAAGATTTTCCCGCCGGTGATCATAGAAACCGCAGAAACAATTTTGGGCTGGCGAGCGGAAGGACAGAAAGATCAGGGATGTCGAAGCGGTTGCCTTCGACGTCGGCCAAAATGTACCGGCCCGGGGTGCGATAGAGGAAAGATTCGGTACACGCGCACCTTCTCGTAAGCCGTCACATCCCCGTCAACCGCCAGGGTCAACGCCGCGCCTTTCCGGGCGAAATGCAGTGTCGACGGTTCCAAGAACCACAACTCGGTCGATGCCGGAGGCGGAGACTCGGTCTGATCGCCTTTCTTTTCGGGTTCACTCATGATGCGCGCCTTTCTGAACTCTGACACCCCCATAGTATATTTACTCAAACCGCCCAATAATCCGCTTTACATTACCGTAATGCGTATTACAGTAATGACGATAACGATGACAGTACATGAAATGGAAGACGCATGAAGTTCTATAATCGTGAACGTGAATTGGCTGAACTCAAGAAGCTCTACAAGCAAACCTCCACTCAAGCAAGGATGACGGTGATCACAGGCAGGAGACGAGTGGGGAAAACCTCACTGGCTCTGGAGTTTATCAAAGACCATAAGCACCTCTATCTCTTTGTTTCCAAGAAGCCCGAAACACTTCTTTGTATGGAGTTTCTAGAAAGTATCAGGGAAAACTTTGATGTTCCTGTGGTCGGGGAAATCAAAACCTTCAGAGAAATCTTCCTGCTCCTGATTGAACTGTCCAAGAAGGAACGCTTTACCGTCATTTTGGATGAGTTTCAGGAATTCTACAACATTAACCCTGCCGTCTATTCCGAAATCCAACATCTTTGGGACGTGAACAAAACGAAGTGCAAGATGAACCTGATCTGCATCGGCTCTGTCTATTCCCTGATGCACAAGATATTTGAGGAAAAGAAGGAGCCTCTATTTGGCCGGGCAGACCGCAATCTATTCCTGAAGCCATTCCCCATTAAAACCATTCAGGAAATATTAGCTGATAATGGCTCAAAGGGAATCAAATCACTATTTGATGTGTTTGTCCTGACGGGTGGGTTGCCAAAGTATCTGGAACTCCTGACGACCAATTCCGCCCTTACCTTTGAGAAGATGATGGATTTTGTTTTGCAGGCAGACTCCCCCTTCATCAACGAGGGGAAAAATCTGCTCATCGAGGAATTTGGCAAGGAGTACGGTACATATTTCTCAATCCTTGAACTGATATCCATCGGCAAAACTGCCCGAACGGAAATTGAATCACTGTTGGAGGTGGATATTGGGGGTTATCTGGATCGGCTTGAAAGTGACTTCGGGCTGATATCAAAGCATAAGCCCATCAATGCCAAACCCAATTCCCGGACACAGAAATACAAGATACGTGATAATTTCCTAAATTTCTGGTTCCGCTTCATCTATCGGAATCGGTCAGCCATTGAGACGGGAAATTTTCAATATGTCAGGGATATCATTAATCGGGACTATGATACCTACTGTGGGGTTCTGTTGGAGCGGTGTTTCCATGAACTTTTGGCGGACACAGGCAAGTTCAATCAGGTCGGGTCATATTGGGAGCGAGGCAATCTTAACGAGATCGACTTGGTTGCCATCAACGAATTGAAAAAACGTATCGTTCTTGCCGACATCAAGCTCAACAAGGCGAAGCTCAATATCGGGGTATTGAAAAATAAGGCGAAGGATTTATTGGATTCTTATCCCGGTTATGAGGCTGAATGGCTGGGACTGAGCATTGACAATATTACTGACTACGCTTAAGCGGTTGGCCAGCAAAACCCTCTGCCATATCGGATCAGAGCTTGCAAATCAAATTCTTGACCCCATTAAGAGCATGCGGCGCTCTAGTTGGGGCTTTTCAAGCCTACCCCTTTTGAGTTCATTGGTGCCGTCCACATGGTGACTAATCCACGGTTCCCAAAACACCGGCCCGCCAAATTCCCGCAAAAAGTCCAGAGCCAGACGCAACGTTTCCCGCACACATTCAAGCCGGGAAAGATTCTCCAAACAGCCAAGCACATGGGTCGAATCAATCCGCACCGCCCCCTTTTTCCTCAAATACCCTGCGCGACGCATGGCGTCCAGTGCCGCATCAAGTACTAGACGTGCCTTGTCATGGGTTGCCAAACGTTTTCGGAATTGGGATAGCGTTGAAGCGTTAATCTTAATTTCATCGTCCGTTATGCCTAAAGCATGGCGCCACCTCAAATCGTAACGGCACAGGTTGACGGCTTCACGGTCGGCCTCCTTTTCCATCATTTGCAACAAGGTAATGCCAGCCATCAGCACGGGCGATAACTCGGGACGGCCCAGGACAGGGGCGTACATCGCCTCCAACTCTGATGAACGCTCCTCCAGAACCGGACGAACCTGCTGAGCGTACAGAACAAACCGGGAGCAGGCCGGATCCTCAACATCAAAACTCGTAACCGAAATAACCTCGAATTTCATGCTTGTACATATAGCCTATAGGCTATATGTACAAGCATGAAAACACAACAGGAAAAGGCCGTGTATCCATTGAAGATTCAGTCTATCCGCTCGTCGGGGCAGAATCAGAGGTTCTATGTATATATTCCCATGCCCCTGGCCGCAGCCTTAGGGGTTGAGGCTGGGGAGGCTGTGGAATGGGAGGTGCTGGATCGGCGAGAATTGCATCTCGTCAGAAAACAGCCAACCGCGACAAAAACCAAGAAAAGAGTTTAAAGGCGGAGTAGTTCAGCGTATTCTGACTTTTTCAGCGGAACCTATTGTCCATATACGACCCCATACACCCGTGGGTGAGGTTTCCCTCCTGCCACATCCAGTCCCCAGTTACAGCGACGGGATCGTCACGGAATTACACCGTGTTCCGAGATGCTGAACCCGTAAAACTATTGATGGGTGAAATGATGCCACTCAGTGGCCCTTTGTCAAGCGTGGATCCTGTTTTACTACGGGAGGCGGGAGGAGTCGTCTTGAACCGAATCTTTAGATCGGACGCGCTTCAGATGCTCTTCATCTGCCAGGCGTCAAATTTTAGCAACTCTGCCTCCTGCCCTTGTGCCAGAAGCGAGACACCCAGACTGTCCTCGCGGCCCGGATATACGCGGACCGCCGCACACTGTCGACCATTGACGAACACCTCGATCACGCTCTTGTCGATGAAGATGCGCAGCTTCAGATTCTCACCGGGTGGCAGGTAAAATGGGGCCGTCTCTGAAGCCCGGGAAAGGACGTCCGGCAACTGCGAGGAACGGGATGTGTCAATGGAAATGAGGCTATCAATGGCATTGTGATCCCAGTGACCACCGACAGCGTGCTCCCAATTACGATAGCCACGTTGCTTGAAAAAGCAGATCCGGGTGAATTCTTCTTTCCCCGGCGAACGTAGCACGTCCAATTCAATCATCGGTGCATTTTTAGGATCGATCTCGGTGATAATTTCCATGGCGTTGCCGTGGATATGATCGAATACGATTTCACGGTTAGGGGGCAGCTTCTGTGGCGAGATTCGCTGATGTTCGCCACGAAGCGATTCTATGTCACCCACCGGCTCCATCCCCAAGTCATCCTTGCCGAGCAGCGTCAGGCGCCGCGGCAAACTCATGATCTGGTCCCAGCCCTGAGTGGGCTTTGCCATATTGATGTTGAAAATCGCAATCACACCCCCTTGGCCATCGGTTGTAGCCGACGGCGCATGGACACCGCCAGGGTAATAATTTCCGAACGTGAATGAGCCGCCGGCTGTGGCGATAAACTTGTCGCGCTGAGTGTCGTAATCGCCAATGATATATTTCGCGCCGGTACGATGACTGTAATGCAGAAGTATATGGCGATCACCAATCGGCCAGAAATAGGGACACCCACCGTCATCGCCGATTTCTCCAAAGAAATCGCCTTCGACAAATGAATGCAGGTACTCCCATGATTTGAGGTCTTTTGAGCGAAATAGAAATTCCGCCCGCATACGTTTCCCGCTGGGCGCGTGGGGCAGGATTCCGCCAGAAAGCGAATAGTAAAATCTGCCCTTCTTCCAGATACAGGGGTCGTACATGAAATTCATGGCACCGACCGGTATCGAATTCCCGCTCAACCCGGACGTGACTTCCTTGCCGGTGGTCTTGTTCCACATTTCACAGGGTTCGGGAATAACAGCCCTGCCGGTAAGTTTTCCCCAATTCAGCAGCAGTGGATCATGGGCGATGGCAACCATGTTGCCCACACCCACGCCGTAATATATGGCGATCACGCGGTCGGCTTCCACAAGGGCTGAGCCGGAGAAACTCATACGCTCGGGAGAGGGATAAATCGCATGCGGCAAATCGCGCCAGTGAATCAGGTCGGAGCTCATTGCATGACCCCAATGTGGCCTGCCTGGTTCTTCTGGTGGATTGGTCTGATAAAAGAGATGCCAGTTTCCCTGCCAGAAGCAGAGACCATTGGGATCATTCAAACCACTTTCAGGACTGACAAAGTGATAAAGCGGGCGATAGGGATCACTGGCCAAGCGTTGTCGCGATCGCGACAACGCTTGGCCAGTGATCCCTATCGCCCGCTTTATCACTTTGTCAGTCCTGAAAGTGGTTTGAATGATCCCAATGGTCTCTGCTTCTGGCAGGGAAACTGGCATCTCTTTTATCAGACCAATCCACCAGAAGAACCAGGCAGGCCACATTGGGGTCATGCAATGAGCTCCGACCTGATTCACTGGCGCGATTTGCCGCATGCGATTTATCCCTCTCCCGAGCGTATGAGTTTCTCCGGCTCAGCCCTTGTGGAAGCCGACCGCGTGATCGCCATATATTACGGCGTGGGTGTGGGCAACATGGTTGCCATCGCCCATGATCCACTGCTGCTGAATTGGGGAAAACTTACCGGCAGGGCTGTTATTCCCGAACCCTGTGAAATGTGGAACAAGACCACCGGCAAGGAAGTCACGTCCGGGTTGAGCGGGAATTCGATACCGGTCGGTGCCATGAATTTCATGTACGACCCCTGTATCTGGAAGAAGGGCAGATTTTACTATTCGCTTTCTGGCGGAATCCTGCCCCACGCGCCCAGCGGGAAACGTATGCGGGCGGAATTTCTATTTCGCTCAAAAGACCTCAAATCATGGGAGTACCTGCATTCATTTGTCGAAGGCGATTTCTTTGGAGAAATCGGCGATGACGGTGGGTGTCCCTATTTCTGGCCGATTGGTGATCGCCATATACTTCTGCATTACAGTCATCGTACCGGCGCGAAATATATCATTGGCGATTACGACACTCAGCGCGACAAGTTTATCGCCACAGCCGGCGGCTCATTCACGTTCGGAAATTATTACCCTGGCGGTGTCCATGCGCCGTCGGCTACAACCGATGGCCAAGGGGGTGTGATTGCGATTTTCAACATCAATATGGCAAAGCCCACTCAGGGCTGGGACCAGATCATGAGTTTGCCGCGGCGCCTGACGCTGCTCGGCAAGGATGACTTGGGGATGGAGCCGGTGGGTGACATAGAATCGCTTCGTGGCGAACATCAGCGAATCTCGCCACAGAAGCTGCCCCCTAACCGTGAAATCGTATTCGATCATATCCACGGCAACGCCATGGAAATTATCACCGAGATCGATCCTAAAAATGCACCGATGATTGAATTGGACGTGCTACGTTCGCCGGGGAAAGAAGAATTCACCCGGATCTGCTTTTTCAAGCAACGTGGCTATCGTAATTGGGAGCACGCTGTCGGTGGTCACTGGGATCACAATGCCATTGATAGCCTCATTTCCATTGACACATCCCGTTCCTCGCAGTTGCCGGACGTCCTTTCCCGGGCTTCAGAGACGGCCCCATTTTACCTGCCACCCGGTGAGAATCTGAAGCTGCGCATCTTCATCGACAAGAGCGTGATCGAGGTGTTCGTCAATGGTCGACAGTGTGCGGCGGTCCGCGTATATCCGGGCCGCGAGGACAGTCTGGGTGTCTCGCTTCTGGCACAAGGGCAGGAGGCAGAGTTGCTAAAATTTGACGCCTGGCAGATGAAGAGCATCTGAAGCGCGTCCGATCTAAAGATTCGGTTCAAGACGACTCCTCCCGCCTCCCGTAGTAAAACAGGATCCACGCTTGACAAAGGGCCACTGAGTGGCATCATTTCACCCATCAATAGTTTTACGGGTTCAGCATCTCGGAACACGGTGTAATTCCGTGACGATCCCGTCGCTGTAACTGGGGACTGGATGTGGCAGGAGGGAAACCTCACCCACGGGTGTATGGGGTCGTATATGGACAATAGGTTCCGCTGAAAAAGTCAGAATACGCTGAACTACTCCGCCTTTAAACTCTTTTCTTGGTTTTTGTCGCGGTTGGCTGTTTTCTGACGAGATGCAATTCTCGCCGATCCAGCACCTCCCATTCCACAGCCTCCCCAGCCTCAACCCCTAAGGCTGCGGCCAGGGGCATGGGAATATATACATAGAACCTCTGATTCTGCCCCGACGAGCGGATAGACTGAATCTTCAATGGATACACGGCCTTTTCCTGTTGTGTTTTCATGCTTGTACATATAGCCTATAGGCTATATGTACAAGCATGAAATTCGAGGTTATTTCGGTTACGAGTTTTGATGTTGAGGATCCGGCCTGCTCCCGGTTTGTTCTGTACGCTCAGCAGGTTCGTCCGGTTCTGGAGGAGCGTTCATCAGAGTTGGAGGCGATGTACGCCCCTGTCCTGGGCCGTCCCGAGTTATCGCCCGTGCTGATGGCTGGCATTACCTTGTTGCAAATGATGGAAAAGGAGGCCGACCGTGAAGCCGTCAACCTGTGCCGTTACGATTTGAGGTGGCGCCATGCTTTAGGCATAACGGACGATGAAATTAAGATTAACGCTTCAACGCTATCCCAATTCCGAAAACGTTTGGCAACCCATGACAAGGCACGTCTAGTACTTGATGCGGCACTGGACGCCATGCGTCGCGCAGGGTATTTGAGGAAAAAGGGGGCGGTGCGGATTGATTCGACCCATGTGCTTGGCTGTTTGGAGAATCTTTCCCGGCTTGAATGTGTGCGGGAAACGTTGCGTCTGGCTCTGGACTTTTTGCGGGAATTTGGCGGGCCGGTGTTTTGGGAACCGTGGATTAGTCACCATGTGGACGGCACCAATGAACTCAAAAGGGGTAGGCTTGAAAAGCCCCAACTAGAGCGCCGCATGCTCTTAATGGGGTCAAGAATTTGATTTGCAAGCTCTGATCCGATATGGCAGAGGGTTTTGCTGGCCAACCGCTTAAGCGTAGTCAGTAATATTGTCAATGCTCAGTCCCAGCCATTCAGCCTCATAACCGGGATAAGAATCCAATAAATCCTTCGCCTTATTTTTCAATACCCCGATATTGAGCTTCGCCTTGTTGAGCTTGATGTCGGCAAGAACGATACGTTTTTTCAATTCGTTGATGGCAACCAAGTCGATCTCGTTAAGATTGCCTCGCTCCCAATATGACCCGACCTGATTGAACTTGCCTGTGTCCGCCAAAAGTTCATGGAAACACCGCTCCAACAGAACCCCACAGTAGGTATCATAGTCCCGATTAATGATATCCCTGACATATTGAAAATTTCCCGTCTCAATGGCTGACCGATTCCGATAGATGAAGCGGAACCAGAAATTTAGGAAATTATCACGTATCTTGTATTTCTGTGTCCGGGAATTGGGTTTGGCATTGATGGGCTTATGCTTTGATATCAGCCCGAAGTCACTTTCAAGCCGATCCAGATAACCCCCAATATCCACCTCCAACAGTGATTCAATTTCCGTTCGGGCAGTTTTGCCGATGGATATCAGTTCAAGGATTGAGAAATATGTACCGTACTCCTTGCCAAATTCCTCGATGAGCAGATTTTTCCCCTCGTTGATGAAGGGGGAGTCTGCCTGCAAAACAAAATCCATCATCTTCTCAAAGGTAAGGGCGGAATTGGTCGTCAGGAGTTCCAGATACTTTGGCAACCCACCCGTCAGGACAAACACATCAAATAGTGATTTGATTCCCTTTGAGCCATTATCAGCTAATATTTCCTGAATGGTTTTAATGGGGAATGGCTTCAGGAATAGATTGCGGTCTGCCCGGCCAAATAGAGGCTCCTTCTTTTCCTCAAATATCTTGTGCATCAGGGAATAGACAGAGCCGATGCAGATCAGGTTCATCTTGCACTTCGTTTTGTTCACGTCCCAAAGATGTTGGATTTCGGAATAGACGGCAGGGTTAATGTTGTAGAATTCCTGAAACTCATCCAAAATGACGGTAAAGCGTTCCTTCTTGGACAGTTCAATCAGGAGCAGGAAGATTTCTCTGAAGGTTTTGATTTCCCCGACCACAGGAACATCAAAGTTTTCCCTGATACTTTCTAGAAACTCCATACAAAGAAGTGTTTCGGGCTTCTTGGAAACAAAGAGATAGAGGTGCTTATGGTCTTTGATAAACTCCAGAGCCAGTGAGGTTTTCCCCACTCGTCTCCTGCCTGTGATCACCGTCATCCTTGCTTGAGTGGAGGTTTGCTTGTAGAGCTTCTTGAGTTCAGCCAATTCACGTTCACGATTATAGAACTTCATGCGTCTTCCATTTCATGTACTGTCATCGTTATCGTCATTACTGTAATACGCATTACGGTAATGTAAAGCGGATTATTGGGCGGTTTGAGTAAATATACTATGGGGGTGTCAGAGTTCAGAAAGGCGCGCATCATGAGTGAACCCGAAAAGAAAGGCGATCAGACCGAGTCTCCGCCTCCGGCATCGACCGAGTTGTGGTTCTTGGAACCGTCGACACTGCATTTCGCCCGGAAAGGCGCGGCGTTGACCCTGGCGGTTGACGGGGATGTGACGGCTTACGAGAAGGTGCGCGTGTACCGAATCTTTCCTCTATCGCACCCCGGGCCGGTACATTTTGGCCGACGTCGAAGGCAACCGCTTCGACATCCCTGATCTTTCTGTCCTTCCGCTCGCCAGCCCAAAATTGTTTCTGCGGTTTCTATGATCACCGGCGGGAAAATCTTAGGGATAATCTGTTTGTAAGTGTTGACAATCAATGTTTCCATGGGTGAGATTATGGTGGCAGGTGAAGTTCAATACTGGCCAATTTGGCGACTTTGAGACTCATGCGCTGCTGCACCTGCAGGCCGTTTCATACCGGAATGCCCCTTATTTTGCGAGTTTTGACGCGCTAAAGTCGTCAGAGGTGCAGGAGGTTGTAGCCACAGCCTTCCGCCATTTCTGGCAGATTTGTCCCGAAACATTTCTCCCTTAAAAGGCATCCGCCAACATCTTGACCCCGATAGGGTCGAAGGATTAAGGTTGGCAACATGAGTCAGAAATCATGACTCTCAAAATGGATATTATTCTATGACCAAATGTGAACAGTCATTCAAAATGGCGCAAGTAAAACAGAAGCCATGGCTGTCAGTGAAGTTGCGGTCATGCTTTAGAAAACAACGCCTCGGTCTGATCTTATTCCTGCTTCCGGCATGCTCCACACCATGACATCGCTACGCCAGACCAGTTCCTGCCTGATTTCGGCCTATGCGGGCCGGTGCCAGCCGAAAAGCGATTTTTTATCCATGCGTTTCATGTGTACTAGATCTCGACCCCCGGACTTGGCAACCATCGCGCGGTTCTTTGTGGCGTCTTTGGATATCAAGACTCCCGTAAAAGTGCTTGCCGCCATTCTTCGGCTCGTCACGGCAATGCGTACGGCGAAGAGACCGGAAGAGCTGATTATTGTGGTCCCCTTTCGTAACCGCGAAGAGGATCTCAAACAGTTTGTTCCGCACATGGCTCGTTTCCTGAAAGGCATCAAGCACCGCGTTGTTGTCATCGGGCAGTCAGGGGATGGCTTGTTTAATCGAGCCAAATTGATGAATGTGGGTTTCAGCCTATACCAGGACACAGGTGCCTATTTCTGCTTCCATGATGTCGACCTGCTGTCGGAATCTGCATCATGTAATTATGCTTATCCCGTTATGCCGACTCATCTTGCCGCCCACTGTTCACAGTTTGAGTATCAGTTCAACCCGTTTTATTTCGGTGGCGTTCTCTTGGTAAACAAAGAGGACTTTTGGCGGGTTAACGGGTTCAGCAATCAATACTGGGGGTGGGGAGCGGAAGACGATGACCTAAGAAAGAGGTTCGGCCAAACTTGGACCATCCCCTTGACCTGGAGGATGGGACGATATCAGTCCATTGAGCAGGTGGCTTCCGGTCATCCCCGCGCTCATGAAGACGTCAAGCGTAGGGGGAATCCGCAATATGAGACAAACTGCCAACGACTGGGGTCGGGAAAACGCCTTCCTTATGATTCAAGAACTGACGGACTGTCCGATTTGAAGTTCGAGCTCCTCGAAACGATCCGTGGGGATGGCTTCGTGAAACACATTGTGCGACTTTGAGAATGCCAAAGAACTTTACTGACCGCTTCCAACAAGATTGAAATGAATATCTGCTATCTAGTCCGCTCTTTCAGCACTCAAGCAGGAACGGAGAGTTATGTTCACTGTATGTCAATGGCTCTGGCAAGGCGGGGACATACGGTACATATCGTGTCCTTGACGGGAAGAGGTCGACGGCACTTTGAAGGACTTGAAGATCAAATATTTGTCCACCACTTGGATTTCACGGAAGAAGCATTCAGGGGCTCTTGGCTCTTGGATCGGGTCATACCCTTATCTGTCTGGCGTTACGGGCAATTAGTTAGTCACATCATGCCCGACTTGATCAGAAGGCATGCGATTGACATTATTGAAGCCACAGACTGGGGAATGGATGCATGGGCCTATCTGGGCAAACGGAAAGTCCCTGTTTGTGTGAGACTCCATGGCTACCCAGGCTTCAAAGATGATTTCGACCGGGGGATACTAAAACAATGGTCCAAGAATCGTCTTCTTTGGTCTCTCTTCAGGAAGCACCTTCTAGGCGCAGATCTTGTGACGGGTGTATCAGAATCCTATATCCGCTTTGCTCGGAATGCATGGGAATTGAAAGATCGAGATATTCAATTCATTCCCATCAGCATCAATCTGGATATCTTTCATCCAACAGATACTCCCCGGGAAGATCAGGCAATTCTCTTTGTGGGCAGGCTGGAAGAGTCCAAGGGCATCGCGGTACTCGCACACGCGTTTCCCCTAGTGCTACGCGAAATGCCGCACACCAAACTCTATTTGGCGGGCCAGGATTATCAATACATGGACAGCCAGCAGACATGGTCGCAGCATTTGATCGACGTTTTTGGGAAGGACCGAATTGTCTACTTGGGTTCTCTGCCCACACAAGAACTCGTCCATTATTATCGACTGGCGAGCATCTGTGTTGTGCCTTCATTGTATGAGCCCGGAGGGACCGCCATGTTTGAGGCCATGGCTTGTGGATGCCCCGTGATTGTCAGCAAGGTGGGCGGCCTTGGTGAGGCCATCAAGGACAGGCAAACAGGACTGCTGATCCAACCGGCTGAGAGCAAAGCCCTTGCCGGGGCATCGGTTGAATTGCTTCAACAACCCCACCTGAGGCATCATATTTCACAGCATGCCCTTGATACTGTCCGATGTGGTTTCGACATTAACCGTATCGCCTCACAGACACTCAATGCTTACAGGCAAGCCATCAGCACTTTCAAAACCCGCAGCAACTAATCGTATGAACAACGGCCAAGCATTTCTATTCCTGACTCATATCTACTCAAAAGAGATTGTTAGGGAGTTTGAAAAACTGCAGAATGCCACCAAAGCATTGGGAACGTGCATCCTCCTTTATCAACAGAGACCCGGCAGTCCCATTGATCGCAGGTTCTTGAAGCTTCCTCATTGCATTTTGACCGATATGGATCTGGTGACGCTCTCAGACGCACCGTATTTCACAGATTCTCCGGCATGCTTCAAGCCTGACAGATCCTTGATGGCATTCTCTAGGCAACACAGATATGACTACTATTGGTTGATCGAATATGACGTTCGATTTTCCGGGGACTGGGAGTATTTCTTCCGCTATTTTTCTGAAAGCCCCGAGGATTTCCTGACTTCCCATATTCGCCGATATGCACAAGAGCCGGATTGGTACTTCTGGAGTCTGGACCGCTATGATGAAAAAGTAGATTTGGCGAAAGCCCTTCGCTCCTTTAATCCCATATTTAGAATTTCCTATCCAGCTCTGGATTATGTCTACCAGATGTACTTGAAAGGATGGACAGGGATCTATGAGGCACTCATCCCGACACTATTGTTTCAAGGAAACTTCACTTTGCGGGATTTCGGAGGAACAGGTGAGTTTGTTTTGCCGCAGGACATCAACCGATTCTATCTGGATTCATCCAACTGTGAGCTTCTGGATGGAAAGACCATGCGCTATCGCCCGCCGCACACATCCTTGTCCGGCTATCCTGCAAACAAGCTTATCCATCCGGTAAAGCCGCGGTCGATACAATCGTTGTTGAAGACAGTATCTGCGAGGTATTTTGATCCCTCCATTGCCAGCGACGATTTGCTTCGGTTTGTGCGCGTCGCTTGTTCGAATGGGCTCCATGAAGCCTGGTGCCTTGCCCGAAGTCGAGTCAGAAAATCAGAAAAGGAAAAGGGAAAATGTGCGCGCTCCGGTTGAAAAATGCAACTGGCGAGGTGATCGAGGCGTTGGTTGCTTTGGCGTACAAGAATGCCAAGAACAGTTTTACGCTTCCCGGATTGGGCAAGCCGCAGGCAAACGCTGGCTCGACGAACAGGAAGCGCATAGAGGCAATCACGCTGGATAAGGAGGCCAATATCTTCAAAGTCCAAAACCTGTACGGAAAGTGTGGTTGTAAGTGCGACGGGCATAAGCGTGA
>Ga0073936_10005747_pt1 | contig 16626 bp, 11 predicted proteins | sample AliMusrvi5mmetaG_FD_87041 | JGI IMG/M metagenome (GOLD analysis project Ga0073936, IMG submission 87041) | Freshwater lake bacterial and archeal communities from Alinen Mustajarvi, Finland, to study Microbial Dark Matter (Phase II) - Alinen... | ecosystem: Environmental > Aquatic > Freshwater >... | reverse complement strand
GTAGTTCCTTTTTTGCCATAACTTTATAAAGTTAATAAATATTGAAAGGTTTGGCTAAAAAGGCTAAAAATAATATAGGGTGAGTTGAATTACCTGGTCATACCCATCCACATGCCTCCCAGGTATGGAATCAGCCAGATCATCCAGACCATGATACTGTAGGTATGGAACTCGATCCGGTGTTTTTCGCTGCCCTTAATAACTACAGCAGTGGCCCAAATGGCATGCGCCAGCATCAGCCACAGGGCAGCCTGCCCCGTAAGCGTATGGGTGTCTGACAGATCAAAAGCATTGGTCGACAATTTCCCCATGGCCCAGGTTCCGGAGATGTCGAAGGCAAACCCGATCCAAAAGGCGATAACATGCCATCCTTTCAGGTAATGGGCCATTTTCTCGGCCCATACGCCCAATGTGTAAAACAGAAGTGCCAACGTAATCAGTACTGTGGATAGGAGCATAAAATTGGTCATCGCCTTTTGTTTAATGGGTTAGTTGTAGAATTCCATAAATATAAACAAAAAGGAACGACTATGAAACAGAGATTCTGCTGAAATCAGGTTACAATATTAATTGGATTGATTATCATTGTCGTCGGGAAAGAAAGGGCATTGGAATAAGTTTGGGAAATCTCTTTTACTCCTTAATCGATGGCATGACTGAAAATGATAGTGCGCACCTTATGGAAAAATTGAAATTTTATTGGCTTTACCTCTGTTTATTGCTTGCAATACCAGGTTTTGCCCAACAAAAATTCACCATCAGCGGTTTCGTGAAGGATGCCAAAACGGGTGAGAACCTGATCGGGGCCACCATCACCATCAAGGAGTTGCAGGGTAAAGGGACGGGCACCAATGCCTATGGGTTCTTTTCCATCACACTACCGGCTGGTCACTACCAAATCACGGGTCAGTTTGTCGGCTATGCGCCGCAAACCCAACAAATCAATCTGAATCAATCCGTTAAAAAGAATTTTGCACTTGCTGAGCAGACGAGTACGCTGGATGAAGTTGTCGTCTCCGGACAGCGGCGCGACGAGAATGTATCCCGGACTACTATGGGAATGCAGAAGCTCAATACCAGTGAGATCAAGAGCATTCCAGTCCTCTTCGGCGAAAACGATGTATTGAAAACCATCCAGCTCCTGCCTGGCATCAAACCTGCCGGGGAAGGAAGCAGCGGTTTCAATGTTCGGGGAGGCTCGGCCGACCAGAACCTGATTTTGCTGGACGAGGCGACTGTCTTCAATGCTTCGCACCTGATGGGTTTCTTCTCTGTCTTTAATTCGGATGCGATCAAGGATATCACCGTCTACAAAGGCAATGAACCGGCCGAATATGGCGGAAGGTTGTCGTCGGTTCTTGACATCAAGATGAACGATGGCAACGACCAGAAGATGAAGGTTTCTGGCGGCATCGGACTGATTTCATCCCGGCTCAGCGTGGAAGGGCCGATTGTGAAGGATAAAGGATCGTTTATGATCACTGCCAGAAGAACCTATGCCGACCTGTTTCTGAAACTCTCGTCCGATACCACCAAAAACAAAACGCAACTTTACTTCTACGACATCAATGCCAAGGCCAGTTACCGGCTCAACAACAACAACAGAATCTATCTATCCGGTTACTTTGGCAAGGACATGATTGCCTTGAAAAATACTTTTGGCATCAATTGGGGAAATATTTCGGGGACCCTTCGCTGGAACCATCTTTTCTCCGACAGGATGTTTTCCAATACCTCCTTGATTTTCAGTAATTATGATTACAAAATTTACATCAACAACGGCAACAAGCTGAACATTATCTCCAGGATTCAGGACTACGGCATCAAACAGGATTTTCAGTTTTACATCCACGAGAATTCCACCCTCAAATTTGGATTTAACGCCATCTACCACAAAATTATTCCGGGAGTGATCACATCCGACAGCAATGCCGATTTGAAGAACCTCACCAACAAATACGATTTGGAAAATTCGTTGTATATCTCCCACCAGTATCGTTTCAATGATCGCCTCAAGGTTGAATATGGTGCCAGGCTGACGCTGTTCAGTGCCCTCGGGCCAGGAAACATTTATACCTACGATGCAAACGGTAAAATAACCAGTATGACCACCTATAAATCCGGACAGTTTATCAAAAATTATTTGAACCCGGAGCCGCGCATCACATTGGATTATCTGCTGAATCAACAGAGTTCACTCAAGGCTTCCCTCTGCCGAAATGTTCAGAATCTTCATTTGCTGTCCAATTCGACATCCGGTAATCCCACTGATCTCTGGATCCCCAGCAGCAACAATGTGATGCCCGAACTTTCCGATCAGGTATCGCTGGGCTATTACCGAAATTTCAGCGACAACAGGTATGAATTTTCCGTGGAAAGCTATTACAAAAAGCTGATGAACCAGATAGACTATAAAAACGGGGCAGAGCTGATATTCAATGAAAATGTCGAATCCCAGATTCTTTTTGGCAAGGGACGCGCCTATGGACTCGAATTTTTCCTGAAAAAGAAACAGGGACGGTTCAACGGATGGATCAGCTACACGCTATCGCGGAGTGAAAGGCAATTTGATGCCATCAACAATGGGAATTATTACCCGGCCAAGCAAGACCGCACCCATGACATCTCCGTGGTAGGCATGTATGAACTCAGCAAAAGTTGGACCCTTTCGGCCACCTGGGTATACTACACCGGCAATGCCGTTACCTTCCCTACAGGGAAATATGCCGTCGACGGTAAAACCATTTTTTACTATTCTGACCGCAATGCCGACCGTATGCCGGCTTACCACCGGCTCGACCTGGGTGCCACCTGGATCAGCAAAAAAAGTGAGAAATTCGAATCGAGTTGGAATTTCTCGCTTTACAATGCTTACGGTCGTGACAATGCCTATATGATCACCTTCCGCGACAGCAAGAGTGATCCTACCAAGACGGAGGCCGTGCAAACGACTCTTTTCAAGATGATCCCTTCCGTGACTTATAATTTCAAATTCTGATACGATGAAGCGAAGCAACTTCCTATTAGCTGCAAACGGCCAGAATTTAAAAACCGTATTTTGTTGGTGCAAAAGAAAAGTTTGCCTCAACTGTATGTTGATGTTGATGGTCTCACTGATCATGGTCTCATGCGAGAAGGTGATTCACCTCGATTTAAAAAACTCAACACCTAAAATCGTTATCCAGGGCAATATTTATGACCAGCCCGGACCCTACCTTGTTACACTTTCCAGTTCGGTTAATTTCGATGCATCCAGTGTTTATCCACCGGTTACAGGTGCGCAAGTCATGATTTCCGACAATGTTGGCCAATCTGAGGTGTTGACTGAATCGGTTCCGGGAAGCTATTTTACTTCAAAACTGAGAGGAATACATGGAAGGAGTTACAAGCTGACTGTCAAAAACGGCATGGATATCTATGAGGCCACGGCAGTCATGCCCCCTCCTGTAACTATTGATACCATTTATTTTTCGGCCAATCCCTTCAGCGGTGACAAAGTGACAACAGTTCAATTCAACGATTCTCCCTTTACTATCGACTATTATCGTTTGGTCTATTTCGTCAACGGCACCCAACAAAAGATATTTTATGTCATGGATGATGAACTGTTTCAGGGAGCAACTATCCATTATGCATTGCTTTCAAGAGGTACAGACCTCAAGCTTTCCAATGGCGACAAAGTGGATGTTTGGCTTGAAACCATTGATCGTGGGGTATATGAATATTTCAGAACCGCTGGCAGCGAGGAGGGGGCATCGGCTTCCCCTGCCAATCCTGTTTCCAATATCAGCAACGGTGCATTGGGCTATTTCAACGCCTGCTCAGTGCGGAAGAAATCTTCCACCGTGGGTCCATAAAAAAGAGGCAGGTTAATAAACAAATCTGTAGTTTTACCACAAAAAAAGCAGATCCGGCATTAAACTAATCTGGTTGTGGTCAGTCCAAAGTAAGATAATAGCAGATCTGTTACCGGGAAGAGGATGAAATGATTTCAACCTTGTCCGTGACGTGGAGTTTTACGCTGGAATCCCTCTTGGTGACTTTGGGAATGTGCTTTATATTTTCGACACAACTTAATTAACCCAATTTTCAGGACTATTGGTCAGTAGAGATAGTCGGCCTTTTACCATTCTGTAATATATCAAACAACTATATACCATGAAGAATCTATTGCTGATTGTCATCTTATTAACCAACTGCTCGTTAGTCGCTTGGTCCCAGGGAGATGTTTCAAAAGCAAGAGTGATAACCCCCGGGATAAAAATAGATGGGAACTTTAAAGACTGGATTCAGCCTCTCAATTTTTATGACGACGACAGCGGTTTGATGTTTGCGATTGGTAACGACAAAGAAAATCTCTATTTCTGCTTCACCGAGAAAGATGAATTGAAAATGAAAAAGCTGATGAGTGCAGGATGGACCCTGGAATTATCATCCAAGGAGAAACAGGAAAAATTCAAGTCCGAATTGATTTTCCCGGGTGTGAATGTGATGAATATCAGCAGGAGCAGCGATAGTTATGAAAAAAAAACGGCTCCCAACGCGCTAATAAAGTTCTATCAGCTTCAGCTGACATCGGTCAACTGTAAAGGATTCAGATCGAATATTTCTTCTCAGAAACTAAACAACAAAGACAATATCAACATTGCAGTCGGAGCAGACAGTCTCCAGCACATTATTTACGAAATTGCAATACCTTTGCGGGAACTTTACGTGCCTGATCTAATTCGACTGGATGAACTGATTACCATGAATGTCATTGTGAATGCCCTCGAACGTCCTTCATCGCAAGGGAGTAACAATGGATCCCAATCAGGGATGGGTGGTCATGGAGGCCATGGAGGTGGCGGTCATGGTGGTGGCGGCAGAGGTGGAATGTCGGGAGGAATGGGTGGCGAAAGCTATGGAGGAGGAAGTTCCTATGGAGGAGGAAGTTCCTATGGAGGTGAGCAGGGTAGCAGAAGCAATCTTTTTGAAAGGGTTTCTTTCAAACAAAAATTTACCTTGTCAAAGAATCAATGACGAGTTTGTATTTTAACCTATTGCAACCTAAAAAAGAACAGTGCCAAAGGATTCTATCATTCTTATGGCAAAATTGAGGTCTAAACACTATGAAAATAAATTATATTGGTCTATGAAGTATCGAATAATAATTGGTGAGCTGATCGTGCTCTCCTTACTCTTTTCTTGCAAGGCAAAAAACAAGGAGCAGGTCACGGCAGAGAAAACGGCAGTCATGGTAGAGGTAATTATTGCCGGATCAGAAAATATTTCAAGTAACCTCGAAGTAAACGGAACGGTCCTGTCGAACGAAATGGTTGAACTTCATCCTGAAGTAAGTGGCAGGCTTACCTATCTGAACCTGCCGGATGGTGAACCCGTGAAGCAGGGGACGTTGCTTGCCAGGGTGAATGATGCCGATTTGCAGGCACAACTGGAGCAACAAAAATCGCAACTCGAACTGGCCCAAAAGACGCTGAAACGGTTGAGTGACTTGCTGAAAGTTAACGGTGTCAACCAGGCTGATTATGACGCAGCCTACAGCCAGGTGACTACGACAGAGGCCTCCATGAAGGTCATTATCGCACAGATTGACAAAACGGTTATCAAGGCTCCCTTTTCAGGAGAACTTGGAATCCGGGTAGTAAGTCCGGGTGCCTACGTTACACCGCAGACTTTGCTTGGAACCCTTCAGCAAACGGATAAAGTCAAAATTGATTTTACCGTTCCCGAGACCTATTCATCCATTATTGTCAAGGGAAACATGGTGAAAATACAGACGGATGGTGCCACTGAAAACCTCGATGCCACCATCACAGCGGTAGAGCCACAGATCAACACCATATCGAGGAATATCAAGGTGCGGGCGATGCTGACAAAGGGAATCATTCATCCCGGGGCTTTTGTTAAGGTCCACATAGGCCAGGACAGAAAGGGGATCATGGTGCCCTCCAATTCTATTATTCCTGACGCTCTCTCGAACCAGGTCGTTGTGGTCCATCACAACAAGGCTGTTTTTGCCAGCGTGGAGACTGGGCTTCGCAATGCCAATCTGGTTGAAATTACGAGTGGTGTCAATCCAGGCGATTCCATCGTTGTAAGCGGTATGTTGTTTGTCAGGCCAAATGCGATTGTGAAAGTTAGGCGTATCAAGAGCCTCAATGAGAAAAATTAATTCCTACTATCCATTCAACACAATGATATTTTAACGTGAATATATCCGAACTATCACTTAAAAGACCTGTACTGGCTACAGTAATGAGTTTGGCACTGATTCTCTTCGGAGTAATCGGGTTCAACTTTTTAGGTATCCGTGAATATCCTGCCATAGATCCACCGCTGATATCCGTCAATACCTCCTATGCGGGAGCCAATGCAGATATTATCGAGAGCCAGATTACCGAACCACTTGAAAAATCGATCAATGGTATCCCTGGTATCCGAACCATCACATCATCCAGTTCAGTAGGGAACAGCAATATCTCGGTAGAATTTAATCTCAGCACCAACCTGGAAGCTGCCGCAAATGATGTGCGCGACAAAGTAAGCCAGGCAGTACGCAATCTTCCCCAGGATATTGATGCGCCACCCGTTGTCACCAAGGCTGATGCCAACAGCGACTTCATAGTTCTGATGGCCGTACAAAGCCCGAGCAAAGGGTTACTCGAACTCAGCGATTATACAGAGAATGTACTTCAAAATAAGTTTCAGACAATCCCTGAGGTAAGTTCTGTCAATATCGTTGGACAGAAGCGTCCTGCCATGCGGTTATGGATCGATCCAGACAAGTTAAACGCATACGGTGTGACCTTCAATGATATTACCACCGTACTGAACAATGAAAATATTGAAGCCCCCTCAGGAAAGATTTACGGTGGCAAGACTGAACTCACCATCCGTGCACTCGGTCGATTGACAACCGAAAAAGATTTCCAGGATCTCATTATCAAAGAGAGTACGAGCGGTATTGTCAGATTGAGCGATCTGGCCAAAGTTGAACTGGGGCCTGAACAGTACGAACAAACCTGGAAACTCAATGGTGTCAGCGCAGTGGGATTGGCTATCATTCCGCAACCTGGAGCCAATTATATCAACATCTCCGACGAATTCAACAAACGACTTGAAGAGATTAAAAAATCACAGAAGAACGATATTACCTTTACTACCCTTGTCGACAATACCAGAAACGTACGAAGATCACTCACCGAAGTAAAAGAGACGCTGTTTATTGCATTTATGCTGGTCATTCTGGTCATATTCCTGTTCTTCAGAAACTGGATGATCGCCCTGCGTCCCTTGGTGGATATCCCTATTTCACTGATTGCCACCTTTTTTGTGATGTACCTTGCCGGTTTTTCCATCAATATTCTATCACTATTGGGAATCATCCTGGCCACGGGACTGGTGGTGGATGATGGAATTGTAGTTACGGAAAACATCTTTCGAAAGTTCGAGGGTGGAATGCACATCCGGAAAGCCGCGCTTGAAGGCAGCAAAGAGATCTTTTTCGCAGTCATATCCACCTCCATCACGCTTGCTATTGTCTTCTTACCTGTTTTATTTTTGCAGGGTTTTGTGGGTAGTTTGTTCCGGGAATTTGCCGTGGTTGTGGCCAGTGCGGTGCTTATCTCCGCATTTGTATCCCTCACCATCACACCGGTATTGAATGTTTACCTGAACAGAAAAAATGCCCGCCATGGTCAGTTTTATCTCAAGACTGAGCCCTTTTTCAGTGGCATGGAGAATGGTTACAAAGCCTTGCTTGAGAAATTTGTTCATTACAGGTGGCTCGCCTGGGGTATCGTAATTGGATGTCTTTTGTTGACTTATCTGATTGGCAGGAATCTGCAGAGTGAGCTTGCCCCACTGGAGGACAAGGCCAGTATTCGTTTCCAGATAACCGGACCCGAAGGAGCCAGTTACGGGTACATGACCAAAGCTGGGACTGAATTCGGAAGTTTTCTGATCGATTCAATCCCGGAAGGAGACTACTCTTTTCTCGCACTTCCAGGATTCGGTAGTTCAGGTGTTAATGGTGGTTCTGGTCGTCTTGGGCTGGTTCCCGCCAAAGAACGTACCAGGAGCCAGAGTCAAATAGCCAAGGATCTTGCCAGGAAGGTGATGCGGTTCAATAACCTGCGAATTTTTCCCATTGAAGAGCAAACCATCTCCGTTGGTTTGGGTTCGAAAGGGGCCTTGCCTGTACAATTTGTCGTACAAAATCTTGATTTTGAAAAGCTAAAGTCGGTAATTCCCAAATTTTTGGAGGCAGCGCGCAATAACAAGACTTTTCAAAATGTGGATGTCAATTTGAAGTTCAACAAGCCTGAGGTTGATATTTTAATAGACCGCATCAAAGCCCGCGAACTGGGTCTTACCGTCACGGATATTGCCGGAGTATTGCAGAGTGCCTTCAGTGGCCGCCGTCTGGCTTACTTTATCATGAATGGCCGGCAATACCAGGTCATCAGTCAGGTAGGATTACAAGATCGTCAGCAACCGATGGATATTTCCAAGTTGTATGTCCGCAATAATGCAGGCAACAGCATTGCACTGTCGGAAGTGTTGAATATTACTCCGAATGCCAATCCGCCTTCCTTGTACCATTTCAACAGGTACAAATCGGCCACTATTTCAGCCTCCCTCGCCGAGGGTAAGACCATCGGTGATGGCGTGATTGCCATGCAGGCTATTGGCGATAAACTGCTGGACGAAAGTTTCCAGACTTCCCTCAGTGGGCCTTCCCGCGACTTCTCTGAAAGTTCATCCAATACCTCTTTTGCCTTTATACTTGCTCTGCTCTTGATCTATCTGGTTCTGGCGGCGCAGTTTGAGAGTTTCAAGGATCCGTTTATCATTATGATCACCGTACCATTGGCCATTGCAGGTGCAGTGCTGTGTCTATGGCTGTTCAATCAAACGCTCAACATTTTCTCTGAAATTGGGATGATCACCCTTATAGGTCTCGTGACAAAGAATGGTATTCTGATTGTAGAGTTTGCCAACAAGAAACGGGAAATAGGAATGAACAAGTTTCAGGCTGTGGTAGAAGCTGCCACACAACGTTTACGCCCAATTCTGATGACAAGTTTAGCCACTTCCCTGGGAGCCTTGCCGATTGCCCTGAGTTTGGGTGATGCTGCTTCCAGCCGGGTACCACTTGGAATCGTGATTGTTGGCGGGATTATTTTCTCTCTGGTATTGACCTTGTTTGTGATTCCTGCCATTTACACTTTCGTTTCCGGTGTACACAAGACAAGGGAAGAGGTTGACAAACAATTTTTGTAATTACGAATTACAAATAATGAAAGAATAGTGAAATTTATCACGTTAAAATAATTACAATAGAAATTTGAATAATTATAATAATGTTGCCTGTCAGGGCAATAGTTAAATCAATTCCTTGGCCTTGAGTTATAGGAATACTGGTCTTGAACACCAATAAATACAAATTGACTATCAGTTAAAAGATCATTTCATGAAGAAATCATATCTCCTGCTCCTGTTTGTCCTTCCAATGGTAGGTGCAGCACAACCGGTCCTTTCGCTGAAGAATGCGATAGACACTACGCTAATCAATAGTTTTGATATCAGGATCGCCAGCAACAATGTTGAGATCAACAAGGTCAGCAATACGTTCGGCGTTGCCGGTGGTTTGCCGTTGGTAAGTGCTACTGCAACCGATAACCAATCCGTCTCGAATGTCAACCAGAAGCTGAACAGTGGGACCGCCATCATCAAGAGCAGTGTGAATGGCAATTCCCTGACTTCCGGCATCACAGCTGGAATACTTTTGTTCAATGGTCGCCGGGTTATCGCAACAAAAGATCGTTTGAGCCGTCTGCAAAACCAGAGTGAACTGCAACTTAACATTCAGATTCAGAACAGCATTGCAGGTGTGATGGCCAAGTATTACGATATTATCCGACAGGAGGAGTATTACAAGATCATTCAAAGTTCGCTCGATGTTTCCCAAAAGAAGCTTGATATCATTACCGAACGGAAGAATGTGGGTATGGCCAACGATGCCGATTATTTGCAGGCCTTGATCGATGTCAATACGGCACAACAGGCACTGAGGTCACAACAGCTGGTGGTGAACCAGACCAAGACAGACTTGCTTCAGCTGATGAGTAAGAATAAGTACTATTCCTATGAAGTCGGTGACAGTATCACTGTTGATACCTCTATCCAGTTGAATTCTATCCTCTCCTACCTGCAACAGAACCCTCAATACCTCTCGGCGCAACAACAGATTAAGATTAACGAGCAAGTTGTGAAAGAGGTCACTTCCCTGCGGTATCCAACGCTCAGAATGAATACCGGCTACAACCTGAGCCGCACCCAGAGCGATGCCGGGCAGTTCCTCTTTAACCAGAGTTCAGGTCCCTATGCCGGTGTAACAATAGGTATTCCAATCTACAACGGAAATGCTTACAAAATTCAGAAAGAGGTGGCCGATTTTAACGTAAATATTGCCAGAATTCAGCAGGAGAGCCTGATCAATACCCTGACCGCTGATGCTGTGAAAACTTATGAATCCTACAGCACCACCCTGCAACAACTTGAATTTCAGAAACTGAATATCGAATCTTCCCGCAAATTGATCAATGTAGTGATGCAGCGGTTTCAGGTGAACCAGGCTACAATACTGGATATAAAAGCTGCCCAGAACAGTTTTGAGTTAACAGGTTACCAGCTGGTTAACCTGAAATTTGCTGCCAAAATCTCTGAGATTGAGTTAAAGAGGCTGATGTTTCAGCTGGGAAAATAACCAAAACGTTGTAGATTTTTGATATAAAAGAGAAAGGCACCCACCAAGGATGCCTTTCTCTTTTTAGGATATAGTTGGATCTTCTATTTAAACAGCAGTTTGAAATTTTGATCGTTGGCATACTTGGCAAATTCCAGATCGTTCTGGGCAATGGTACTGTAGGCGGGATCTTTCTTGATGGCATTCACCAGTGATTCGTACATTTGGCTTGGCTTGCCTGTACGGGCGAAAACTATGGCCTTAAGGTAGGCAATACGGCCTGATTCGCTGGGAGCAGCATTCAAGGTCTTCAAGGCACCGTTGTTGTCACCACTCAGCAATTGGGCCAAACCACGGTTGGCATAGCTTGTAGAATTTTCATCCAGGTATTTGACGGCAGTGTCATAGTCACCCTGTTTGATCTTCAGAATTCCAAGGTTTTCACGAACTTCCTTGCCGGCACCGGAAGCTGCACCGAACAGTTCCTCCGCTTTGGCCCAGTCTCCATTTTTCAAAGCGACACAACCAAGGTTGTTCTGAACTATGGCGTTTTTGGGATCCAACTGATCGGCTTTCTGGAAATTGCCTGCGGCAGCTGCAAAATCACCGTCATTCATTTCTACATATCCCAGATTGTTAAATCCTCTCCAATCGGAAGCATATATTTTTGTAAAGCTGCTGTAGATGGCTTTTTGTTTGGAAGCCTCGTTGGTAAGTGTGGCAGCATACAAGAGCTCAGCCTGACTCAGTTTGGACGGATCTGATTCGGCAAGTCTGGAAATTTCTGCATCTGTTCTCCCTATCAGGTTCACACTGGCTGTAATTTTGGCACGGCGTAACTGAGGCAAAATTTCATCTGCAACTTTGGTAAAGGCGGAGGAGAGGTTCTTGATTTCACGTTCACGAACTTCAGGATCAGAATACATTGCCAATACGCGTAATATCAGATCTTTGTCTTGAATATTGGATTTTTCCATCAGGGCTTTGAAGCCTTCCCAGTCTTCCGGGGTATTCCTGGAAGTGATATCCGTTTTCACCTTGTTTTTCTTCAGGGAATTATCGACGACTCCTGATGCCGAACCTTCCCGTTTACCTGCCAATTTTGAATTCAGGTCCAGTTTCCCATCCGGGGAAGCATAGGCTGAGACATCCACCCCTTTCAATTCTTTGTTCTCAGCATTGTAAGCTTCTGCGATATATTTGTTCAAATGCTCGATTTCGGCTTTCGACAACTCTTTGGTTCTGACTTCAGAGCTGTTGATCAGGTAAACCAAATCAGCCATATAGGCATCAGGGACAATCCGCTGGTACTTATCGATCGTTGGATCATAAATACCGGTCGTATTGGCCTTCAACCGGACACCCAGAATAGCCAGCGGGCTGTTGTCGACCAGCGTAGAGGTGGCTATTACACCTTTCGCGATGATGACCGGCTTAAAGTCGAGAGATTTTGAGCCCTGAGAGGCTTTGACGCGCAGTTCAAGATCTGAACGCAGCATCTCTACACCGTAAGGCAAGGATCCTTTGAAACTGTTGCTTCCACCAGCGGCCAAAGGAATGACCTTGTTGTTGGCTTTCACCTTTTCGCCCTGTAAAACATATGAAGAATAAGCCTTTTCACCTCCTGCATATTTCAGCACCGGAGTTATTGTGAGCGTAACCTTTTTCGCAAAATAGTTAGCGGGATATTGGCTTTGAATGGTTGCATCCACTTTGCCGGCATGCGTTTCGAGAACTTCGGGAACCACCGTATAATTCACCTTTCCTGCATTCTTTTCCATCTTTTTCAACGGTGAACATCCGTTGATTACAAATGTTCCCGCCACAAGAAGTACGGCAACGTTCAAACTAATTTTCTTCATAAAAAGAGCATAAATAATTAATAGTTATAATTGAGGCTTTTGATTTTAAGTCTCCAAAAATACAATATTTCATTGAAGTTAACAGAAAATCGAGGATTTTTCTAAGGTTGCGGCACCAATATTTCCCTTCGGATTCCGGTCCAGTCGATGGGTTGGGTAACCAGGTTCCTCAACATCCTGTAATGGTCTTCAAAGGCCACAAAATCAATTGCAGAGGTGTCTACAATCAAGACCGGAAAGTCGTTTTGCTGGGAAAAAAAGGTGAAATAACCCTCTCTTATCTTCTTGAGGTAATCGGAATCGATGGATTGTTCATAGTCACGCCCCCTCTTCCTGATATTGATGAGCAATTGTTCTTCAGGAAGATGCAAATAGACAAACAGATCCGGCTTTGGAAGCCGTTCATAGATGATATCAAAAAAATTGCGGTAGAGGTTGTATTCATCCTGAGCCAGGGTATTCTGGGCAAAAATGAGCGACTTCATAAAATAATAATCTGCGATGGTGTGCTGGTGAAAAAGGTCCCTGTTGGTGAGGTCCTTTTTCAGTTGTCCGTACCTCTCGGCTAAAAAAGAGAGTTCGAGCGGAAAAGAGTATTTTTCGGGGTCGCTGTAAAATTTCGGCAGAAATGGATTTTCGGCAAACCTTTCCAGAATAAGTTTGGTGTCGTATTCTTCGCTCAGCATTCTCGCGAAAGTGGTTTTGCCGGCACCGATATTGCCCTCTATAACCAGAAAATCAAGATTCATCATTCTACAATGCGTCACATGGATTAATCCCTAAAAGTAAAAATAAAAATGCCCGCTGTTGACGGGCATTTGAATCTATCTAAGAATTTTTTATTCCTGATTTGGTTTTTTAAGCGAGTGACTGTGTGTCGGTGCCTTGCGTTCCTCGCTCTGGTGGGGGGCTCTTTCGCCACGGCCATGGTCCCTGTCGCCGCGACCGTGATCACGGTCTCCGCGTCCCTGTTCCCTTTCGACAAAACCTTCCGGTTTTGGCATGAGGGCTTTCATGGAAAGTTTCAGTTTCCCGGTACGTTGTTCAACTTCCAGCAGTTTGACCTTGACAATATCGCCGACGCTGAGTACATCCTCCGGTTTCTCGATCCTTTTCCAGTCGAATTCAGACACGTGCAACAATCCCTCCTTGCCCGGCATGATTTCGACAAATGCGCCAAACTGAACGATTGATTTCACCTTTCCTTCGTATACCTCGCCCGGCTCGGGAAGGGCTACGATGGCACGGATACGCGCGACAGCTGCATCGATGGATGATTTATCGGGTGCACTTATTTCAACATAGCCCATGTCGTCAATCTCTTCGATGGCGATGGTAGCTTTCGTATCCGCCTGAATCTGCTGGATGATTTTTCCGCCGGGACCGATAACTGGACCGATCATGTCTTTCGGAATGGTCATCTTCACAATGCGCGGAACATTTGGTTTGTAATCCTCACGGGGAACGCTGATCACTTCAAGTATCTTGCCCATGATGTGTTCGCGGCCGGCTTTGGCTTGTGCCAATGCTTTGGCGAGCACTTCGTACGACAATCCGTCGACTTTGATATCCATCTGGGTAGCGGTGATCCCTTTTTCGGTACCGGTTACCTTGAAGTCCATATCGCCAAGGTGATCTTCGTCGCCGAGGATATCCGAAAGGACTGCAAATTTATCTGAGTTCTTGTCGGTGATCAATCCCATGGCAATACCCGAGACCGGACGTTTCATGTTGACACCGGCATCCAGCAAAGCCATCGTTCCTGCACAGACAGTAGCCATGGAAGAGGAACCGTTGGATTCAAGGATATCCGATACAATGCGGACAATGTATGGGAAACCATCCGGAATCATTCTTTTCAGGGCACGATGGGCCAGGTTTCCGTGACCGATTTCGCGACGGGAAAGTCCTCTTGGTGTCTTGGCTTCACCGGTGCTGAACGGTGGAAAATTATAGTGCAGCAGGAATCTCTCCTTGCCTTTGAAAGTAACATTGTCGATGATTTTTTCATCCATCTTGGTGCCCAGCGTGACACTGCTGAGTGATTGTGTCTCACCGCGGGTGAAGATGGAGGAACCATGAGATCCCGGCAGGTAATTGACTTCGCCCCAGATGGCACGGATATCGGTGGTAGAACGGCCGTCGAGACGGACACCTTCATCGAGGATCATGCGGCGCATGGCCTCTTTTTCCACATCATGGTAATATTTTCCGATCAGGGTCTTGTTGACCTCGCCAGCCTCTTTGCCTTCTGCGTAGGCTGTGGTGAACTCCTCCTTGATTTTGGCAAAAGAGTCGTAACGCAAGTGTTTGTCGTTGATCAGGGAGCGGGCAACCTTGTAAACATTGTCGTAGGTGGATTTCCAGATTTCGGCGCGAAGAGCTTCATCGTTCTCTTCGTGGCAATAGGTGCGTTTGACGACGCCAACCTCTGCGGCCAGTTCTTCCTGGATTTTGCAGTGAATCTTGATGTTGTCGTGGGCAATTTTGATCGCCTCAAGCATTTCGGCTTCTGAAACTTCGTCCATTTCACCTTCAACCATCATGATGTTGTCGTAGGAGGCTCCCACCATGATGTCGATGTCTGCTTCGGCCAGTTGTTCGGCAGAAGGATTGAGGACAAATGCTCCCTTGATTCGGGCAACCCTGACCTCTGAAATAGGACCGTTGAACGGGATGTTGGAAACGGCAATGGCGGCTGATGCTGCCAGGCCTGCCAGTGAATCCGGCATTTCATTCTTGCCGGATGAGATCAGGGTGATCATTACCACCGTTTCTGCGTGGTAATCTTCAGGGAATAGAGGACGCAAGGCACGGTCGACCAAACGGGCGATCAGGATCTCATCGTCAGACGGACGTGCTTCTCTTTTCATGAATCCACCGGGAAATCTGCCTGCGGCAGAAAATTTCTCCCTGTAATCCACTGAAAGTGGCATAAAATCGACATTGGCGGCTGCCTCGTTGGCTGAAACTACTGTTGCCAGCAACATGGTGTCACCCATTTTTACTACAACTGCACCGTCGGCCTGTTTGGCCAGTTTACCGGTTTCAATCTGGATGGTGCGGCCATCGCCCAGATCTATCGTCTTGTTTATAACTTTGTACATATATCGTAACCAATTAAATTGTTTTACTGAATGGTGATCGAACTGAATTAGCAGATGCAAAAAAGGCAATCCGAAAATTGCCTTTTGAGGTTGTTCGCTTATTTACGAAGATTCAATTCTTTGATGATGGTACGGTAGCGATCGATGTCTGTGCGCTTCAGATAATCGAGCAAAGAACGGCGCTTTCCTACCATGGAGATCAGGGCACGCTGGGTACTAAAATCTTTCTTGTTGGATTTCAGATGCTCTGTCAGGTGGTTGATGCGGTGTGAAAAGAGGGCAATTTGTCCTTCGGAGGTACCGGTATCGGTAGCACTCTTGCCATACTTTTCAAAAAAGGTCTTTTTAATCTCAGGAGTCAAATACATAACGTTTATTTTATCAATGATACAATGGCCGCGCCGCAGGATTCGGATTCGATCACAACGGATCGGCATTAATTTGGGCACAAAAATACAGAATATTCGGAATACTTGCAAGTGGCTTTTAATCTTTTATTTGTAGCGGGAAGTACTTCAAGTTTGGAGTACTTAGAGTACTTAGAGTTTGGCGCATTTTAGTTTAATACCGATAGAGGTGAAAATCGCCAGTAACTCATTGGCCTCAGCTAATAGTGTACTTATTGATTTAGAATCCGCAATTTCTAAGTCGATAATAATTTCCAGCCAATAAATGGTTTCATTTGTTTCACTCTCGCAAATCTTAACTTTATTCAAAAAATCGGCATTACTTCTTGCCCGGTTCGCCTCCCTGTAGTTTGCCCCGATACTCGAACCAGATTTGGTAATCTGATTTTTAATAACAATATTTTCAGGCGAATATTTCAAAGAACAAGAAAGTTGAATAATACTGATTGCAAATGTTCTGGTCCTTTTTTCCATCAATTTTCCAAATTCCTTATTAT
>Ga0073936_10005744_pt1 | contig 16635 bp, 15 predicted proteins | sample AliMusrvi5mmetaG_FD_87041 | JGI IMG/M metagenome (GOLD analysis project Ga0073936, IMG submission 87041) | Freshwater lake bacterial and archeal communities from Alinen Mustajarvi, Finland, to study Microbial Dark Matter (Phase II) - Alinen... | ecosystem: Environmental > Aquatic > Freshwater >... | reverse complement strand
CTCGGGAGCTTCTCGCTGTCTTTCTCGTGGTGGCAGCCCTCGCCGGTTGCGCTCGGCAAACCGAGGAATCACAGCCTACAGGAACTCAAGTCGTCAAGACTCGATGCGGCTTGACCATGGCTTCCCTGCCCGCGGGCCAGTTCACCATGGGGGCTGACGCAGGCTCCATCGATACCAAGCCCGCCCATCAAGTCAAGGTGGACGGGTTTCTCATGGATCAGTACGAGATCACCCAGGAGGTTTACGAGAAAGTCACCGGCAAGAACCCCGCCCGGCGCAAGAATCCCCGGAACCCCGTGGAGCAGGTCACCTGGTCGGCAGCAGTGAGGTTCTGCAATGCCCGGTCGATACAGGAAGGTCTGACGCCCTGCTATGACACGAACACGTGGAAGTGCGATTTCTCCGCCAGTGGGTATCGGTTGCCCACCGAAGCAGAGTGGGAGTATGCCTGCCGCGCAGGTAGCAGCACCCACTTCTATTTCGGGGAGAATGCCGAAGAGCTGAAATCCTACGCGTGGTTTGAAGGCAATTCTCAGTCCGAGCCCCACCCGGTCGGCCAGCGGAAGCCAAATGTCTGGGGCCTCTCTGACATGTCCGGGAACGTATGGGAATGGTGCAACGATTTCTATGCCGTCAAATATTACCGGGACAGTCCCGGCGACAATCCTCGCGGTCCGCAGCAAGGCGAAAAACGCGTGTTGAGAGGGGGTGCGTGGTCGAGCAGCGCGGGCAATTGCGCGTCCTGGATAAGAAACTGCGACGAGGCCGGCCTGACTGACGTTTGCTTAACCATGGATTCAAACGGCTTTCGGTGCGTGCGCAGGAAATGATGGAGCCGGGTCCGGTATTGAGTTCTCTGTCGGGCATATAGGCTGGCAGAGGAGAACCCGGGCGAGTTACTGTACCCCCGCTTCGGCCTTTCTTATTAATCTATCCTATAATTCGGCCTGCATTTCCAGAGCATGTTAGGTACACTAATTATACGGATGCCATCTATTTTATTGACCCTGCGCCGGCCAGAGCCGAAACTATAAATCATGACCATGACGTGTGTTGTGCCTAAGCACGTCTCCTGACTATGGACGACGTGCTGAGTGGCGATTTGATTTACGTGTTCGCGTTTTGCCTGGGTGGCTTGGCGTTCGCGGTAGGGCCGTTTGTCGTCGTGCACTTGCTGTCGGAGCGTAAGACACGCAACTACGCCAACAAGACCGATCAGTATATCGAGTGCGGCATGGAACCTATCGGTGACGCCTGGATTCGCTACAGCGCGGTCTATTACCTGTATGCGCTGGTGTTCGTGGCGTTCGCGGTGGACGTGCTGTATCTGATTCCCGTGGCGCTGGTCTATAACCGCGTTAAGGAATTCGTTATCCGGGACTTTGTCGAGCTGGTCCTTTTTGTCGGGATCCTGTCCCTGGTGATCGTTTACGCGTGGAAGAAAGGTATTTTTGAATGGAAACGCCGGAAAGCAACGCCCAACTCCTAAGCGATTGCGCGCCATACGTTAAGTTCGCAAAGCTGGACGAGCTGCTGGCGCTCGGGCGTGCCAACTCGCTCTGGCCGCTGACTTTCGGCCTGGCCTGCTGCGCCATCGAAATGATGGCGGCGGGCGCGTCGCGCTTCGATATCTCCCGCTTCGGCGCCGAGGTCTTTCGCCCCTCGCCCCGGCAGGCGGACCTGATGATTGTGGCCGGCACCGTGAACAAGAAGATGGCGGCGGCGGTCAAGACACTCTATGATCAGATGCCGGAGCCCAAATGGGTTATTGCGATGGGCAATTGCGCTATCTCCGGCGGGCCCTTCGTCTTTCCCGGCCAATATGCGGTGGTCGAAGGCGTGGATAAGCTCTTTCCAGTGGACGTTTTCATCCCCGGCTGTCCTCCACGTCCCGAAGCTTTGATCGAGGGGCTCCTGAAACTGGAGGAGAAGCTCACCGGGAAGCGTCGTTGGCCGACGGTGAAGCCTGAATGACGGAGTGATGGATTACTGGATTCTTGGAGTATTGGAATGACGACCCCGAACGAGCCGCAACCTAAGGTTGACAGCCTACCCCCGGCGAATCCGGCGGCGGCGACCGCGTCGGCGGCTGCCGTTTCGGCTAAGCCCGTCGCGGTCGCCAGCCCGCAGCCCACAAACCCGGCCCAACCACTTGCGCCCCCCGCTCCGCCGCCGCCGAACCCATTGGCCCACTTGTCGCTTCCCTTCAAGGGTGTGGATTATAAGGCCAAGGGCTACCATTGCGAGGCAACTGTCGCCCCTGACCAGGTTGTCGCCGTCGCTGAAGTGCTCGACAAAGAGGGCTTGTCATTGGACACCATCACCGGCGTGGACTGGATGGTCGAGGGCCAGATGGAGGTCGTTTACGATTACTTCCACCCCACCAAGACCCTTCGCGTCGTCGTCCGCACGCGCATCCCGCGCGACAACCCGGAGATCGCTACCATTTACAAGGTGTTCCCCGGCGCCAACTGGCATGAGCGCGAGACGCACGACTTTTTCGGCATCCGTTTCCTCGGGCACCCTAACCTGACGCCTTTCCTGCTGCCGGAAGACGCCACTTTCCACCCGCTTCGGAAGGATTACGCCGCGTGATTACCAAAGAGGCCATCATGTCCAATGGAGCGCCCAGCGAGACGTTCACTCTGAATTTGGGCCCGCAGCACCCCGCAACCCATGGTGTGCTGCGCGTCAAGATGACGATGGACGGCGAATACATCGTCCGCGCTGAGCCTGTTTGCGGCTACATCCATCGGATGCAGGAAAAGATGGGCGAGAACCGCACGTACGCGCAGTTCCTCCCCAACACCAGTCGCATTGATTACCTTTCGGCGATGACCTACACCCACGGCTTCGTTGGTGCCGTGGAGCGCGCCTTGAAACTCCAGGTGCCGCCGCGCGCGGAATATATCCGCGTCATCACCTCCGAAATGAACCGCATCTCCAGCCACTTGGTTTGGTGGGGCGCGTTCCTGCTCGACCTCGGGGGCTTCACCCCGCTGCTCTATGCTTTCGATGACCGGGAGAAGATTCTCGACCTGCTCGAAAGCATCACCGGCTCCCGGTTGACCTATAGCTACTTCCGCATCGGCGGGGTGTATAACGATGTGGACGACCAGTTCCTCAAGGGCACTCGCGAGTTCGTCGCCCACATGCGCCCGCGGTTGAAGATGTATCGCTCGCTAGTGACCGATAACATCATCCTGCGCAAGCGCCTGATTGACATCGGCCCGATCAGCAGCGAGATGTGCCGCAAATACGGCGCCACCGGCCCGGTCATCCGCGGTTCCGGCGTCCCCTACGACGTGCGCCGCGTCGAGCCCTACTCGGTCTATTCCGAATTCGACTTCGTCATCCCCACATTCCAGGAGACCGATTCCATGGCGCGCTACCTGGTGCGCATGGAAGAGATCGTCCAGAGTCTGCGGATCATCGAGCAGGCCCTGGACAAGCTGCCTGCTGGTCCCGTCATGGCAGAGAAAGTGCCGCGCGTGCTCAAATTGCCGGCTGGTGACTATTGTTACGCAACCGAAGCCGCGCGCGGCCGTTTCGCGGTGCGGATCGTGAGCGATGGCAAGGAAATCCCTTACCGGGTCAAGTTGCGCACGCCTTCCCTGTCTAACCTCAGTCTGTTCGAGGAAGCCAGCGCGGGAATGCTCCTGCCGGACGCCCTGGCACTCATGGGCAGCCTCGATCTCGTGATCCCTGATATCGACCGTTGAAGATCATGCAGGCCCTTCAACACCTCATTTCCTCCGGGTGGCCCGAGCCGCTGCGGCTGATTCTTTTCCTGGTGGGCATCCTCGCTTTTGTCGGCCTCAACGCAGCCTACCTGGTCTGGGTCGAACGCAAAGGCGCCGCTCGATTCCAGCGCCGCCCCGGCCCGACGGAAGTCGGCTATGCCGGTTTGCTGCAGCCCATCGCGGACGCCGCCAAGCTCATGTCCAAGCAGCTCATTGTGCCCGCCGGCGTGGACGCCACATTGTTCCGCGTCGCCCCGCTGCTGATGATGTCACCGGCCCTGATGAGTCTCGCGGTCATCCCCTGGAGCCAGAATCTCGCCGCGCGAAGCGTCAACGTCGGGCTCCTGATGGTCTTTGCTTTTGGCTCCATCAACGTCATGGCCGTCATGCTGGGCGGTTGGTCCTCGCGGAACAAGTACGCGATCATTTCGGCCGCCCGCGTTGTCTCCCAAAACGTCGCCTACGAGATCCCCATGCTCCTGGTCGTCATCACGATGATCATGGTTACCGGCACCATGAATCTGAGCGAGATCGTTACCCAGCAGGCCGGCGCGTTCTGGCATTGGAATTTCTTCAGGGTGTGGGTGAATCCCTTGATGCCGGTGACCTTCCTGATTTTTTTCATATGCATGCTGGCGGAGACCAACCGCGCGCCTTTCGACATGGCCGAAGCGGAGAGCGAGCTAGTCGCCGGCGCTTACACCGAGTATTCCGGAATGGGCTTCGGGGTGTTCTTCATGGCGGAATACGCGAACATCCTCCTCGGCTGCGCCTTGGCCACCGTGCTCTTCCTGGGCGGCTGGCAGAGCCCCGTCGGCAGCCTACTGGGCAACCCGCAAGGCGTTCTGGGCAACCTCCTCGGGATATTCTGGTTCTTCGTGAAGATGTATTTCCTTGTGTTCTCCGTGGTCTGGATTCGCTGGACCTTCCCGCGCACCCAGTTCTACGGGCTTCTCAACCTTTCCTGGAAGATCCTGATCCCGGTCTCGTTGGTTACGCTCCTCCTCTCCAGCGTCATGATCAAGCTGTTCCACCAATGAAGAATTCGCTTAAAGAAATTGCCACCGGCTTCAACAGCCTGATCACGGGCATGCGCATCACCATCGGCCAGTTCTTCAAGCCGACGGTCACCGTGCAATACCCGCACGAGTCCTTGAAAATGCCGGACCGGTTCCGGGGTCACATTGAACTGGTACGCGACCCCGAAACGGGCAAAGCCCTTTGTTTCGCTTGCAAGCTGTGCGAGCGTGCTTGCCCTAGCGACTGCATCACCGTCGAAGGTGCGAAGCTGGACGGCGCCAAGAAGAAGTCGGTTACCCAATACGTTCTTGATTTTACCAAGTGCAGCCTCTGCGGCTCGTGCGTCGAAGCCTGCCGCGATGGTGCCATTCGCTACTCGCACGCGTACAACCTGGCCAGCACGAAGAAAGAGGACTACGTCATGGACCTCTTCAAACGGTTGGAAGACGAGCGCCTCGCCGCTGAAGCCCGTGGCGAGATAATCCCCACCCCCGCGCCCGTCGTAGCGCAGGCTTCCCCGCCTGCGAGTTCGGCGGGCATCGCGCCCGCGGCGGCTGCGCCCGTCGCACAAACCGCCCCGCCAACAGCCGAAGCCCCTAAAGTCGACCAGCCCAAACCGGTGACACCAGTGCAACCCAATTAGCCCGTCACCGAGTTATGGATCACTTTCCCGCTTCCCAGATGATCGTCGGAGGAATCTTTCTCCTCTGCGTCGTCACGACGGTTGTGGGCGCGCTTCTCGCCGCCCTGACGGCGCGCATCATCCGGAGCGTTTGCGGCCTGGCGATCTGCTGTATCGGCCTGGCTGGACTCTACTATTTTCTGCACAGCCCCTTCCTGGCCCTGATGGAAATCCTCATTTATGTCGGCGCCGTCTGCGTCACCATTGTCTTTGCAGTGATGCTCGCTGAACCGGACGAGCCGGTCCGCGACGAGAGTTTCGGCTCCACACTCGTTTGGGGGGGGCTGGCGCTGCTGGTCAGCGCGGCGATCTTCTGGGGCCTTTGGCGCCTGGGCGCGCATCAGGACTGGACTGCCCCCGCGACCCGCCTCAGCGATGGCTCCATCAGCGCGATTGGCAAATCCCTGCTCACCACTTACAGCATGGCTTTCGAGTTGATCTCGCTTGCGCTGCTCGTGGCCATCGTCGGCGCTCTGGCAATCGCACGCACCGGTAGAACCAAATCATGACCCCATTACCCATAAACGACCGACCTGAGATCTATTTCACGGTTGCCGCGCTTCTGCTGGCTATCGGCATCTATGGCCTGCTGCGGCGCCGCACGCTCATTGGCATGCTCATTTCCGGTGAGCTGATCTTCTCGGCCGCCTCGCTGAACCTCATGGCCTTCAACCGCTTTAAGGCGCCCGACCCGACCGTGGGCCAGATCTTCGTGCTCTTCATCATGGGGCTGGCGGCCGCCGAAATCGCGATCGCCCTCAGCATTATTATTGCCGTCTATCGCAACTATCGTTCCGTTAAGACCCGTGAGCTCTCTGAACTGAACGGATAGGCTCATGGAACCCGTTCACGATATCAGGCTCCTCCTGGCGATCCTGGCCCCACTGATTGGCGCCGGCCTCGTCATGGTCACCGGCAAGCGGCCCAACATCCGCGAAACCGTCTCGTTCATCGCCGCCGCCACGCTGTTCATCATCACGGCCTCGATGATCCCCGACATCCACGCTGGCAAGCGGCTCTATTGCTCTGTTTTCCATTTGCTGCCGGGATTGAGCGTCGCGCTGCGCGCGGACGCGCTCTCCATGGTTTTCGCCGTCTCAGCGTCATTCCTGTGGATGGTCACCGTGTTCTACTCGGCCGGCTATATGCGCGGTCTCGACGAGCACGAGCAGACCCGTTTCAACACCTGTTTCGCGCTGGCTTTGTTCGGTGCCATCGGCTGCGCCTTTTCCGACAACCTGATGACCTTGTACCTGTTCTACGAGATTGTCAGCATCACCACCTATCCCCTCGTGGCCCATCATCAGGACGAGGAAAGCTACGAAGGTGGCAAGAAATACCTGACTTACCTTACCGCCACTGCCAAGGGTCTGGTGCTGCCGGCGATGGTTGTGATTTACATCCTGAAGGGGAACCTCGACTTCGCTAACAACATCCACACCGGTATCATCCCGCCGAATGTGGATCGCTGGGTGACGACCGCGCTCTATGCCTGCTGCATCCTCGGCTTCGCCAAGAACGGCGTGATGCCTCTCCACAACTGGCTCCCCAGCGCCATGGTCGCGCCCACACCGGTCAGCGCGCTGCTGCACGCTGTCGCGGTCGTCAAGGTGGGCGTGTTCTCCACCGTGCGCGTTATGCTGTATGTCTTTGGCGTGGACACCATGCAGGCGCTTAACCTCGGCTTACCTACGGCCTACTTTGTCTCTATTACCATTGTCGTTGCCTCCATCATCGCGCTGAGCAAGGACAACCTGAAGGCGCGGTTGGCTTACTCTACGGTCAGCCAGCTCTCCTACGTGATTCTGGGGGTTGCCCTCTTGACGCCCGCCGGCATCGAGGGCGGCCTGGTTCACATTGCCAACCATGCCTTCTCCAAGATCACGCTATTCTTTTGCGCCGGCGCCATCTATGTGGCTACGCACAAAAAGAACATATCCGAGATGAACGGCCTGGGCCGGGCTATGCCATTCACCTTCGGCGCCTTTGCCATCGCCTCGCTGAGTATGATCGGCGCGCCGCCCGTGGCCGGCTTCGTGAGTAAGTGGTATCTCTTGAACGGCGCCTTCGACGCGGGCTCGGTGGGCATCATTATCGTGTTGCTGGTCAGCACGGTGCTCAACACCGCCTATTTCGCCCCCGTTGTCTATAAGGCCTTCTTCGGTCAGCCCTCGCGGGAGGATGCCGAACATCACCACGGTGAGGCGCACCCGGCCATGGTGATTCCTCTCACCGTCACCGCCGTGATCTCCGTTATCATCGGCCTTTACCCCGGCTTCTTCATGAGTTTTGTCCACGCTGTCCTATAATGAAACCTGCCAAGCTCATCGAGTTCCTGCGCAACCGCTTGAAAACGGTGATATGGGTTGGTTACGCCTTCCTGGCGCTGGTCGTCGTGCTGGACGCCATCCCGGCGATAGTGGATAAGGAACACGCCCATACCGGTCCTGAACACTGGCCCGCCTTCTGGGCCGTATTTGGCTTCGTGGCGTGCGTCCTGATCATCCTGCTTTCCAAATGGTATGGCCACCTGGGTATCATGACTCGCGAGGACTACTACGAAGATAAGCCGGCCAGAGGAGAGGAGGCGCGCCATGACTGACCAGTTGAATCCGTGCACGGTAGACCTGCAGCCCGCCCGGCGCGCGGACATTCTTGTCCGCAGCAAGGTGTGGCGGCTTGCCGGGCGCGGTCCTGTTCGTAGCTGGGGACCATTCGGGAGTTGCTGCGGACAAGAATGTCCGCGCGCCGGCGGCGGGAGAGGAGCGGCATTATGAACAGCTTCTGGCTGCATCCTTCACTGATCCTGATTCTCGGCAGCCTGCTGCTGCTGTTGGTGCCGGCTCGCCTGAAGAAGGCTTACCTGTTCCTTATCCCGGTCCTGTTGTTCGCGCGCATCCTGACGATGGCCCGCGGTGATTTCGGCCAGGTGCATTTCCTTCAATGGACACTCTTCTTTGGCCGTGTCGATGCCCTCAGTTCCGTCTTTGGCTACATTATGAGCCTGATGTGCATTATCGGCACGCTTTACGGGCTGCACGTGAAGGACGACGCCCAGCACATCGCCTCGTGGTTCTATGTCGCCGGGTCCATCGGCTGCATCTACGCGGGTGACTTCCTGACCTTGTTCCTGTTCTGGGAATTGATGGCGTTCTCCTCGGTGTTCCTGATCTGGTTCCGTGGACGCAAAGAATCGTTGGGCGCGGGCTATCGCTACCTGCTGGTGCACATCGCCGGCGGAGTGGTCTTGCTGGGCGGGATCGTGCTCCACTGCAATGCGCCCGGCCACGACTGGTCGTTCACCCTCATGGATGTCGCGCATCCAACTCCGGCGATGTATTTGATCATGACGGGCTTCATCCTGAATGCCGCTGTCCCCCCGCTGCACGCCTGGCTGCCCGACGCCTACGGCGAAGCCACCTTCAACGGCTCGGTGTTCATGTGCGCCTTCACCACGAAGACAGCGGTCTATGCCCTGTGTCGTGGGCTCGCGGGTATGGAGATCCTGGTCCCACTCGGCGTGATCATGGCCCTCTACGGCGTTGTGTATGCCGTGCTCGAGAATGACTGCCGCCGCCTGCTCGCCTACCACATCATCAGTCAGGTCGGCTACATGGTGGCCGGCGCCGGACTGGGCACCCAAATGGCCATCAACGGTGCTTGCGCCCACGCGTTTGCGCATATTCTCTACAAAGGCCTCCTGTTCATGGGCTGCGGTGCCGTGCTTCACATGACCGGCCAAAGCAAGTTCACCGAACTGGGCGGGCTTTGGAAGAAGATGCCATGGACCTTCGTCTTCACGCTCATTGGCGGCTTGTCCATCTCCGCCTTCCCGCTATTCAGCGGTTTCGTCAGCAAATCGATGATCGTCACCGCAGGCTTCGAGGAACACAAGCTGTGGGTCGGCTTCCTGCTCCTGCTTGCCTCTGCGGGCACATTCCTCCACACCGGCCTAAAGGTGCCTTACTTCATCTGGTTCGGGAAGAACAAGCCCAAGCGGGAAACGTGGGACCGTGCTGCCGAGCCGCCGTGGAACATGAACGCGGCAATGATCATTGCCTCTGCGCTCTGCATCTTCATCGGCTGCTACACGCCCTACCTTTACAAGATGTTGCCTTATCCGGAAGTGGCCAGTGAGTACCATCCATACACCGCTTACCATATTTTCGAGACGCTGCAGATTCTTCTGTTTACCGGACTGGGCTTTTTCCTGTTGCTCAAGAAGCTGGTGCCGGATCCGACCATCAGCCTGGACATGGATTGGTTCTACCGCAAAGGCGGGCGCGCGTTCCTCTGGCTGGCCCGCAAGCCGATTCAGACCGCCGACACTTTCATCGGCGAACTTTATCGCGTGGCCGGCCTGGTACCACTCATGGTGAGTGCCCGCGTGGCCGGCATGTTTGATAACGAGGTGATCGACGGCATGGTGGACGGCCTCGCGGAGAGCGTCCGCGGCGTCGGGCGCCGGCTCCGCCTCGCCCAACGCGGCCAGATGCAACAGAGCCTGGCCTTTGCCTTTGCCGTGGCGGCCATCCTGATTATTGCTTTCCTCTGGTATTCCAACGCCCTCTAACGATGACCCCTCCCAGCCCAACCGAAAGCGCTCACCTGCTGAGCGTGTTGATCTTTAGCCCGCTGGCTGCGGTCCTCGTTGCCATGTTTCTCCGCAGCGAACGCCTGCTGCGGATGTGGACGCTCATCTATACTACCGCCATCGCCCTGTTTTCGCTGCAACTCTGGTGGAAGTTCGACCCGAAGGACTGGAAGTTCCAGTTTACCGAGTCGGCGGATTGGATCCCGTGGCTCCGCATTAAGTACGCGGTCGGCATCGACGGCATCAGCCTCCTTTTGATCCTGCTGACGACCATTATCATGCCGCTGTGCGTGCTGTGTTCCTGGCGGTACATCCAGACTCGCATCAAGGAGTTCATGATCTGCCTTTTGATTATGGAGACCGCGATGATTGGCGTGTTCTGCGCGCTGGATTTCGTCCTCTTCTTTGTCTTTTGGGAAGCGATGCTGATCCCCATGGCCCTGCTCATTGGCGTGTGGGGCGGCCCCCGCAAGATTTACGCGGCCCTCAAGTTCTTCATCTACACCATGGCGGGCTCCGTCCTGCTGCTGGTCGCCATGATCGCCCTGCGGCTCAAAGTTGGCAGCTTCAGCATTCCAGACATGATGGGACGTGATTATCCGCAGACCTTCCAGATCTGGATCTTCCTGGCCTTCTTTGTCTCGTTCGCCATCAAGGTCCCGATGTTCCCCTTCCACACCTGGCTGCCCGCTGCGCACGTAGAAGCCCCTACCGCCGGCAGTGTCATTCTCGCCAGCATCCTGCTAAAGATGGGTACCTATGGCTTCCTGCGCTTCTCGCTGCCGATCACGCCTTACGCGACGGCCTACTTCACGCCGTTTATGCTCTGGCTTTCTGTCGCGGCCATCCTGTATGGCGGTCTGACGGCGCTGGCCCAGACTGATCTTAAGAAGCTCGTCGCCTATTCCAGCGTCGCTCACATGGGCTTTGCCACCCTGGGCATCTTCGCCATGAACCAGCTTGGCATCCAGGGCGCTGTGCTGGTGATGATCAACCACGGGGTTACGACCGGGGCATTGTTCATTATCGTCGGTATTATCTACGAACGCTTGCACACTCGGGACCTCGCGGAGACCGCCGGCATGGGTAAGACGATGCCGATCTTCGCCACCTTCGCCGGGGTGTTTGCCCTGTCTTCCCTGGCTTTCCCAGGCACGAATAGCTTTATCGGGGAATTCCTCGTCATGGGTGGAGGGTTCAAATTCGCCAAAGAGAACCCGGCCTTCATTGCTGGGATGATCTGCATCGTGCCCGGTGTGGTGCTCGCTGCCGCCTACATGCTCCGGATGCTGCAGAAGGTCACCTACGGTGGCACTAACAACCCTGACCATTCCAAGGTCCCGGATCTGGGGCTGCGGGAGATTGTCACCCTCATGCCGCTGCTGGTCTTGGTATTCTGGATCGGTCTCCATCCAGAACCATTTACGCGCGTGCTCGACGCCAGCGTGAAACACTTGCTCGATCAGGCGCACCAGGCGCATTCAATAACTACGTATGCCGTTGCACCCTGAAGTCGCAAGTCCGAAGTCCGAAGTCCGAAGTCCGAAGGCTCGTAGGGCTCTCCAGCCGCTTATACGGCTTTCGGGTTTCGGCCTTCTTTCGGACTTCGGACTTCGGACTTCGGACTTCGCGCCGTCCCACCAGCCCCTTTTTTCATGACGCCCTCTTCTTTCATGGCCTTCCTCCCTGAGCTGGTGCTGCTCGCCGGCGCGCTGCTGGTATTTGTGATCACCCTGGGTGAAGGACGTGTGCGCCAGGCCCGGGCTGCTACGCTGCTCACCTCGGTTGGCGCCATCGTCGCCTGCCTTTTCTGCCTGGGGCAGGAGGCCACCCTCTTTAGTGGCGCCTACCGGGTGGATCAGTTCTCCCAGGTCCTCAAGCTGGTCTTCGCGTGCGGCTTTACGCTCATCCTCCTCATGAGCGGCAGCCTCGGTGATATTCGCGAGGACATTAAACCTGAGTATTTTCTTTTCCTCACCCTCAGCGTGTCGGGGCTCGTGATGCTCGTTAGCTGTGTGGACATCATCACGCTGGTCATCGCTCTTGAAGTCTCCGCGTTCCCGCTTTACTTCCTGGTGGCCATGCGCCGCGAGCGGGAGGGGCAAAGGAGTCAGATGGAGTCGGCGATCAAGTACATCATGTTCGGTGTTGCTGCAAACGGTGTGATGTTCTTTGGCATGAGCTACCTGTTCGGCCTTACCGGAACAACCTCCTTGCCTGATATGATCCCACGCCTGCGGCCGATCATCCATTCCCCGATGGCTATTGCCGGTCTCGCCCTGACCTTTTGCGGTCTTTACTACAAGTTGGCGGTCTTCCCCTTCCATTTTTGGACGCCTGACGTCTACCAGGGGGCGTCCAACGAAACGGCCGGCCTCGTTGCCTCTCTGCCCAAGATCGGGGCGGTGGCGGTTCTGGTCCGCTTCGTCTCCCTTGCCACGCCGGATAACCACACCCTCGCCCTGATGCTTGCCCTGCTAGCGACCTGCTCGATGTTCTACGGCAACCTCATAGCCCTGATGCAGAAGGACTTCAAACGGTTGCTCGGTTTCTCCGGTATCGCCCATGCCGGCTATGCGCTAATCGGGTTCGTCGCCCTCGACCAGTTTGGCTATACTGCCGCCCTCTACTACATCATCGGTTATCTGTTGATGGTGTTGGCGTGCTTTGTGGTCATCTGCAAAGTCTCTACCGATGGCACCAATGTCGCCATCGAAGACCTGGCCGGCCTGCACCGTCGCTCGCCTCTGCTCGCCCTCACCCTGATCGTCGGCGTGTTCGCGCTGGCTGGAATTCCTCCTTTCGTCGGTTTCATGGGCAAGCTCAGTTTGCTGTCTGCGGCGCTGAATAAAGGCCACGTCTTCCTTGTCCTCATCGCTGTCATCAACGCGGCCATCGCCGTCTATTACTACCTCGGCGTCGTGCGCGAAGCCGTCTTCCGCGATCCCGGCGAGCGTCCTCCGATCCACCTCGACTTGCCGACTCGTGTGCTGTGCGTGCTGCTGATCGGCGGCATCCTGGCGCTCGGTGTAGCTCCCGCCCGCTTCCTCAACACCCTCTCCACTTCGGTGGCCGCAGCCACCGGGGCCACCGCGCCCTCCGCCTCCGCGCTCGTCAACGCCACGCGCTGATCCTCACTCAAACCCCGAGCGCTGCACAGGCAGCCTCCACGACAGTACCCGCGCGCATTGGGAACCCGCCTCTGCACTGCGTTAGCCCTTGGTTGGAAGAGCCTGATTTCGGGACGTCATGCACGATATTGCCTGTGCCTGCGTTAAGCTTCGAATCGGGCTGCGAAAAAAAACGCGCCTCTCCATAGATAGGGGAGCGGTTTGGTGAAAATGGTGTTGGCGGGAAGTGGCTGATGGATGCGTTGTTACGCATACCGTTAACGTTATCGGGTCGCGGGAATGGGGCAGTAGAGGGGTGAAATTATTTTGTCGAATTGTTGTAAGTGGCTGCAAATCAACAGCACTTATTTTCAAGTTATTACTGTTTTGTCCGAGGGCAAATTCATCGCAAGCCAACCCATGTGAATAATCGCGCAGCTTCGCTATGTCGAGAAATGCCCGCTCAGCGTTTGGGAGCTTCAGGTGCGCGGTATGCTAAAGCGGCGCTGTAGCAGTCGTTCCCATATCTTCGGTGGTTCGAAACGTGGACTTGATGCTTCAGGATTGGATGGCGGCTGGGTTGAACGTGCCTTGCGGTGCAAAATCACAAATCGCTGCGGTCGAGGACAGGTTAGTTGGCCCATGGTCTGTCGGTCGTGAGGGTTGGGGCGGGGGAGAGAATTCGAGTGTCTCGGTTTCTCTGGAGCCGCTGCGAACCGGGACGGTTCGCGGTCCGGGCGGAGCGCGAGCCGTCCCTGGCTCGCAGCGCGTGCGAACTGGTTGACGCGAAACAATTCTTGCCAACCCTCGGGCTTTGCGCCTGAATCGTCTCGTGGATGCACAACCCAATCCACGTCCCTACGGACCGCCGCACAACCCCGGCGTGCGCGAGTTGGTGGCCGGCAAACGCAAGTGGGCGTCCTCGCTGACTCCTGAGCAGGCCAAAGCCGGTTTCAAAGGCTGGCATGAACGCGGCTACCTGCCGCACCGGGATGAGCCGGGCCTTACGCAGATGGTCACGTTTCATGTCGCGGATTCCTTCCCGACAGCCTTGCGCGGCGAATGGGCGGCGCTGTTGGAGATCGAGGACGACGCGGAGCGGCGGATTAAGCTTCAGGCTTACTTGGACAAAGGCCGGGGGGAATGCCCCCTGCGGAACCCGCTGGTAGCCAAGTTGGTTGATGGCGCGTTTCGGTTCCACCACGGCAGCGCCTATGAGCTGCGTGCCTGGGTGATTATGCCCAATCATGTCCATGTGTTGTTCAAAGTCACCGGCAAGCCAATGGGGCGAGTGATTAAGGATTGGAAGGAATATACTGCCCGGGAAGCGAACAAGCTTCTGGGCCGCCGTGGCCAGTTCTGGGCGTTAGACTACTGGGATACTTTCATGCGGAACTCGGCGCATGAAATCCAGGCTCGGGATTATGCAGAAAAGAATCCCGTCAAAGCCGGGCTGATAGGCGAGCGGAAGGACTGGCCGTGGAGCAGCGCACGCTTCCGCGACCCTTACGGTCACCTCACTCTATAACGGACCGCGAGCCGTCCCTGGCTCGCAGTGCGTGCGACTTGCCTGAGGGCGCAGGAGTAAATCTGAACCCACGTGTGATTTCGGGGCTGCTGCGAACCGGGACGGTTCGCGGTCCGTGGCAGAGCGGGAGCCGTCCTTGTCCTCCCGCCCGCACAACCTGGGGAATGATCTCCTGTGTTTTCTGTTTGCAGGACGATGATCCTGTCTCCACTATCAAAAGTGCAGATTATGAGCGTGGTGTAAAGGGTCCTAAAAAGAAGACAATCTGGTGCAAAGGATCGGCCAAAGGGTTGCGAGATTGGACACCGGACTGAGGATAGCCCTTGAGTCCGCCTGTGGCGATTCTGCTCTCAGCCTGCTTCGGAGATCGCATGGAGGTCGGTGCGCAAGACCTTCCCAAATTCAGCGAACACCCTGCTCAAATTCAATCAAATCCCACCCAAACGAGGAAACCATGAACACTACAATGTCGGCGCAGAATCGCGTTATGAAATCCTGCTGTCAGTCCTGGCGGGCAGTTCTCGCTGCTACAGGCATTTGTCTCTGGACTTTTCTTGCAGTGGTTTACCACCCGTGCAGTGCGGCTGAGGTCGTTGCATGGGGTGCCAACTATGCCAGCCAGACGAATGTGCCGGCTGGTTTGAGCAACGTGGTAGCGCTGGCCGGTGGGTTCCAGCACAGTTTGGCGTTGCGGGCCGATGGCACCGTGGTCGCCTGGGGCGACGATGGCACGCATGTGCCGGCCGGGTTGAGCAACGTGGTCGCGGTGGTGGGTGGGGGTGATCACAGTGACGCATTGCTGGCCGATGGTACCGTGGCCGCGTGGGGCTACGGCGGCGAAGTGCCGGCTGGTTTGAGCAATGTGGTGGCAGCAGCGGGTGGGTACCTTCACGCTTTGACGTTGTTTGCCGATGGCACCGTGGCCGCGTGGGGAGACAATGGGCACGGTCAGACGAGTGTGCCGGCTGGGTTGAGCAACGTGGTGGCGGTGGCGGCTGGGCTGTATCACAGTCTGGCGTTGCGGGCCGATGGCACCGTGGCCGCGTGGGGCTACAACAACTACGGTCAGACAAATGTGCCGGTTGGTTTGAGCAACGTGGTGGCGGTGGCGGGTGGGGAATCTCACAGTTTGGCGTTGCGGGCCGATGGCACCGTGGCCGCCTGGGGCGCAAACTATTTAGGCCAAACGAATATGCCGGTTGGTTTGAGCAGAGTGGTCGCGGTGGCGGCTGGGGCGGGTCACAGTTTGGCGTTGCGGGACGACGGCACCGTGGCTGCGTGGGGCCGGAACGATTTTGGCCAGAGGACTGTGCCGGCTGGTTTGAGCAACGTGGTGGCGGTGGCGGCTGGGGAGTATCATAGTTTGGCGCTGAGGGGCTTGCCGAGGGGAGTGGCCGCCCCCCAGATCGTCGGGCCCCGTTCTCTCATCGGCACCGTGGACCGCCCCTTCTACTACCGCATACTGGCGAAGAACATTCCGAATCACTACAGCGCGAGCGGTCTGCCGCCGGGATTGGCGGTGGCCCCGGTTAGCGGCCTGATTACAGGCCGGCCCACCCAGTCAGGCACGTATTCGGTGGTGCTCGGGGCCAGCAACGCCCTGGGCGCGGGTGAGTGCACAGTGACGCTCGTGGTAAATCTGCCGCTACCGGGCGTGCTGCCGGATGCATTGGTTCCGGCCGTGCTTGGCAGTGGGTTCAGTTATCGTTTCGTGACGATCAATGCACCGGAGTGGCTGGGGGTTTCGGGGCTGCCGGCCGGGCTGGCGATAGATCCCACGACCGGGGTGATTTCGGGCACGCCGTTGGAACTCGGCGACTTCCCGGTGAGCGTAATGGCCAGCAACCGGTATGGGATGGGCAGCGGCTCCTTGACCATTCGGGTGTCATGCGTGGCCGCGTGGGGCCAAAACTGGTACGGCCAGACGAATGTGCCGGCTGGGTTGAGCAACGTGGTGG